>ENA-OPYS01000122-OPYS01000122.1-human-gut-metagenome-genome-assembly--contig:-NODE-122-length-11556-cov-1.130808_pt1 | contig 11556 bp, 15 predicted proteins | sample MGYA00242635_ERZ504478 | MGnify/ENA primary metagenome ERZ504478 (study PRJEB26092, sample SAMD00036246) | human gut metagenome | host: Homo sapiens | study: EMG produced TPA metagenomics assembly of... | reverse complement strand
TAACTCAGTCGAGAAAGTCTCAGCCTGTACTTTTTCTTCAGGATTATTGTAGTTGCGTTCTTTATTTTGGAATACATAAGTAATCCGCGACATATCTTCATTAAAAGATATGAGATTTTTCTCTATTCCAATCTTTATATAGTCTTTCATATGTTCTGTAGAATTTATCGTTTTGTAGTAATAATGAATTCTTGCATATCGACATCTAACAGATAGCGACTTTAACCAATGTGTCGTTGACGGATTTTTACCTAACTATTCAATCAACCATTTGCCTGTTTCTCTCAACAAGAATCACTTTTATCCGATTTATATCCTCCATTGTAATTAATATATTGACTAATGCAAAGTTAATGAATTTATTTTGCTTACGGAAAGATATATACTCATTATTAAAACACTCAGTCAATAGACAAGCAGCTTATTTCATATGCGCTGTTGAACGTTTTGCTTTTGACGATTCTTTTTCCGTCAGCCGTTTGTTTCCATAGCCGTCACACCCATTGTACAGACATGAAGAGGGATATCCAACAAGCGGATATTCGATTCTTTGTTAGTCTTTTTTCTTCAAGTAATAATGACCCATAAAAAACGCAAGTGCATTCAAAACAAAACGCCTTTGCGTTTTAGATCAAACGCAAGTACGTTTTAAGTAAAACGCAAGGGCGTTTCATCTTAAACGTAAGGGCGTTTTAGTCCAAACACAAAGGCGTTTTTCAGAGGATTTTTACACCTCTGAAAATCAATCAATTACATTTTCTTAAATTTTACGGATAACCCAGTATCCTCCCACTACCTGCAAAAGCATTCCGGGAATACCGATGCGGAAATCCTGCAAGGCGGTGAACAAGCTGCCGGAAAGTGCCACTCACCTAACGTACCAGCCAGCTGATAAAACAGTACCACGGCCAACAGCAACGGCAAGGTGACTTTCTGAAAGCGGGCTGCCACCAGACCGGCACCCACAGCCAACAGCACGGATTTCAGCAGGATGGCAGGCAGCACGGCAGGTGCAGGCATGCCGAACCACCATGAGTTGAGCAGCGGCGAGAGTACAGCCGTCAGCAGTCCGGCCTTCCAGCCGTATTTATAGGCTCCTACCAGTGTGAAGAAATAAATGGGCAGCCAGGTGACTCCTCCCTGCGGCACCAGGTGGAAAAGCTGGGGCAGGACAATGTTTCCGGCCACAAACAGCAGGGCGGTGACATAGGTCTTCACGCGACTGTATCCCAATGTGTAAAGTTTTACGGTTGTTTCCATGTGTATTCGTTATTTTTCTGAGATTGTTTTTTCTTTTTCTCCGGCTTCCCGCATACGGCGTACAAAGTCTTCAATCACGGGATAGAGTTCCACGGGATTGTCCGACACGTCGCAAAGGGTTTCCAGCGGACACCGTCCTGTACGGGTGCGGTTGATGATGCAGGGCACTTCTTCGGCATAGGCCACCTCTACCCCTCCCTTCCGGAGTAAGGCGAGTGCAGGGGTGCTGACTACCCGGGTCCATACGCGGGACACACCGCCCAATACCATCAGGCTGCCGCTCCCTTTCCGATGACTTTATCGGCCAGCCAGGCTCCTTTCAGGAAGGCGCGGTCTGTGGCATACAAGTCGTACAGGTCGGCCACGCCCCGACGGGCAGAACATGCGGGTCTCTTCGCCCTGACGCACCACGCAGGAATAGTTTCCTTCGTTCAGCAAGCGTATCAGTTCGTCCATCACAGTGTTTCCTGTTTCAGTTGTTCCACGTAAGCATCAATGCGGTGAAGCTCTTTCGGAATGTCGATGGACTGCGGGCAGTGCGGATTACATTGTCCGCAACCAATACAGTGACTGGCCTGACGGAGTTTCGGCACGCTGCGGTCGTAACCCACCAGGAAGGCACGGCGGGCTTTCACGTAATTCTCGTCCATGCGGTCTTTCGGCATGTTGCCCTCGTTCACGCACTTGTTGTAATGTACCAGCACGCCGGGGATGTCGATGCCATACGGGCAGGGCATGCAGTATTTACAGTCGTTGCAGGGCACGGTGGGATATTTCTGCATCAGGTCGGCCGTATCAAGCAGGAACTGGTTTTCCTCGTCGGTAAGCGGTACCAGCGGAGAATACGTGCGGAGGTTGTCTTGCAGATGCTCCATGTAGGTCATGCCACTAAGTACGGTGAGCACCTTTTCCGGTGTACCGGCAAAGCGGAAGGCCCACGATGCCACACTGCCTTCGGGATTGCGTTCTTTCAGGCGGCTGAAGATGTGGTCGGGAATGTTCGACAGGCGTCCGCCCAACAGCGGTTCCATCACCACCACCGGAATGTTCTTGCTGCTCACCTGCTCGTACAGGTAGTCGGCATTCACGTTACGTCCCGATGCGTGCTGCCAGTCGGAATAGTTCAACTGAATCTGCACGAAATCCCAATGCACCTGGTCGTGCATGGCCAGTGCCCGGTCGAATTCCTCTTTTGTGCCGTGGAACGACCAGCCCAGGCGGCGGATACGTCCGGCTTCACGCTCCTTGAGCAGGAAGTCGAGCAGACCGTTGTCAAGGAAACGGCCCTGCAAGCCGCTTTTTCCGGGAGCACCCAGCATGTGCAGCAGGTAATAGTCGATGTAGTCCACCTGCAGGTTCTTCAGCGAGTTGTGGTACATCTTTACTCCGAAATCATAGTCGGAATTGGAGAAGTTCGACATTTTGGTGGCCACGAAGAACTTGTCGCGCGGATGACGCTTCAAGGCGATACCCGTCGACTTTTCCGACCAACCCTGCACATAGACCGGAGCCGTATCGAAATAGTTCACGCCATGTTCGATGGCGTAATCCACCAGCCGGTTCACTTCTTCCTGATCGATGACGTTACCGTCACCACCCGGTGCCGGAAGTGTAGGCCAGCGCATGCAGCCATAGCCCAGCAGCGACACCTTATCCTCGTTGGGAGGGAACTGGCGGTAGGTCATCTTGCCGACGGGCACTTCCTTAGCGCTTTCGCCGGCTTTTTTCTTGTCGGGCGTACAACCGTAGAAAGCCGCTGTGGCTCCCACCGTACTGATGCCGACTATTTTAAGGAAATCTCTTCGATTCATCTGTTTTTTCTCGTCCATTCTCTTTCTATATATAAAGGTAAGACAATCCGATTAAAGTACACGATGGCGTTCATGGCCTTCCACGTAGATGGCACTCAGCGGACGGGCCGGACACAGGTTCTCGCAGGCTCCGCAACCGATGCAGCGTGCTTCGTTCACTGCCGGAATCTTCAGTGAGTCGGGGTTCGACGGGTCGGACGGAACCATGGTGATGGCGTTCACCGGACAATGGCGGGCGCAGTTGCCGCACTCCTGCTTGTCGGTAAGCGGGATACACAAATCTTTTACCCACACGGCATGGCCTATCTGGATGGAAGACTTCTCTGCCTTGTCAATTTTCAGGATGGCTCCGGCAGGACATACTTCGGAACAGCGCGTACACTCCGGACGGCAGTAGCCGCGTTCGTACGACATGTAAGGCTGCATGAAAGTATCCAGCGAATGAGAAGGACGGAGCACTTCGTTCGGACAAGCCGACACGCAAAGCTGGCAGGCCGTACAATGCGACTGCAGATGGCGGAGTCCGCGTGCGCCCGGAGGCACAATCGGAGTTTGGCGTACCGGCTCTTTCTTGTCCACGATGTCGGCCAGTCCGCCGTCCATCTTGATGGCTTCGGCCTTCTTGGCTACCTGTGCTTTCAGCACCGAACCGGCCAGCAGCAAGGAACCGGCCAGGAACTCGCGTCGTCCGGCGGTACGGTCGGCTGTTTCCGGTGCCGGAGTTTCTGCCTTTTCGGCTTTCTTTCCGTAGGCAAACCGATAGCCGATGGCTCCCTTATGACATTTGTCCAGACAGTCCATGCAAGCCACACAGCGGCTGCCGTCTATCGCATGGTTCTTCACATCGATGCAGGCGGCCTTGCAATTGCGGGCGCAAAGCGTACAGCCGTTGCATTTCTCCTTGTCAATCGTGATGCGGAACAAGGCAAAGCGGGAGAAGAATCCCAGCACGGTGCCACCGGACAGATGGTATTACAATAGGTACGTCCGTTGCGTGCCGCCAGTACCACTACCAGTACCAGCATGACGGCTGCCACTATCAGCACCGGCAGACTCTTGAGCCAGACATCCACCGAATAGAAGGCATAGCTGTCCATGCGTTCGGCCATAGAAGCCAGCAGGTTGTTTCCCCACATCCACAAAGGTTGCAGGAAGCTGTGTGCCGCACGGCCGTACACGGCATACGGGTCGAGCAAGGCTACCAGGCATGCACCCCAACAGCATCGCCAGCACGAACACTGCCAGCACACCGTAGCGCAGCCAGCTTTTCGGCTTGGAATACGTGTAGGGCATCTTCTTACGTCCCCGGCCCAGACGGGCCACCACGTCCTGAAACACGCCCAGCGGACAAATGACCGAACAGTACACTCTGCCCGCTACCAGCGTGAGCAATATCAAACACAAGATTACTCCGGCGTTCAGTGCCAACAGAGCCGGAAGGAACTGTATCTTCGCCATCCAGCCGAGCCATGCATGAAGCACGCCCGTAAAATCGACGAACAACAGTGTCACGAATACCAGGCACAGCATCCCCAGCGTGAGCCTGACTTTTCTCAACATACTCACAGTAAAAGCAATTTTAGTTAGTTATTATATTCTTTCTATCACGTTTTCGTGGTAAATCCTCACAAAAATAAAAGGAATTGTGTTTCGAAGAGTCTTTTTGCGCAGTTTTTTTATCCCAAACAGTATAAATATTCGATTAACTTACGCATAAAGGGCCTTTTTGCAGCATTTATGCAGAAAAAATGTCATAAATATTGATTATCTGAATTACAAATTCTAATTTTGCTCCACTATTACCTAACAAAAGAACAGCAGTTACAACATGACATACGCATTTATTACGGCAGCCGAAGCCGCTGCCACCATTCATCATGGGGATACCGTCGGCATCGGCGGTTTTTCATCGGTAGGTACACCGAAAGCCGTGCCGGAAGCACTGGCTGCCTACGCAGAAGCACAGCATGCACAGGGGAAAGAATTCAAGGTAGGCCTTATCACGGGCGGTGCCACGGGCTGTCAGGTGGACAGCGCACTGGTCAAGGCGCACGCCGTATCGTTCCGTACGCCTTTCCAGTCGAACAAGGACATGCGCGAATCCATCAACCAGCACGAGGTGCAGTACTTTGACCTCCACCTGTCGCAAATCGGACAGGACGTGCGTTACTGTTTTCTGGGTAAAATCCACGTAGCCATCGTAGAAGCTTCCGACCTGACGGACGACGGAGAAATCATCCTGAGCACTTCTGTAGGTATCTCACCTACCTGCTCCAGATGGCCGAACGGGTTATTATCGAGCTGAATGAAGCGCATACGGGAAAACTTACCGGCATGCACGACATCTATATTCCGGCCAACCCGCCTTACCGGACAGAGATTCCGGTGTATCACGTGAACGACCGCGCCGGACACATCAGCGTGAAAATCGACCCGAAAAAGATTACGGGAGTGGTACGCACGAATGCCCGCGACCACATCGCGGCCTTTACACCGCAAAATGAAACAACCCTGCAAATCGGACATAACGTGGCTGCCTTCCTGCTGCGCGAATGGAAGAACGGGGCCATCCCCAAGGAGTTCCTTCCCCTGCAGTCGGGTGTGGGCAACATTGCCAATGCGGTACTGGGTGCACTGGGCGACGACCCGAACCTTCCAGCTTTCTCCATGTTTACGGAGGTGATACAGAACTCCGTCATCGACCTGATGATGAAAGGCCGTATCCGCTTTGCTGCCGGCAGTTCGCTCACCTTGTCGGAAGACCGTCTGGACACGATGTACGAGCACATCGACGACTTCCGAGAACGCATCCTGCTGCGCCCGCAGGAAATCACCAACCACCCGGAGATGATTCGCCGTCTGGGTATCATTGCGGTAAACACGGCCCTTGAAGCGGACATTTTCGGCAACGTGAACAGCACGCATGTATCGGGCAGCAAAATTATGAATGGAATTGGAGGCTCGGGAGATTTTGCCAGAAACGCATATTTGTCTATCTTTACCACCCCGTCGGTGGCCAAGGACGGACTGATTTCGTCCATCGTGCCCAAGTATCCCACGTGGACAGTACGGAACACGACGTACGCATCCTCGTGACGGAACAAGGCGTGGCCGACTTGCGTGGCAAATCGCCTTCGCAACGTGCCCGCTGCATCATTGAAAACTGCGCGCATCCGGACTACAAGCAACTGCTGTGGACTACCTGAAACTTTCGGAAGGAAAGTCCTGCCACACGCCGATGTCGCTGCGCAACGCCTTCAAGATGCATATAGCGTACGCCGAGACGGGTGACATGCGAAACACCCAATTTGAATCATAAGAATGGAAAAATTCGACATACACATCCTGGGATGCGGTTCGGCCCTGCCCACTACCCGCCATCAGGCGACCTCGCAGGTGCTTAACATCCGCGAGAAGCTGTTCATGATTGACTGCGGCGAAGGGGCACAGGTGCAGCTCCGCCGCGCCAAACTGAAGTTCAGCCGGCTGAACCACATCTTCATTTCTCACCTCCACGGCGACCACTGCTTCGGCCTGATGGGACTGATTTCTACCTTCGGCATGCTGGAGCGTACCGCCGACCTGCACATTCATGCCCATGCCGACCTGCAACGCCTGCTGGAACCTCAACTGGAATTCTTCTGCAAGGGGATGCCCTATCAGGTGGTGTTCCACCCCTTCAACCCCGGCGAACGTACGGTCATTTACGACGACCGTTCCGTCAGCGTGGAAACCATTCCCCTGCGTCATCGTCTGCCCACCTGCGGTTTTCTCTTCCGCGAGAAGCCGACACCGAACCACATCCGGCGCGACATGATTGACTTCTACGGCATTCCCATCTGCATGATGAACCGCATCAAGAACGGCGAGGACTACACACTGGAAGACGGCAGGGTGATTCCCAACTCAGAACTGACCACTCCCTCCGACCCTCCCCGCGCGTATGCCTATTGCTCGGATACGGTCTACCTGCCCCGCATCGCAGCACAAGTGGCTGGAGTGGATTTGCTGTTCCATGAAGCTACCTTTACCGAAAGCGAAGCCGTCCGCGCCAAACAGACCCTGCACTCCACCGCCGCACAGGCTGCCCGGATTGCCAAGGACGCACAGGTGAAGCGTCTGCTCATCGGGCACTTCTCTGCCCGCTACGAAGACGAGAAGGCCCTGCTCGAAGAAGCCCAAGCTATCTTCCCCGACACACTGGCCGCCGACGAGGGACTGAAAATCTCACTCTGAGAAGTTAAAGAAAACTAACCCTATTAAACCGAACCAACGGATTGTCGTCTTACTCAACAATGACGAACCCGCACACGCCATGAACAATTATAACGAAAAAGAAACCATACTGATGCTTCAGGACTCGTCGACCCAGCGGAAAGCGTTCGAACGGATTGTGAAGGCCTACAGCGAACAGCTGTACTGGCAGATACGACGCATGGTGGTTTCGCACGACGATGCCAACGACTTGTTGCAGAACACGTTCATCAAGGCCTGGACCAACCTGGACTATTTCCGGGGAGATGCCAAGCTTTCCACGTGGCTCTACCGCATCGCCTTCAACGAATGCCTGAACTTCCTGAACAAGCAGCGCGCCGAAAACCAGCTGTCCATCGACGATGCCGATGCCGCCCTGGTAAACAAGCTGGAAAGCGACCCTTACTTTAACGGCGACGAAACGCAACGGCTTTTTCAGAAGGCCATCCTGCAACTGCCCGAGAAACAGCGCATCATTTTCAACCTGAAATATTTCCAGGAAATGAAATACGAGGACATGTCGGAAATCTTAGGCACCAGCGTAGGCGCACTGAAGGCATCCTACCATCATGCCGTCAAAAAAATAGAAGATTTTTTTCACCAGCATGATTAAACCTTTTTTACAAATTCGAATCTAACTTCCAAAGGAGGCAACAATATGAAAAAGGAAGAAACTGACTTATTAAAGAGATGTGGAACCGAGAACCCGTTCACAGTGCCTGAAGGTTACTTTGCTAACTTCACGGAACAGCTGATGGACAAGCTTCCGGAACGAGAAATACAGCCTGCACCTCAGCTCATGCTGTGGGCACGCGTCAAACCTTGGGTGTACATGGCTGCCATGTTCTGCGGCCTGATGCTCAGCGTACGGATGTTCGTGGGTGAAAAAGAAGCACAATCGCCTGCCGCCGGCACTATGAGTGACATGGAATTTTCAGAAGTACCCGATGAATACATCGACCCCATTGTCGACCAGGCCATGATGGACGACTATACTCTATACGAGTATCTCACTGATGCAGATACGGAAATTTATAAATAAACCAACCATGATAAAAAGAACTTTTTATGCCCTGACTCTCCTGCTCATCTTGTGTGTGAGCGGCATTCAGGCACAGAATACCAAATTCAGCAAAGAAGAATTCCGCAACCGCCAGAAAGAGTTTTTCATTCAGCAGGCGGGACTGAGCAACGACGAAGCACAAAAATTCTTCCCTCTCTATTTTGAACTGCAAGACAAGAAGCAGGCGTACAACAAAGAGGCGTGGCAGAAACTGCGTCAAGGCAAGAATCCCAACACCACGGAAACGGAATATGGGAAAATTGTGGAAGATGTGATTCAGGCACGTATTGCAGCCGACGAACTGGAGCTGGAATATGTGCGGAAATACAAACAATTCCTTCCGGCCAAGAAAATCTATCTGTTGCAAAAAGCGGAAATGCGCTTCCACAGAGAACTGCTAAAAGGTTTCAAACACGGTCAGAAAGGTCCGGAAAAGAAAAAATAAGGGATACGGATAGATTTTTTCTTCCAAAAATTTGGAAAACAAAAATCTTTGCGTACCTTTACACCGCCTTTGAAAAACAAGGCAACTCTCAAGAAGAGTTTTGGAGAGGTGGCAGAGTGGTCGATTGCGGCGGTCTTGAAAACCGTTGTACTGCGAGGTACCCGGGGTTCGAATCCCTGTCTCTCCGCTGAACGTGCTGGACAGAAATGGTCAGCAAACGGACAAAAAGCTACAAATCAATGATTTGTGGCTTTTTTTATTGCCCGAAAGTCCTGCTTCCAAGACTTCAAAAGTACGGTAAAAGACAAAGTTTCGTTACTAAATCGTTACCTATTCCCCGCCGGACAAAAACGGTAACGATTTGTCCATAAATGACCTGATAATGACTTGATTAGTCCATAGTCTGCATAACTCGAAAACGAGAGGTAAAAATTAATTTTGCAACTAAAAAAAGTGAGTTATGAAATCGACATTCAAGGTTCTTTTTTATTTGAAGAAAGGTTCTGAAAAGAAAAACGGCGAGGTTATGATTATGGCACGCATCACCATAGACGGCAAACTTTGCCAGTTCAGTACGAAACAGAGCATCCAGCCCGACAACTGGAGCATTACTGCGGGCAAAGCCAAAGGCAGGGATGCCGGGAGGATAAACGCCCTTTTGGACGACATACGTTCTTCCCTGAATACCATTTACCACGAAATGCAGCGGCGTGACAACTACGTGACCGCCGAGAAAGTGAAAAACGAGTTCTTGGGACACAGCGAGAGCCACGAAACAATCCTTTCATTGTTCCAAAAGCACAATGACGATGTGAAGCAGCTTGTAGGCATATCCAAGACGATAGCGACCTACCGCAAGTATGAAGTGACCCGCCGCCACCTCGCTGAATTTATCCAAAGCAAGTACAACGTATCGGACATATCCATAAAGGAGATAAGCCCGATGTTCATTACCGATTTTGAGTTGTATTTGCGTACCGCCTGCAAGTGCGGCTACAACACCACCGCCAAGTTCATGCAGTTCTTCAAGCGTATCATCATCATCGCCCGTAACAACGGCATACTGGTGGGCGACCCGTTCGCCAGCTACAAAATCCGGCTGGAAAAAGTGGACAGGGGTTATCTGACAGAGGACGAGATTAAAATTATCCTTAAAAAGAAAATGGTTTCCGAACGGCTGGAACACGTCAGGGACTTGTTCGTCTTTTCCTGTTTCTGCGGTTTGGCATACAGCGATGTCGCCAACTTGCGGCAGGAGAATATCCAAAAGTCCTTTGACGGCAACCTTTGGATAATCACCAAGCGGAACAAAAGACGAATACGGACGTGAATCGTTCCCCTGCTGGATATTCCCAAGATTGATTTTGAAGAAGTATAAGGGCAAGTTGCCGGACGGGAAGATACTTCCCGTAATCAGCAATCAGAAGCTAAATGCCTACTTGAAAGAGATTGCCGATATATGCGGTATTAAAAAGAACCTGACATTCCACCTTGCCCGGCACACGTTCGCTACGACCACCACGCTGTCAAAGGGCGTACCCATTGAAACGGTGTCCAAGATGCTGGGACACACAAACATAGAAACTACGCAAATTTACGCCCGCATCACCAACAGCAAGATAGGCAGCGATATGCAGGGGCTTGACAAGAAGTTTGTCGGCATCGAGAAGATTTACAAGGAAGTCGCCATGTAATCTTGATTATTGGGAACTGGTCACAATTTGTGACCAGTCCTTGCTATTATTCCAACATTGCTAAATCTCCTAAAATATACGATTATGGATTTGCAGATTATCCAAAACAAGATTTTTGAGGTCAGAGGTTGCCGGGTGATGCTCGATTATCATTTGGCAGAACTCTACCAAGTGGAAACACGAGCCTTGAAGCAGGCGGTCAAGCGCAATATCGAGCGTTTTCCGGGTGATTTTATGTTTGTACTCACCCAAGAGGAAGCTAACTTGCTGTTATCCCATAGGGGGTATCACAAAATGTGATACCCCCTGATTTACAACTTCGGCGTTGCTATGCCTATGGCTTTCACCGAGCAGGGCGTAGCCATGCTTTCTTCGGTTCTCCGCTCCAAAGTAGCCATAGAAGTAAACATTTCAATCATGCGGGCTTTTGTCCTCATGCGCCAAATGGCAATCGGTTACGAGGAACTGTCAAGGCGCATCGAGGAACTGGAGGTAAGCACCGATGCGCAGTTCAACGAACTGTACCAAGCCCTTACCCAGCTTTTGAGCCAGTCGAAACAACAGAAAGAACGCCGTCCGGTAGGTTTCGTTACCTATAACCGTGACAAAAACGAATAGGTAACGATTTCGGTAACGAAATTCCGACTAACAAACTATATCCCAATGAAGTACATTCTTCCACCTTGCGGGCAGTCCACCGACTACCCGCATTTTTTATATCCTTTTCCAACTGGCACATTCCCCGAAACGCCAGCCGTGCGTGGCATGGCTGACTGTATTCCGTGAAAAGAGCCGTTGGAAACCCGCACAAGCGTATTGCAAGCAAGCTCACAACACCCTTGCCTTTTCCGCCCGCATGGAGTGTTCCCTAAAAGATGAAAGAGAACAGGCACTTTTCCCCGGTTTCCCTATCTGTAAATCTTCCTCTTACGCAGTCCCCCAGCCGGGACAGTCGTTTTTAATCATTTCAATAGGCAAAGGTAGTTACGTGTTCTTCACGATTTTGCAAGGTCGAGCCGTTCCGGTTTG
>ENA-OPYS01000121-OPYS01000121.1-human-gut-metagenome-genome-assembly--contig:-NODE-121-length-11619-cov-1.149930_pt1 | contig 11619 bp, 10 predicted proteins | sample MGYA00242635_ERZ504478 | MGnify/ENA primary metagenome ERZ504478 (study PRJEB26092, sample SAMD00036246) | human gut metagenome | host: Homo sapiens | study: EMG produced TPA metagenomics assembly of... | reverse complement strand
TTCATCCATTGCCATAATATCAAATTCGCGCTTGGCCAAAAGAATAGGAATGCAATTTAATGTTTCTGGGTATTGTGTCAAAATCTTTTTAAAATCTTCTTCAATATTCTTCGAACCAATAAGAGAGTTTAGAATATTGAGCGGAATTTTGATGGCATCTACATTATTAAATACCTTATTGAAATCAGTATAATATTTGTAATCGGCTATTGAAGGTCTAAAACTAGCAAGCCAACTGTCGAAATCTCTCATACTAGTAAACATTGGCAACATTTGAAATCATTATCTCGGAAATAGTACCTCTACCACTACCCTTTGAATTTATCATTCTCGCAGCAGAGACCCGTTTAATTGAAAACCTCTTGTAAAGATGATCAAAGAAATAATCTTCATTATCTACATTTTGTGGATCTGAATTACTTGCCACAAACAAGGATTTATGTTTAGCTATCTGTTCACAAAAATTGCACAATCGCATCTGTTCAGCATCATCAAAACCGTTTTTTGCATACGAGGTAAATGCGGAAGTCTCTGTTAAAGGACGATATGGAGGATCAAAATAATACAAAACATTATCGCCTGCATATTTGCCTGTTTGTGCAAAATCACCACAAAGAACTTCAACTCGTTGTAAAATAGCTGAATCCGCTCTTAATGTTTCTTCATCACAAATTTTAGGATTTGTGTATTTCCCGTATGGAACATTAAACTTTCCTTTAGAATTTACACGATATAGTCCATTAAAACAAGTACGATTGAGGAAAATCAATAATGCGGCTGTTTTAACATCCGAATTGTTTTTCTCATTAAAACGATTACGTTGAAATAAAAAATAATTCTTTCTTTCCACATTATCAAGTGCAAGATACTCTGTCTGAATTCGTGTTAATTCAAGAATTAAATTTTCAACATCTGATTTTATTACACGATATGTACAAATTAGCTCTTCGTTTATGTCATTGATTATAGCTTTCGTTATGTTAGGATATTCTTGCAGAATCCAGAATAAAACAGCTCCTCCACCTACAAATGGTTCAATATAAGTCACATCATTCCTTTGTGATAAATCACTAGGTAAAAACTTTTTTATATCGTCAAGGAGTTGTGTTTTACCTCCAACCCACTTAACAAATGGTTTTGCCGGATATGTATATAATTTTTTCATATGCTTCAAAATATTACGGCAAAATTTGTCTCCCGTAATATTTTACAAAAATACGAATAACAGCTTATCTGGACAACAAAATAGAATATAAGACTAAGATTTTTTTAATCTTGCCTGCTACAACTGCGGAAGCTACTCTCAAATAGACCTTGTGGGGGGCTACTCTGCAGGGACTGGGGGTGATAGAAGTAAAGGACTATAGCGGCTGGCAGTTTGGTACGTTTGTGGGCTATGCCAACAATATCATGCGGGTATTGAAAACTATCAAAGGATTCGGTGAGGCGGAATATACTGATAAAAAGGAGGTGGCCCGTGTACTTCGTGAAGCTGTGCGTAATGGGGAGAATCCGGCCATTGTTGTGGCGAGCCATGTGGCAGACGTACAAAGCCGGAACTGGGATTGCCCTCGACCGGTGATAAGCTGGTTTCCTCGCTTCTTTAGAATCTTCCGCTGGAGAAGATGGATAAGATTTTAGTTTTTCTTTTCACTGTTCTTTTTATAGATTTCCAGCCATCCCCTGAATATTCTTCTCCATTTCCTCCCATTCTTGCCGGATTTCATTATTTTTGTGATTATTTTGAGAAACACAATCTATGGCAATCTGGGATATATTCACAAGAAATAAAACCTCGCGTTATGCCATTGTAGACGTAGAGGTAGGCTTGAAGGACCATAAAATTCATGATATAGGGGCTTTTCGGCAGGACGGTGCCACCTTTCATAAGGCATCGAAGGAAGAGCTGTTCGAATTCCTGCACGATACGGATTACCTTTGCGGACATAATATCATTCACCACGATGCGAAATACCTGTTCCCCGACAAGGATTGTCGCTGGACGCTGGTGGATACGCTGTACGTATCACCGTTGCTGTTTCCGGAACGTCCTTATCACCGACTGGTGAAAGACGACAAACTGGCTGCAGACCAGATGAACAATCCGGTGAACGATTGTGAGAAGGCGCGCGATTTGTTGCTGGATGAGATTACCCGGTGGAATTCATTGCCCGATGAGCAACGAAAGGTGTTTGCTTCGTTGCTGAAGGGGAAGGAAGAGTTCGACGGGTTTCTCAGCCTGGTGAAAGCCGAACGGGTGAGCTGGGGGATTACCCGGTCTGATACGCCCGGTTTTATGAGGGGAAAGATATGTGCTCATGCCGATGTGGAGATGCTGATTGAGCGTTATCCGTGTGAGCTGGCTTATGCGCTGGCATTGGTTGATACGACTGACCATCGTTCCGTGACGCCCGGATGGGTGCTTCGCAATTATCCTGAAGTGGAATATGTGATGAAACTGTTGCGGCGTACACGTTGCGCGGAAGGCTGTGCCTATTGCAATAGCCAGCTGGATGTATTGCGTAACCTGAAAGCTTTCTTTGGCTATGACCAGTTCCGTACCTACGGGGGTGAACCGCTTCAGGAACGGGCAGCCCGGGCGGCGGTAGAGGGGAAAGTCTTTGCTGGCTATCTTTCCTACAGGAGGAGGAAAGTCGCTGACTTTCCAGCTTCCGGCACTTATGGAGGCACGGGCGGTGCATGGACTTACGGTGGTTATTTCGCCGTTGCAGTCACTCATGAAAGACCAGGTGGACAATCTGGCTGACAAGGGAATTACGGATGCCGTGACCATCAACGGACTGCTGGATCCTATTACGAGGGCGCTTTCCATTCAGAGGGTGCAGGAGGGAGATGCTTCCCTGTTGTATATCGCCCCGGAGATGTTGCGCTCGAAAACCATCGAGCGGATTCTGATGGTGCGCCACGTGGTGCGATTCGTTATCGATGAGGCGCATTGTTTGTCTTCCTGGGGGCAGGACTTCCGGGTGGATTATCTGTATATCGGCAAGTTTATTCAGGAGTACCAGCAGAAGAAGGGATGCCGTAACTCGATACCGGTATCCTGTTTCACGGCGACGGCCAAACAGAAGGTGGTACAGGATATTTGTGATTATTTCAAGCGGACGTTGAACCTGGATTTGGAGTTGTTTGCCTCTACGGCTTCGCGAACGAATCTGCACTATTCGGTGGTGCATGCCGAGACGGACGAGGATAAGTATACCAAGTTGAGGGAGCTGGTGGCAGAGTCCAGCTGTCCGACCATTGTGTACGTGTCGCGTACACGGCGTACCAAGGAACTGGCTGCAAAATTGACGCGCGACGGCTATAAGGCGTTGCCTTTCAACGGAAAGATGGATGCCGACGAGAAGATTGCCAACCAGGATGCGTTCATGAGCGACCAGGTGCGCATCATCGTGGCGACGTCGGCTTTCGGAATGGGAGTGGACAAGAAGGATGTGGGACTGGTGGTGCATTACGATATTTCCGATTCGCTGGAGAACTATGTGCAGGAAGCCGGCAGGGCCGGGCGTGACCCGCATCTTAACGCACGCTGTTACGTGCTTTACAGTGACAATGACCTGGATAAGCATTTTATTCTGTTGAATCAGACGAAGTTGAGTATCAGTGAAATCCAGCAGGTGTGGAAGGCGGTGAAGGATATGACGAGGAAACGCATGAGGGTGTGCTGTTCGGCACTGGAGATTGCCCGGAATGCGGGATGGGATGACTCGGTGGCGGATATTGAGACACGTGTGCGGACGGCTCTGGCGGCATTGGAGCAGAGCGGTTATCTGGAGCGAGGAAACAATGTGCCGCATGTGTATGCCACCGGTATCACGGTAAAGAACATGGACGAGGCACGGAAGCGTATCACGGCATCGGTGTTGTTTGGTATTGACGAGATAGAGAAGGCGGTGAGAATCATTACGTCCTTGATTTCGCAGAAGTACATTGCCAAGGCACAGGACTCGGGGGCAGAATCGCGGATTGATTACCTGGCCGATATTCTGGGACTGACCAAGAAGGAAGTGGTGTCGGTGGTAGAGCGGATGCGGCAGGAGGGTATATTGGCCGACAGCAGGGATATTTCGGCCTATTTGCAGGATGCGGGCGACTCGGAACGGAAGTCGCGGATGCTGCTGGAGCGTTTTGCGAAACTGGAACAGTATATTCTCAACCATATCCCGGATGAGTCGCTGCGGATTTCATGCAAGCAGCTGAACGACAATGCGGTGCACGACGGAGTTGTCACGTCGAAGGAAAAGGACATCCGCACGTTGTTGTATTTTCTTACCATAAAAGGGTATACGCACAAGAAGGAGGACGCTGCACGTAACATGGAGCTTACTCGCCGGGCAGACCTGGAGACTACTATCAAACGGTTTGAGAAACGGCTGGAGATCAGTCGTTTTGCCGTGGAGTGGCTGTATAAGCTGGTGGAGGAGCGAGAGGGTAAGGAAACCGCAACGGAAAAGGCGGCCGTGCAGTTCTCGGTGGTGGAACTCTTGAATCAGTTGAAAGCGAGTCCTCAGTCTCTTTTTGGCAGAATGGAAGATTTGCAGCTGGAAGATGTGGAAGAAGCACTTCTGTATCTGTCGAAGATTGGGGCTCTCAAGCTGGAAGGTGGTTTCCTGGTGCTTTACAATGCGATGGACATCAAGCGGATAAAGGATAATAAGTCGCGCTACAAACAGGAGGATTACCGGATGCTGAACGAGTTCTACAGCAGAAGATTCAGCAGGTGCACATCGTGGGAGAATATGCCAACCTGATGGTGAAGGATTATCAGGAGGCTTTGCAGTATGTGCAGGATTATTTCCAGATGGATTACAGGAAATTTATTGCCAAATACTTCAAGGGTGAGCGGGTGAACGAGATTCAGCGTAACCTCACGCCGGAAAAGTACAAGCAGTTGTTCGGGCAGTTGTCTCATCGGCAGATGGAGATTATTTCGGACAAGGAGTCGCGCTGCATTGTGGTGGCGGCTGGTCCGGGCAGCGGAAAAACCCGTGTGCTGGTACACAAGCTGGCCTCACTGCTGTTGCTGGAGGATGTGAAGCACGAGCAGTTGCTGATGCTGACTTTCTCCCGGGCGGCTGCCACGGAATTCAAGCAGCGCTGATGGAACTGATTGGCAATGCGGCGCACTACGTGGAAATCAAGACTTTTCATGCCTATTGTTTTGACTTGTTGGGCTTGATTGGTAACCTGGAGGAAGTAAAGAACGTGGTGGGGAAGGCTGCGGAGATGATTGAACAGGGAGAAGTGGAGCCCAACCGGATTGGCAAGACGGTGCTGGTGATTGATGAGGCGCAGGACATGGGCGTGGAAGAGCATGCGCTGGTAAGGGCGTTGATGCACCACAATGAGGAGATGCGGGTGATAGCTGTGGGCGACGATGACCAGAATATTTATGAGTTCCGTGGCTCGGATTCCGGTTACATGTGGCAACTGACACAGGAGGCTGGAAGCCGCTTTGTGGAGATGACGGAGAATTACCGGAGTGCACGTCATGTGGTGGCAGCGGCCAATGATTTTGTGAAAGGTATTGGCGGAAGGCTGAAAAGCATGCCGATTGTATCGATGCGCAAGGAAGACGGATGGGTAGGGGTGACTAGCCATCAGTCTGCCTGCATGTATCAGCCGCTGGTGGAGGAACTGCTACGGAATAGAGGAGAGGGTACCGCATGTGTGCTTACCCAGACCAATGAAGAGGCGGTCATTCTGGTGGCGCTGTTGCGGAAGCGTGGTGTGCGCAGCAAGCTGATTCAGTCGATGGAGGGCTTGCTGTTCTGGAATATGGCCGAGATGAGGTATTTCCTGAAGTATATAGGCAAGCAGGTGAGTACGCCTTTGATTCCGGATGAACTCTGGGAGAAGGCGAAGGGTGCTACGTTTGCGGCTTATGAAGGGAGTTTGGGCTTGCCTTACGTGAGGCGTTGTGTGGAGTTGTTTGAGGAAATCAACCGGATGAAGTATTTCACGGATTTCAAGGAGTTTGTGTTTGAGTCTTCGATGGAAGATTTTTGTGACGTGTCGGGGCTGATGTGGTGGTGTCGACCATTCACAAGGCAAAGGGCCGTGAGTTTGACGACGTGTATATGCTTGTTTCGGACGGGTTCCCAAAAGATGTGCATCAGATGCGCCGATATTATGTGGGCATTACCCGTGCTAAGAAACGGTTGTTTGTGCATACAAACGGAGATTGCTTTGCGAATCTGAAAGCAGACCAGTATCTGGTAGATTCGCGGGAGTATGCAATGCCCGGTGAGATTGTGTTGCAGCTTTCGCACAAGGATGTGTTCTTGGGATTCTTCAAGGAACTCAAACGGGAGGTGCTATCGTTGAAAGGGGGTGATACGTTGTTCTATAAAGACTACACATTGTATAATCAGGCGCAAAAGCCGGTGGCCCGCTTGTCGCAGAATATGCAGAAGAAGTTGGCCGAGTGGAGGGAGCGTGGCTATGAGGTGAAGTCGGCTTCCGTGCGCTTCGTGGTGGCCTGGAAACCGAAGGATGCGCCGAAAGAGGAAGCGGAAACGGCAGTATTGCTGCCCGACCTGGTGTTGTGCCTGTAGTTTATTTTGATTACCTTTGCTAACTAACCCACAAAAAACAAGAATTATGGACATACAAACAATACTATCAAACCTGAAGATTGACCAGTTAAACGCCATGCAGGAGGCTTCCATCGATGCGTGGAAAGAAGGCAGCGATTTGATACTGCTCTCGCCCACGGGTTCCGGAAAGACGTTGGCTTATCTGCTGCCGCTGGTGAGCTCGCTGAAAAAGGGCGTGGAAGGCGTGCAGGCCGTGGTACTGGTACCTTCGCGTGAGCTGGCTTTGCAGATTGAGCAGGTGTTCAAGGCCATGGCGACCGGCTTTCCGGTGATGAGCTGTTATGGCGGACGTCCGGCTATGGAGGAACACCGCACCATGAAGGGCATTTCGCCGGCGGTAATTATCGGTACGCCGGGACGTATGAACGACCACCTGAACAAGCAGAATTTCGAGGCGGGCACCGTGCGTATGCTGGTCATCGACGAGTTCGACAAGTGTCTGGAGTTTGGTTTCCAGGACGAGATGGCCGAGGTCATCGGAAAGTTGCCGGCATTGCGTCGTCGCTTCCTGCTGTCGGCTACCGATGCGGAGGAGATTCCGCGCTTTACGGGCATGAACCGCACGCTGAAACTGGATTTCCTGAATCCGGAAGAAACGGTGTCGCAGCGTTTGTCGGTATATCGTGTCACTTCGCCGGTGAAGGACAAGCTGGAAACGCTCTACAAGCTGCTGTGTACGCTGGGCAACGAATCGACGCTGGTGTTCTGCAACCATCGCGAGAGTGTGGACCGGGTAGGGAAGTACCTGCACTCCATGAAGGTGTATTGCGAGACGTTCCACGGCGGAATGGAGCAGGACGACCGTGAACGGGCGCTGTATAAGTTCCGTAACGGAAGCTGCCACATCTTTATCTCGACCGACCTGGCAGCCCGCGGACTGGATATTCCGGACATCCGCCACGTGGTGCATTATCACTTGCCGGTGGCCGAGGACGGGTTCATTCACCGTAACGGACGTACGGCGCGCTGGGAGGCCGAGGGTAATGCCTTTCTGATTCTGCACGATGAGGAGCGTATCCCCGACTATGTGCCCCGTCCGCTGGAAGAGTTTGAACTGCCGGAGCCGACGCCGCAGCCAGCCTTGCCGGAGTTTGTTACCTTATATATAGGGAAGGGCAAGAAAGACAAGATCAACAAGATTGACATCGTGGGCTTTTTGTCGAAGAAAGGCGGACTGGGCCGGGACGATGTGGGACGTGTGGACGTGAAAGACCACTATGCGTTTGCGGCAATTTCTCGGAAAAAGGCAAAACAAACGTTAAAACTCATACAAAATGAAAAGATAAAGGGGGTAAAAACTTTGATAGAACTGGCAAAATAATAACTTTGTGTCATGACAGCCTTCCGGCGGTGAAGGCTGTTTCGCATTTTGCTATGACTCGTGAGCATCCCCATGCCATAGCTAACTATTCTCGTGTCAATATGTCACTAAAATGGCGTTTGTATATGTAATTTGAAAGATAAAATTCAATAAGGCTGTAAAATTATCACGAAAACTTTTGGAAGTCTAAAAATAATCACTAAATTCGCAAGTGTTAGCTAAAATGATTGTTTAACCAAAACAAACTTCCAATGAAGAAACATAATTTTAATGCGGGACCGTCTATTTTGCCTCGCGAAGTGATAGAAAAGACAGCTCAGGCTATTCTTGATTATAATGGTTCAGGACTTTCGTTGATGGAAATCAGTCACCGCGCTAAAGACTTCCAGCCGGTGGTAGATGAAGCAGTGGCCTTGTTCAAGGAATTGCTGAACATTCCGGAAGGATACTCGGTATTGTTCCTGGGTGGAGGTGCAAGCATGGAGTTCTGTATGGTTCCCTATAATTTCCTGGAAAAGAAGGCGGCTTACCTGAATACGGGTACTTGGGCCAAGAAAGCGCTGAAAGAAGCGAAAGCATTCGGCGAAACAGTAGAGGTGGCTTCTTCTGAAAAAGAAGGCTACACTTATATCCCGAAAGATTATGAAGTGCCGGCCGACGTGGATTATTTCCATATCACGACCAACAATACCATCTACGGTACGGAATTGCATGCCGACCTGGATGTCAATGTGCCGATGGTGGCCGATATGTCTTCGGACATTTTCTCTCGTCCGGTAGACGTTTCCAAATATATCTGTATTTACGGAGGTGCACAGAAGAACCTGGCTCCTGCAGGTGTGACTTTCGTTATCGTGAAGAACGATGCGCTGGGTAAGGTTTCCCGTCACATCCCGACCATGCTGAATTATCAGACACACGTGGACAAGGGTTCTATGTTCAATACTCCGCCGGTAGTGCCTATTTATGTGGCTCTCCAGACTTTGCGCTGGATCAAGGCACAGGGTGGCGTGGAAGAAATGCAGCGCCGTGCCAAACAGCGTGCCGACATGCTGTATGCCGAAATTGACCGCAACAAGCTGTTCCGTGGCACCGTAACGGCTAAGGAAGACCGTTCGTACATGAACATCTGCTTCGTCATGGCCGATGAATACAAGGACCTGGAAGCCGACTTCCTGAAGTTCGCTACCGAAAAGGTATGGTGGGCATCAAGGGTCACCGTTCTGTGGGTGGTTTCCGTGCTTCTTGCTACAATGCCATGCCGGTAGAAAGTGTGCAGGCACTGATTGACTGCATGCAGGAATTTGAGAAAATGCATTAATTGTTGTTATACCCGAAGATAAGGGCGTGGAATTTCGATAACACGTCCTTGTTTTCTTTTTAAAATCAAGTATTATGAAAGTATTGGTTGCGACAGAGAAACCGTTTGCTAAAGTAGCTATCGACGGTATTCGGAAAGAGATAGAAGCTGCGGGCTATGAACTGGCTTTGCTGGAGAAATATACAGAAAAACAGCAGTTGCTCGATGCAGTGAAGGATGCGAATGCAGTGATTATCCGAAGTGACATCATTGACAAGGAAGTGCTGGATGCGGCAAAGGAACTGAAAATCGTGGTACGTGCCGGTGCGGGATATGACAATGTGGACCTGGAGGCAGCTACGGCTCACGGGGTTTGCGTGATGAATACGCCGGGACAGAACTCGAATGCGGTGGCCGAACTGGCTTTCGGTATGATGATTATGGCGGTTCGTAATTTCTACGACGGCAAATCGGGTACGGAACTGATGGGCAAGAAACTGGGTATCCATGCATACGGTAACGTGGGACGCAATGTGGCTCGTATCGCAAAGGGCATCGGTATGGACATTTATGCCTACGATGCGTATTGTCCGAAGGAAGCCATGGTGGCCGACGGCGTGAAACCGGTGGATTCTGCAGAAGAACTGTATGCTACCTGCAACGTGGTGTCATTGCACATTCCGGCTACTGCCGAAACCAAGAACTCCATTGATTATGATTTGGTGAACCGTATGCCGAAAAACGGTTTGCTGGTGAATACTGCCCGTAAGGAGGTGATTAACGAAGCAGATCTGCTTCGCCTGATGAATGACCGTCCGGACTTGAAGTATGTGACCGACATCATGCCGGCTCATCACGATGAGTTTGCCGATCATTTCCCAGGACGTTATTTCTCTACTCCGAAGAAGATGGGTGCACAGACGGCTGAGGCAAATATCAATGCCGGCATCGCAGCGGCCCGTCAGATTGTGGGCTTCCTGAAAGATGGTTGTGAGAAATTCCGTGTAAACAAGAAATAACTCTTTAATTTGCGCATAAATGAAACTGACTGTATACGAACGGCATTCGCTGATTCCGTTGGGGCTCGGATCTTCCTTGCTGCTGGTGAATTCTTTGTGCAGGTCGTTTCTGGATGATTTCTGGAAAGGGTTTCTGTGCGGTATGGCACTGATGTGTTTCATTTATGCGCTGTGTACGTTAGTGTTATTTTTCAAACGAAATTTCAAGCATTATGGCAATAGTTAAACCTTTCAAGGGTGTTCGTCCGCCGCAGGACTTGGTGGAGCAGGTGGCTTCCCGCCCTTACGACGTGTTAAACTCGGCTGAGGCCCGCGAAGAGGCGAAAGGCAACGAGAAATCTTTGTATCACATCATCAAGCCGGAGATTGACTTTCCGGAGGGAACGGATGAGCACGACCCGCGTGTGTACGACAAGGCGGTAGCGAATTTCCGGATGTTCCAGGAAAAGGGCTGGCTGGTGCAGGACGACAAACCGTGTTATTATATTTATGCCCAGACCATGAACGGCAAGACGCAGTATGGACTGGTGGTAGGAGCTTACGTGCCCGACTACATGAACGGGGTGATCAAGAAACATGAGCTGACGCGCCGTGACAAGGAGGAGGACCGCATGAAGCATGTACGGGTGAACAATGCGAACATCGAACCGGTGTTCTTTGCTTATCCGGAAAACAAGACGCTGGATGCCGTGGTGGCGAAATATACGGCTCAGAAGCCGGTGTATGACTTTGTGGCACCGGATGACGGCTTCGGCCATCAGTTCTGGGTGATTGACGACGACAAGGACATTGAGGCAGTGACAGAGGCGTTCAAGGAAATGCCTTCGCTTTACATTGCCGACGGTCATCACCGTAGTGCGGCAGCGGCACTGGTGGGTGCTGAAAAGGCGGCTCAGAATCCGAACCATCGGGGCGACGAGGAATACAACTACTTCATGGCGGTATGTTTCCCGGCCGAGCAGCTTACTATCATCGACTACAACCGGGTGGTGAAGGATTTGAACGGACTGACTCCACAGGCGTTCCTGGAAGCGCTGAAGAAGAACTTCGTAGTGGAAGAAAAGGGTGCGGACATCTACAAGCCGGCAGCCTTGCACAACTTCTCGCTTTACCTGGAGGGCAAATGGTACAGTCTGACGGCTAAACCGGGCACTTACGACGATAACGACCCGATTGGGGTGCTGGATGTCACGATTTCTTCCAACCTGATTCTGGACGAGATTCTCGGCATCAAGGACTTGCGCTCGGACAAGCGTATCGACTTTGTGGGCGGTATCCGCGGACTGGGTGAACTGAAGAAACGTGTGGACAGCGGCGAAATGAAGATGGCGCTGGCACTCTATCCGGGTTTCCATG
>ENA-OPYS01000120-OPYS01000120.1-human-gut-metagenome-genome-assembly--contig:-NODE-120-length-11634-cov-1.016946_pt1 | contig 11634 bp, 10 predicted proteins | sample MGYA00242635_ERZ504478 | MGnify/ENA primary metagenome ERZ504478 (study PRJEB26092, sample SAMD00036246) | human gut metagenome | host: Homo sapiens | study: EMG produced TPA metagenomics assembly of... | reverse complement strand
TAGATATGCTGGCTGCCGGCATTGAGCGCGTCAGCAGGATGTTTTTGATTTCTCCAAACGAAATAAGTCGCCTGCCATTGATAAACATTATATTAAGTGGCATTTCTTTTGTATAACAAGAATCAGCGGAACTTCCCACAAGATTGGGAGAAACTTCTCACAAGATTTGCCGCATCTTGTAACAAGATATCAGGCATCCCGGTTTCTTGCGTCTTTTTATGTTCTTTTCTGTGGGCATATTCCTCTTCCGGTGGGAAATATGCCCCTCCCGAAGAATTGCCCCAAAAAATCCTCAGAAGTTTCAGCCTCTCCGCAAACTGCCTGTTCATGGGCTTTCCGGCTGAAGGATTGGCTCTTAAAATTCTTCAGCCGGGTATTTATTCTTTCAGCCGGCATATACGTTTTTTCAGCTATGGCTGTGTACTTTCCGGCATCTTCGGAGTTTTCCCCATGTACCTGCGTGCTTTTCACCTTTTCGGCCATTGGGTACGCTGAAGAATTTTTTTTCAGTCTGAAAGATTTCGAGGTATCAATTCTTCAGCCGGAATGCCGATGAACAAAGCGTTTGCGGAGAGGCTGAAACTTCTGAAGGAAAAATAAGTGTTTTGCTATGTGTATATAAAGAAACAGGAGAAACAACAGGACGTATTAATAAAAGCTCTTGATGTTTTTTTAATATGTCCTGTTGTTTTTAAAAAAGGGGCAGATGTTTTGAAGTTTCCTTGTGAACACATACGGATGTATAGGCTGAAGGATATATCATGTTGCAGCCGGAAGATATATAATCTTACACCTGTAACATTCTACTCATTCATTGGAGAATTTTTATCACTTCTGAAAAGAGTGTATTGGGGGTAACAGGTAATACGATATAAAAGCAGGGGGCCGCATTCATCACGAGTGCAGCCCTCCTTGGTATTGTATTATTTATATTAAGGTAAAAAGAGAGAGTTTATTTGCCGTAATCATCGTATAACATCAGCAAATGTGACGAACTCCAACTGAAATGGGGAGCTTTTAACAATTCACCGGTGTGTGTGCCATAGTTTTCATGTATCGGTGCGCCTTCTTTCAAGCCTTGCAGACGGTCGAATACCTGGAGGGTGTATTCATCCGCCATCTTGTTATATCCATAATTGCGCAGGCCGCGGATAGCGAAGTAAGTCTGGTCCAACCAGATAGGACCACGCCAGTAGCCGCGCGGATTGTACTTCGGATGGTCTGCTGCCACTGTGGGGAAGGGAATGTATGTAGAAAACTTGGCTGTATCGGTCAGCAGGGGCAGCATGGCTTTTACCTTATCGGCCGTGGCAACTTTTGTCCATAAGGGGGTGTATGCTTCGCATCCCGGTTCCTGTATGAAGCTTCCGTCTTTTAAGCGGCGATCGAAGAAGAAACCTTTTTCTTTGTCGAAGAAATAATCGGCTACCTGGCTGCTGTAATCCGGACCATCGAAAGTTACTCCCAAAATACCGGCGAACTTTTTCAATAACTTGCATTCCAAAGCCAGATAGGCATTCAGGTCAACACTTTCCTGATCCATGCTCCATGCATCCTCCGCACCGTCATTTTTCAGCATCTTGGCATCATCGAAACGGATGGCGTTATCCATGCCGCTTTCCCATGCTGCTGCTTCCAGTGTACCATCAGTGGAACCGTATTCACACATACCGTTGCGGTTATGGTCACGCTTGTTGTACCACCATTTGTAATAGGCCATCAATTGCGGATACATTTCGCTGATGAATGCCGTATCATTGGTATGGGTGAATATTTCGTCTACAGCCCAGGATACGAGAGGAGGTTTGCTGTCGCGTGCATTGTTCTCGGCAGGATCGGTATAGATACAGTCTATAATCATGCCGTCCGGTTGCTGGTAGTCAAACATGGCGCGGATGTTGTCTTTGGCAAGTTCTGGATCGAATTTTGCCAGGGCGGCAGAGAAACGCCAGGTGTCCCAGGCCCAGAATCCTACGAAGTAGTATGCGGCATGACTCGGAACAATTCCTTCGTGGAGCAATCCGCCACGGTGGGTACGCCAGTTGCTGATAAGTGTAACAACTGCTTTCACGGCGATACGGTCATACTCAGGTTTCATATCTTTGCGCAGAATCTTGGTGAGATAACCTTCCCAGCGTTCTTTGTTGGCTTTGAGCCCTTCCTGCGGATTGCTTAGAGCCAATTGCGCTTTCTGTAATCCGGCAGAAAGTTCTTTTTCTCCGGTATAGAAAGAAATGGCTATGTAGGTGTCGTGTTCGCTGCCATTGATTTTTGCCTGGTAATTATTGTCTGTGCCCTTTACGCTAACATCCGGGGTAAAAGTTAATGCTACAATCTCACCGGAGGGATGACGGGCGATGACGGTATTCTGGTCTGTTTGGACTTGTATCTTTTTTCCCCATTGGCTGGCAGTTAAGGAGAGTTCTTTTCCTGCATCGGAGTGAATGCGGAGCAATGCGGTAGAAGCATCTAAAAAATTCAAGCGTTGAATGATTTTACCTTCCTCTGAACTTGCCGAAAGATATAACTCTCCCGGGAAATAACAAGTGGAATCCGAAGTAAATATAACATTCGCCTGATCGGCATATCCTACCGTGACAGCAGATTGCGCCATCCATTGGCGTCGGTTCATATCCAGACTGAACGGACCGCAGAAACCGTTCACCCAGTGATCTTTCTGCGGAAGGGTAAATCCCATCCAGGAACCGGCGTCTGTAAACCATCCCCCGCAACGTGTCAGTGTATCGGGGGTATAGGCTATATCCAGTATGTTATTGAATTCATATCTTTTGCCTGTGGGGATGTTCTCACCGGCAGGTGTGCAGGCCGTTGTGAGACCTGCGACTACTGCTGTGAGAAGAATGATTTTGGTAAATGTATGTTTCATGTCATTTCGTTATTATTTTAGAACCATTTCTTATGCGCTTTTTCAGCGGCATCGTCTTGATTGCTCAAAGGTTGCATGGTAAAGCTGTATTGCCATTCGTGCGGAGTGATGGTATATTCCGGATGTACTTGCGCTCCCCAGGTATTATCTCCACCTACCCCCATGTGACGGTGGTCGATGTTTAACCATACCATGTCTTTCTTCATAATACTTCCACCATGACGGCGTTCGGTATTGAATGCTACATAGTCAATATCCTCCAACGGGAAATTCCATGCGCTGACATTCAGCGGTTCTTCCCCCTGTAATCAACAGGCCTTCCCCTGCTTTATTACGCAATGCAACCCATCGTACATCGGTTTTGTTGCCGGTTTCCTGTGCACGGACATACGGATGGAATTGTTCCCATACTGTAGCGGTATAGAGCCCGATAGGATAACCCGTCTTGCGGTCTGCATAGTTTTCTTGTGGTCCGCGGCCCAGCCAGGTCATCACATCGTATTCTGCCGGAAGAATCATACGCATACCCAGACGTGGCATTTCAGGAAGGGATTTGTTGCCGGGTACAAAGTGCATACTTACTTTGACTGCTCCATTGGGTCGTACTTGATAGACGGTCTGCAAAGTTGATTCTTGTGCTTCCAGCTTATAATTTACAGTAACGGTTGCCAGTTGTTTGTTTGATCTTCTTTCAGGTCGATACTTTGTAACTTGGCGTTCTTGCCTGCAAATTTCCAGATGCCGCAACGTTCCAGGTGGTTGTTGGCAACATCATTGTCGGTTAATGCACGCCAGAAATTGGGTTGCAATCCTTCTTTTATCAGATTCTTTCCGTTGTATAAGAGTTCTGTCATTTCACCATCAGCAGTAGAGAATGCGATACGGAAGTTCTCCCCTGTCAAGGTAATGGCATCCGGAGTACGTTCGGTATTTACAGTTTTGTCTACTAGTTCCCGGGCAGTCCATGTAGCATTCAGCAGCCGTTCTCCTTCCGGATTCAGTTGCCATTGCTCCATGGCTACCTGATGTCCCTTTGGAACTAATGGGGCTTCCTTTTTGGTAAATGCTTCCAATTTCAGGAAATATTCTTTTCCATCGTTAGGAATCAAGTTCATCGGGATAGTGATGAAGGCAGAAGAACGGGCGGCCATAACCGGGAAATCCATTTCACCGCTTTGTACAGCTTTTCCGTCTGTTTCTACAGTCCAGTGTAGTTTGTAATCTTCCAAACCGATAAAATCATGCCAGTTAGTCACTTTAACTTGCTTGGTGGTAAAGGCAACCGGATCAAAATGAATATATTGATATACTTTTTTCACTTCCCAGATGTGCGGATGAAGTGAACGGTCGGCAGCTACCAGTCCGTTGGCACAGAAGTTGGAGTCATTAGGAACACCCACGAAGCCATATCGCCTCCGTAAGCCCAAATCTTGTTTCCGTTCTTGTCTTTGATATCAAAAGTAGCGTCTACCCAGTCCCATATGAAACCACCTTGCAACTGGTCATATTTATAAATCAAATCCCAATAGTCTTGCAGGTTACCTACACTGTTACCCATGGCGTGGGCATATTCACATAGAATCATCGGGCGTGCGTCGCGTTGGTTTACATGGCGGCGGAGCGCCCAAACACGTGCATACATCGGACAATAAATGTCAGATTTGGCATCATAACCACCTCCTTCATATTGTACAGGGCGGGTAGGGTCGAACTTCTTGGTCCAGTCATATACGTTTCAAAGTGTTTTCCGTAGCCGGACTCATTTCCCATTGACCAAGTGACAATGGCGGTGATATTGCGGTCCCTCAGCACCATGCGGCTCATGCGTTGCATAAACGGTACTTCCCAATCGGGATTATTAGCCAGTGTGCCATCTTTATGCGCCTGCATACCATGGCTTTCAATGTTTGCTTCATCTACCAGATACAAACCGTATTCGTTACACAATGCATACCATTCATAGCGGTTGGGGTAATGGGCAAGTGCGTACAGCATTCAGGTTGAAATTGCTTCATCAACTGAATGTCTTTTATCATGCTCTCTACGGTGATGGTACGACCATGATGCGGATCGTGTTCATGGCGGTTCACTCCTTTAAACAATACGGCTACCCCATTTATCAGTTGCATGCCGTTACGCATTTCCACAGAACGGAAACCGAAAGGCTGTGTGAATGATTCCAAGGCTTTTCCTTGAGCATCGTAGGTGCTGACTACCAATGTATAAAGATTGGGTGTTTCGGCATTCCAAGGCAATATGGCCGGGAACAAGTGTTTCTGAGCGAATAAAGTATCTGTAGCAGAAGTTATTTCCTTTTTATGCTGGTAAATTACATTGCCTTTGTCCATAACCTTTACTTCCACGGTTCCTCCCGGATGAGGCTTGTGGAGTGTGATATCCAGATTAAAATCTCCGTCTTTATAACCATTTGTCAGACCGGCTACCAGTTTGAAGTCTTGTACACGGCTTTGAGGACGGGCATAGAGATACACATCGCGTTCAATACCGCTATATTTCCAGTAATCCTGATCCTCCAGGTAGGAACCACCACTATAACGGAAAACTTTAACGGCCAGTTTGTTCTTCCCGGCTTTTAAGAACGGAGTAATATTGAAATGAGCCGGAAGACGGCTGTCTTCACTGTATCCTGCCAATTCACCGTTTACCCAGCAATAAAAAGCGGACTCAACTCCTTCAAAATCAAGGAAGATATCCATTCCTTTCCAATGGGCCGGTACGGTAAATTCACGTACGTATGCTCCTACCGGATTGTAATCGTTTGGAACATGAGGCGGATTGGCAGGGAAGGGGTAAGCTACGTCAGTAGATGGGGGAGTCAAATCCTTGCAGTTCCCAGCTTCCCGGAACCTGTATGTCTTTCCAGCGTTTGGTGTTATACCCCATTTTATAAAAATCTGTCGGGCATTCCTCATTGTTTTTAGAGAATAAGAACTTCCAGGTTCCGTCTAGTGAAATGCGGCGTTCTGTAGCAGGGTTTACTGCAAAACGCTGGGCGGCAGGTAAAGCCTGTTGTTTCAGTGCATTGGCCTCATTCGTATAAGGAATGAAATAGGCATGGGCAGGTTCACGGTTTATTTCATTTATTTGTGGATTCTGCCAGGGGACATTTTCACCCCAGGCGGAAGCACAAACAAACAACAGTGTAAGAACAGTATGAAGAGAGTGTTTCATGGTTATTGTTATTTTAAATAGAACAGAAAAGAGTCACAAGAAAAGGTACGCTGAAGTCTACTACAAAGCCGTGAAATATAGAAACTACTACGAAGCTTTGACCGGAATAGCGGGTGATGATGGGTAATGTTGTATCCATCGTAGTGGCTCCTCCGGCAGAAATAGGGGCCAGATTGCCAAACCAGCGTACTAGCAACGGGGCAAAAAGCAAAGTGATAATCTCACGTGTGATATTGGATAATAATGCAATGGTTCCCAACTCCGGACCTTTATATTCTGTAATAAAGATACTGGATAGAGAGTAATAGCCGAAACCGGCACCTACTGCCATACAGTCTGTTACTGAGCGGTGCGAGAGAAACAGACTGACCACTGCGCATCCTGCCAGTGTTCCCAATATGGTCATGACCGGTAGAAAGATCAGGCGGGGGTTTAATGAACGGAAATTACGTAAAGTCTGCGGATCATTACCTACACTGACTCCTACACTGAACATTAACGCACACAAGGCGTAGAAACTTAGCTTACTTTGTGTAAAGTCGTATGGAATAAGGTGATATACCCCACAAAGAGCTCCCAGTACAAAGAATCCGACGATAATCAAACTTCCTTTCATACTTGTCCCTCCTTATTTCTTTTGTAAAGTACATACCATAAAGCCCATGCTGCTGTAACACTGCCCAGCACTGCTGCCAAGGTGATGACAATGGCTTCCAACCCTATAGTGTGCAGACCATTGATAATTTTCTGATTGCCGCCTACATCTATACCCAATAAAAAGAGTAGCAACCAAATAAGAACGGTGATGACTTTGTGTATTCCTGAAAGCTTCTGCTTGCGAAGCAGGAAGCCGAGGAGCATCCCCGTGAGCATTAATCCAATAATTGTAAACATATCTATGTCGTTTTATTTATAGGCAAAGATACTTCATTTTTAGATTACAAGGCGGTATCACTGTAGCGAAAACCGCCTTGTTGCCTAATTATATCTAACCAAAAAAGAAAATACTTATTTTAAGGCATCATTAGCATTCAGCTCTGTAAGAGGAGTGGGGTAGAATGAGTTTTTGTCTTCATTGAAGCCTGTTCTTCCGGCAGCTTGCAGGGCTGAGGACAGTTTGCCCCAACGGCGGAGATCATACCAACGATAGTTCTCAAGAGGGAATTCAATCATGCGCTCGTGTTCAATTTGCGCGCGGACTGCTTCTTGAGAAGTACCTGTCATGGGTGGCATATCCCCGTGAACGCTTCTTACTTCATTGATTAAAGGAATAGCTTGTTCGGGATGTCCCTGTTCATTCAATGCTTCGGCTTTCATTAACAGTACGTTGGCATAACGCATCAAAGGAACATTGATTGCAGAATAGTTTTGGTTTAAACCTTCATAGGTCGAGGGCATGAATTTACGGAAGGCTACGCGTTCTTTGTTGTCGAACCAGTCATTATAGTCGTAGCCATAGACACGTCCGTTACCATCGTTATAATAGTCACAATTAAAAAAATAATGTTGCATACATACGCGAGTCATAACGTCCTGTAGTAGCCGTTTCCCCTTCTTTTTTGAATTCACTAATCAATGTTTGACTGGGAAGAATCTCATCCCATCCCCCAAGTTCGGAAACACCGATCCATCGATGGAACTGAGTACGATAAGTAGCTCCGTTTGCAGAACTCATAGAGAATTGAATTTCAAAAATCGATTCTTTACTGTTCTTATTATCCCCGCTGAACATAGTGCTGAAATTATTAACCAGTTCATATCCTTTTACTTGGTTGAATGCTTCTATAGCACTGGCCAGATAAGAGTCTTTGTTGGTTGCCTCTTCATAGGCGCGTGTCAGATAGGCGAAACCAAGATATGCATAAGCAGAACCGCTTGTGGCACGGCCTACATTATCAGCGTCACGTGTTGCAGGCAGACTGGTTGCACGTTTCAAGTCTTCAATGATGAAATTCCATGCATCCTCACGGGAAGAAAGGGGCTTGCTTAATTCAGCCGGGTCAGTGATATATTTATCACGAACTATGATTTCTTTCCAGTTCAATAAAAGTTGCATGTGGTAATAAGCGCGGATAAAGTAGCCTTCATTGACCAATTGTTCGCGTGTTGCTGCGTCTATATTCTCATCGGGTATTTCTGCGGTTTTTTCAATTACCTGATTAGCAAAACTGATGCCTTTATAGTAGCATTGCCAGTAATAACTGAACTGAGAGTTACCATTGGTGTAGGTATAGTTGCCTAATTCCACCCAGTTCGGGTAATTCAGAGCATCGCTTCCTAATTGGATAATATCTTCACGATAGGCTTCTACCGGCCATTTGATTTCCGGGAAAGACCACATGTCACCCGAATAAGTCATCAGGTAAAGTTGGGAGTATGCGGCGGCAAGTCCGGCTTCAGCATCAGACTGGTTACGCCAAAAACTGCTTGATGTCAACTGGTCAGGAGATTCTACCGTGAGATAATCGTCACAAGCGCTAAATAAACTTGCAATGCAGATACTTGCTATGTATAATAGTTTCTTCATTTTCTTATTACTTTAAAGGATTAGAATGTAAGTTGAGCTCCAACGGTGAATGAACGGGTAAACGGATAAATCAATTTATCAACACCGGTATTCAACACACTGGCACGAGAGAATTCAGGATCTATACCATCATAGCCTGTGATAGTGAACAAGTTTTCACCACTTACATAGAAACGCAGTTTCTCAATATAGAATTTCTGCATGAGTGATTTGGGTAAAGTATAACCTAACTGTGCCTGACGCAGACGGACAAAATCACCGTTTTCAAGGAATCTGTCTGATTCTTTCATGTTGCCGTTCGGATCTTGATATACCGCGCGGGGAACATCCGTATTTCTATTGTCAGGAGTCCATGCATTCAATGTAGACTTCAGCATATTTGATTTAGAGTTCATACCTTCATAGAAATATTTGTTTCCGTTATACAATTTGAAGTTCCATGCGCCTGCCAAGTACGATTGAAAGGTCAAATCCTTTATAGCCGAATGACAGATTTAAGTTCGCTTCCAATGTCGGGATACCTGAGCCACAGTATTCTTTGTCACCGGCGTCTATGCTTCCATTACCATCTAAATCTTTAAAACGGATATCACCCGGTTGGGCATTAGGCTGTAATAATTGTCCATCCTTGTTTACATGGGCATTTACTTCATCCATACTTTGGAAGATACCGTCTGTTCTATAAAGATAGAATGCACCGATAGGTTTGCCCACTCTGGTTTCTGTCGGGAAATGCTCCGTTCCATATTTCAATCCTTCACCCTGAAGAACTTGGTCTGCATCTGACAATTCAACCACTTTATTTTTGGTGGTGCTCATATTGAAACCGATATTGTAATCAAAGTCTTTTATAGCATCTCCCCAGTTTAATTCAAGTTCGAAACCGGTATTGCGTATCTTTCCGACATTCAGGGTGGGATTAGTCATACCTGCTGAAGGAGGTAAAACTTTTGTTATCAACAGGTCTTCTGTTTGGTTATAGTAGTAGTTTAATGTACCGGTTAATTTGCTGTTAAAGAAGCCGAAATCGAAACCAATATTTTTGGTATCCGTTGTTTCCCATTTCAAAGAACGGTTTTCCAATCCGCGAGCGATGCTTCCTGCCCATGCGTTGTCACCGTTGCCTTTCACGTATCCTTGATACATTTCATTGTATGTACTAATCAGCGCAAGGAAGTCATAATATCCCAAAGCATTTTCATTACCTAAACGTCCCCAACTGACACGGAACTTCAAATTATTCAATGCAATGTCTTTCGGGAAGAATTCTTCCTGACTGATTCTCCAGCCTAATGCCACTGATGGGAAGCAACCCCAACGGTTGTCTTTACCAAACTTGGATGAACCGTCATAACGTACAGTTGCCTGTACCAGGTAGCGGTCATTATAATTATAGTTCAGTCGGCCGAAGAAAGAGGCGCGGTTATATTTCCATTTTGTTCCGTTACCATCAAATGTGCCACCTGCTCCTGCACCTACAGTTGAGAAAGATGGATCAAGAAATCCGCCCGGAATTTCACTGGTTACCAATTTTCCGTCTTCTACTTTATAAACAGTGGTTTTACCTTCTACCCCAACAGAATTCCATGTATATTTGCGGGCAGTCATGGAAGTACCTGCCATTGCATTGACGTTGTGTTTTCCAAATGTCTTATTAAAACTTAATACATTTTCCCATACATGTTCCTCCCAGTATCCTGTGGTTTCGCTATGATAAGGATAGTCACGTTTGGCTTTTGGGTCGGCAACATAGGCCGGAGTATGATAAGTCTGACGTTGGTGCTCACCTCTGTATGCATAGCTTGTCTTGAAATTCAGCCATGGGGTGAAGTTCATGGTCAAGGCAACATTGGCTGTGGTATGATATTTTTTGTCGGTAGATTTTTCATAATGCTGGTCAGCCATAACATTACGGTTACTGGGCAGATCGTCAAAGTCACTTAAGCCGAAGCCATACTCTCTTGTATCATCATAGATAGGAACAAGCGGAGAAATCATGTACATTTCTTTAATGGAATATTCGGGTTGTTTGCTATCCGTAAATTTGAAAGCGATGTTAGCATCAATATCAAATATATATTTGCTCATGTGGAGTTTCAAACGTGCATTATCTTGACGGTAATTGTTACCTAAGAAAATACCTTTTTCGTCAGCATGGTTATATGAAAGTGAATATTGAGCATTTTCAGAACCGCCACGGATACTGAACATATAGTTTTGTGAAACACCACCTCTTAGCATGGCATCCTGCCAGTCTGTATCTATTCCTGTGTTTTTATTTACAAATGCGGGCATAGTAACCTCTGTATCATCTGGATACTGGTTCATGTAGTTCTGATACATTTGTTTATGAACACTTTTGTATTCTTCGGCATTTAGCAGTTCCAGCTTTTTGGCTACGCTTGTAAAGCTTACATAAGTGCTGAAATCAATTTTCATGTCACCCTTTTTACCGTTTTTGGTAGTTACGATAATGACACCATTTGCAGCAACCGAACCATAGATGGCAGCGGCTGCACCATCTTTCAGTACTTCCATTGACTGAATATCTTGCGGATTCACATTTTCAATATCACCGGGAAAACCATCAATGATATAAAGAGGTTGGTTGTCACCAAACGTTTTGACACCACGGATTTTAACCTGCACACCTGCACCGGCATTGCCACCAGCCTTCATAATGTTTACACCTGCAATCTTACCTTGCAATGCTTCTGCAGGGTTGGTTGTGGTGCGCTTTACCAAATCGTCTACATCTACTGAGGAAATAGCACCGGTCATATCACTTTTCTTCATGGTTCCATAGCCCACCACTACAACTTCATCCAGCATCTCAGTATCTTCTTTCAAAGTCACCCGGATGTTGGTCTTTCCGTTTACAGGGACTTCTTGTGTTGCATAGCCCACATAAGAAATAATAATAGTGGCTTTGGGGGATACGCTTAATGCAAAGTTACCGTCAAAGTCTGTGATGACCCCGTTGGTTGTACCTTTCTCTACTACACTGGCACCAATAATAGGTTCGTTG
>ENA-OPYS01000119-OPYS01000119.1-human-gut-metagenome-genome-assembly--contig:-NODE-119-length-11656-cov-0.996357_pt1 | contig 11656 bp, 8 predicted proteins | sample MGYA00242635_ERZ504478 | MGnify/ENA primary metagenome ERZ504478 (study PRJEB26092, sample SAMD00036246) | human gut metagenome | host: Homo sapiens | study: EMG produced TPA metagenomics assembly of... | reverse complement strand
CTGATAGGGCGTCTGGAGATCTTCGGCGTACTACTGCTGCTGACTCCGAGTTTCTGGGATAGACGATGAGAAAGAGATAGATTATGATAACATGTATATGTCTCTAAAAAAGTTTTCTATATCTTTTATAGAGAAGGTATTTTTGTCTAATTCTGTTTTTCTAAGCATTAGGTATGCGCTATTGCGTTCGTCGGTGTGGTGTTCAAATGTTTTATTCCTTTACAAGTTGGAGCTTTCCGCATAATAAATACGGAGCCATAATAAGGAGGTAGGATTTTCATTAGGGAACGAGGTAAGAATAGACCTGTATTCTGTATTTGGCGTGTTCTTTTTTAGTAACTTTTTTGAAGTTTACTTTTACAGAGTCAGGCTTTGTAATTTTGTTTCTTTGCTTTTGTATCTGTAGACTTTCCCATATTATTTATCTTTTTTGCAAAGATAACGTTATTGCATATTCAATGCAAGGATAAAACATTTTTTATAATACAGAAAAAAGGACCACTACCCACAGGTAATAATCCTTTTCTTTATTTGTAACTCAGCCTGTTAGTCGATAAACCGGCGGGTGAGCTGCTCAAATTCATCGATGCGGCGGTCGCGCAGGAAGGGCCACCAGCGGCGGACGTTTTCACTGCGGTTCATGTCGATTTCTACCACCATGTTTTCTTCTTTCAGGTTGCTGGCCTGGGCGATGATTTCGCCTTGCGGACCGGCTACGAAGCTGTTGCCCCAGAACTGGATGCCGTTGGTCTGGCCGGAAGGGTCGGGTTCAAGGCCCACACGGTTTACAGCAATGACGGGTAGACCGTTGGCTACGGCGTGACCGCGCTGTACGGTTACCCATGCCCCCAGCTGGCGCATTTTTTCTTCCTGAGTGTCGGTGCTTTCCCAGCCGATGGCGGTGGGGTAAATCAACAGTTCAGCACCTTTCAGGGCCATGATGCGGGCTCCTTCCGGATACCACTGGTCCCAGCAAACCTGCACGCCGAGCTTACCGATGGAGGTCTGAATAGGTTCGAATCCTAAGTCGCCGGGAGTGAAATAGAACTTCTCATAGTAAGCAGGGTCATCTGGAATGTGCATCTTGCGATACTTGCCGGCAATGCTTCCGTCGGTGTCGAATACCACGGCGGTGTTGTGATACAATCCGGCGGCACGGCGTTCGAATAGCGAAGTGACCAGTACCACATGGTAGGCAGCGGCTATCTCACTGTAGAAACCGGTGGAAGGGCCGGGAATGGGTTCGGCCAGGTCGAACAGGTTGGTATCTTCTGTCTGGCAGAAATAAGGGGTGTTATGGAGTTCCTGAAGAACTACTAACTGCGCACCGGCCTGTGCCACGGAGGCGATGTTGCGGTGCAGCTTTTCAAGATTCAGTTTGAGGTCGTTCGTACAAGCCTGTTGTACGATGCCGACACGGATAGTTCGTTTCATTGTGCTATTTGGTTTTTTACAGATTCAGGATATTGCATGGTGACGCAGTGGAGAGAACCATGCTGCTTGATAAGCGCACGGCAATCCACGCCTACGATTTCACGTCCGGGGAAGGCCTCAGCCAGTACCTGTGCGGCACGGGCATCGTTTTCCGGTTGGGCGTAGGTAGGATAGAGCACAGCCTCATTCATAATCAGGAAGTTGGCGTAGGTGGCCGGAAGGCGTTCGCCGTCTTCGTCATAGATGGCTTCGGGCATGGGCAGCGGAAGCAGACGGTAGGGGTCTCCGTCGAGGGTACGGAAGGTCTTGAGCTGGTCTTCCATGGAGCGGAGGGCACCGTAGTGCTCGTCGTTCTTGTCCAGACACTGCACGTAGGTAATGGTGTGGTCGGGACATAGACGGGCCAGGGTGTCTACGTGGCTGTCTGTGTCGTCACCGGCCAGGTAGCCGTAGTCCAGCCAGAGTACCTGACGCAGGTTGAAGCGTTCCATCAGGTAGGCTTCGATGTCTTTGCGCGAGAGGGTGTCATTGCGGTTGGGGGCCAACAGGCAGGGTGAGGTGGTGAGCAGGGTACCTTCTCCGTCGCTTTCAATGGAACCTCCTTCGAGCACGAAGTTACGGCAGTTGATGTAGTCGCCGTTAAGTACGCCGGTCTTGAACAGATGACTGTTGATGAGGTTGTCTTTATGGGCAGCAAACTTCATCCCCCAGCCGTTGAAGCAGAAGTCGAGCAACTGCGGGTCGGAATGTTTTTCCAGCAGGGTGATGAAAGCATGGTCGCGGGCCCAGGTGTCGTTTGTAGGACATTTCACAAAAGTAATCTGGTCACGATAGGGGAAGTCGGCCAAGCTGCCGGAAATTCGGGAGCCACGAGCAACAGGGGCTGGCGGCTGGCTATTTCGGTAGCAAGGCGGACAAAGCAGGTTTCTACTTCATCGAGCATATAGGCCCAGTCGGTATCGGCATGAGGCCAGGTAAGCTGTATGTAGCTTTGTTTGTACCATTCGGCGGGCAGATAATAGGTTTTTTCCATATTCTTGTATAATTATTTTTCGTTTGATTCTCTTTTTTCTCTTGCGGCAGGAAGGGCTTCCTGCGGAAGGTATTTCTGGTCTTCTTTTTCTTTCTGTTTGCTACTGCGGTTTTTCCGGCGGCGGAGGAACCAGTCGACGAGTTCTTTCCAGTTCATGAAGTCTTTCTTGTACATGATACCGATGCCTGAGTGGTAAGGGTGGACTTCGTGAAATAACGGTCGTTGGTCTGGTTGTATCCGCGCAGACGGAATTCTCCGTTCTTGGTGAGCAGCCAGATGGCTTCGAAGTCACCCACAAAGTTGGTATTACGCATGGTATTTTCACGGTAACCGAAGTTTCCGTTGATTATCAGTCGGTTGTTCAGTAAGCGTCCGGACAGGATGGCTTCAGCTTCTACATCGCTCCAGCCTTTTTCTCCGGTGGTGAGGTTCGTACCTACGTTCCAGTTTTGGTTGTCGATGACTTGCGAAAGCATGTTGTTCAACTGGCCCGACAGGGTGCTGAAGGCCAATGAACTGGTGGCATCGGTCTGCCCGGTGTTGTTGGCATAGTCGTAGGTATAGAACTTGCCGACTCCCAGCAGATAGATAATCTGCGTATTCATCTGCTCTTCAGTGCTGGTGAGGCTGCGTACCAGTTCGCGGTCTTCCTCGCTCACGGTGGGCAGTTCAAGGCCGAATGTCAGGTTGGGGGATGTGAGGTTGCCGCTCAGGTTCAGCAGACAGTTTACCCGTACGTTTCCACGGGAAGAAGAGGCATCGGCTATCAGGTCGTTCAGTGAAGCGGAGTTCACCGTATAGACGGCCTGCACGTTCAGGTTGGCGGCTTTGGGGTCGCCGTTGAAGGATACCACACCTCCGGGCTGCAGGGTAAAGTCTTTTCGGATGATGTTCTGCAGGCTCATCTTGTAAATACCTTCGGCGATGTTATAATTGCCGAACATCTGGAAATTGCCCTGATTAAAGAAGTTGATGCGCAGGTTACCGGTTCCGTATGCAGAAATATAGTCTCCGGCCGAAGGGTCCATGATGATTTTCATGTTGGCACGTTCGGCAGGTTCTATCTGCAGATTGATGTGGATGGCGGTAGGTGTATCATCGTCATCCTGCTTGTCGGGCTGGTTGAGCGGGTGGTACACTTCGGCTTTGACGGCAGCTGTTTACGCCGTGGGGTACGGTCTACGAAGGTGATGAAGCCGGAGTTGGTGGCCTCAGCTGCCGTTCCTAACACGTAGACAAACTCGGTCTGGTTGTCGGCACGAACTTCTCCGTCAACGTTCAGCTGTCCGTCGCCTCCCCGGAGGAATACATTCCCGGTAGCATAGATATGACCGTAGAAGGGGAATTCCGGAGTTTCCTTTTCAGAGTGGAATACCAGCATGCGGTTTGTATTGAAGCGGAACTGGTAGCTCAGGTTCTTTAATTTGGTATGCCGTAACTCACCGTTGGCTAGTCCGGTATGCCCTTCTGTATCCTGCAAGCGTACGTTCTGGAAACGGAACAAGCCGGAAGCGATGTGTACGGAATCGGCCGAAGCCAGGAAAGTAGCATTCAGAATGTTGACCTTCATCTGCATCTGCGCCTTGGCTTTTCCTTCCAAATCCAGTTGGGAGAAGGGACCAAACAGACGCACGTCGCCATGTACGCTTCCGTTGACATTGCTGAATATATTTTCTACAAAGGGTTGCAGGAAGGAGAGAGGGGTGCCTCCGGCCTGGATATGGAGGTCGAGTCCCTTCATCTTGGGTGATACATAGCCGATTACCCGTGTGGTGCAGGCACTGTCGCGGCGGATGTCGGCATTCAGGCGAACGCCTCCCAACTCTTTATCCCATGAGCCGAGGATGTCGGCGCGTCCTAGCAGGGCATGATTGAGGGAGAAATCTTTCACATCGAGACGGGCTTCCATTACCGGTTCCTGAAGCACGTGGCGCAAGTGGACTTTACCGCTGATGCCTCCGTCGAAGCGTACGGCATGAAACTGAATCATGTCCATGATGTAGAGCAGATTGATGTTCTTCAAGTCTACCAGGCAGGAGTCAGCTTCCGTTTTTCCCAGTCGCCCGTTGATTTTCAGGTGCTGGTCGCGGTGCTCAAACAGGAAGTCGTGTATTTCGATGCTGTCTTTTGCAATGTCTACAGTAGCCGGATGGATGTTCCAGGTGGTGTCATTCAGAATGACCTGGCTGGGCTGGATGTCCACACGGGTGTGGAGTACCCTTTTCAGACTGTCCTGACGGAAAGAAGCGATGGCGTCAATCTTTCCGCTATAGGTGAGCTGTGTGTTGTTGCCCCAGTAAATGGTACTGTGCAGCTTGTCGTCTTTGGCCCTCGTGATGAGGGAGAAATTGAACATGGCTCCTTTTTTCATTAAGGTGCCGGCACGTAACTGGCACTGCAGTTCGTCGGAACGGCTTTCACACAACAGGGTGCCCGATTCGTAGTATTTCCCTTTATACGTGAATTGAGGAATCGAACCGTTGATGCGCATCTGTGAGAGGCTGTCGTTAAGTTGTCCTGAGAACGTGGCCGGCATCTGCAACTCGAACGGAATGTTCAAAACCTTTGAAAGAAATTCACTGTTTTCCATGCGAAACTGGAACCGGAACTGGTTGTTCAGCTCTGCGGGTTTCTTTCTTCCTTTTTTCGGCTTCTCCTCAGGGAACAGGGATGGAAGATGCTTCCGGATCACTTTCTCCATGCTCTTCAGCAGGGTGTGGTAGGCATATTGTCCTTGTATGGTTCCGGTCAGGACGGGGAGTCAATGCGTATTTCCTTCTGCTTGGCCTCTGAGGCAAGCTGTGTCGCATCAATCTGCAGGCGGGGAAGGAAGTAGTTCCCTTCTTCGTCGGGCGTGCGGACAGAAAGACTGTCGAGGCTGATTTTTCCCTGGACATCGTCAATGGAATGTCCTGAAAAGTCAGCCGTCAGGTTCAATGATACGTCGGTATCTTCGTATTTTTTCGTCAGCTGAAGTTTATGGGGACGAAAATCACGTACTTTTACCCGCAGGTTGAAGTCGGGTACGGCCTGTTGGGTCACGAAATTCCCGTCTACGCTGATTTTACCATTTTCATCGTCGAGTGACAGATGGCCGTTGAAACCGCCCGGCTTGAAATTTCCGTTCAGTGCGATGTGCTGGTATTGGTAGTCATTGTACTCTAAAGAAGAGATTTCTCCTTTGATATGCGATTCTGGCTGATGGTTTCGGTATTGCAGTCCGTTCAGTTCCAGGTCAAAAGAGGTTTTACCCAGTTCTTTTTTTGCCAGCAGTTTGCCAAGCTCAAAATTATGGGTGGAAACTTTTCCGGAGTAACTTTTTTGCTGGGTCAGGGTGTCGGTATGCATGGTCAGATTGGCATTAATCTGTCCCGGTTGGCTTTGCAGGGTACCGTGTGCAGTGATACGGGAGGGGTATCCCGATACATCACCTCGAAATTTGAGAAAGCCCAGTCGTTGCAGGATGTCGGGTACTGGTGCTGCGGTACCTTTCAGGTTGTGTATGAGCCAGGAAATGGCAGTCTCGTCGGCATCGGCCTGTGTGATTTCGCCAAAAAAATAAGGCGGTTGCGAAGGACTGCTGTGGTCGAGCATGCCTTCTGCGTGTATTTCCAGTGCTTTGTGGGGGCTGGAAAGATAGAAATTGGTGCATCGGGCCTGTTTTCCTCTTCCATGAAAAGCCATGTCGATGTGTACGGAGTCCTGAAAATGCTGGAGCGCAGGGACAAAGCAGGCAATGTCGGCCGGAGTAACCGAGGCATTCAGGCGACCCATGTAGGTGGTTTGCGTATCTGAAATAAAGTCGGGTGCGGTGAGTTCTCCCACTACGGTAAATGTGTCGATGTTTACCGTCGTGGCCGGAAGGCTCAGGTTCAGGTCATGCAAATGGATACCTTTGGGGGTAGCTGTGGCCTTCAGCGCAAATTTCTTCAGTTGAAATCCGCTTTGCTCATTGAAACTCATACGGCGGATTTGTGCGTTAAGCGAGTCGGTCTGCAAGGCCTTTAAGGAGATGGTTGCCGAAAGTTCGCTGATGCCGATGTGATGAGGATTGAACCGGCGGGGCGTATTGGATTCCGACAGCACATCGTAGTGGATTTGTCCGCGACGGATAAGCACGGAGTTGATACGCAGGTCGATGGACTTTTCGCTCTTTGTCGTATCATTTGAAGCAAAAGTGTCAATCAGAAACTGGCAATTCAGGGGAGCCTTGGGATGAACGCGGTTCAGACGGGCATCCAGTCCGAATAGCTGTACACTGCTGATGCGGATTTTTCCACGGAAGAGAGAGGGAATGTCAATCTTGACGGAAAAGCGTGATATGCCGAGCATGTCTTTCTTCTGCCGGTCCTTTATCTGCACGTTCTGGATGACAACGCGGTTCAGAAGCCCTAAATCTACATTGCCAATGCTGACTTCGGCCTGGGTGAGACGGGTAAGTTCACGGGCAGCATACGTACTGATGCGGTGTTGGACAGCCGGAAGGTTCAGCAGAGCAATCAGACCGAAATAGAATACCAGTGTCGAAATGACCGTGATACGTATGGCTTGTTTTATGCGCGTGGCTTTACTCATTCTTTATTTATGCAAATTATAGACAAATGTACAAATAACCCTCGAAGAAAAGGGTCTTTGAGGGTGTTATTAGTAGTTTTTAAGTTTTGGACGATGGCCTTTTACGGTTGGTATAAATGAATTGGAAATCTATTTTTATTCATTTCTGTAGCATAAAATGTAAATATATATGGATTTTGTATGGAAAATTGGAAAAATATTCGGAAATTTGCAGCCGTTATTAATTTAGTAATAAAATTAGACTTAAACGGATAAAAATGACGCAAAAAATGAAGATTCCTTCTCCGCTGGTGTCTTTGCTGCCTGTGGCGGTATTGGTGGTATTACTTTTCTTTACGATTCGTCTGTTGGGGGCTGACGCGCTGGGCGGAGGTAGCCAGATTTGTTTGTTGCTGACTACGGCTTTGTGTGCGGCTTTGGGTATGAGCCGGTATGGAGTGAGCTGGAAGGATATTGAACATGCCATTATCAACAACATTGCGGGGGTGAGTTCTGCTTTGATTATCCTGTTGATTATCGGAGCTCTTTCGGCAGCCTGGATGTTAGGGGGAGTGGTACCTACGCTGATTTACTATGGGGTACAGATTATTCATCCGAAATTTTTCCTTGTGTCGTGCTGTGTGATTTGTGCAGTGGTATCGGTCATGACGGGTAGTTCGTGGACTACTATTGCGACCATCGGTATTGCCTTGATGGGTATTGGCAAGGCACAGGGTTTTGATGAGGGATGGATTGCTGGAGCTATTATCTCGGGTGCATATTTCGGTGACAAAGTTTCTCCGCTTTCGGATACGACCATCCTGGCTTCCTCAGTGACAGATACGCCGCTGTTTACGCATATCCGTTACATGATGTACACCACGGTGCCTTCGGTGGTCATTTCACTGGCTATTTTTACAATAGCCGGATTTTCGCATGAGGCATCAGACAGTTCGCAGATTGCCGTGTTTACTACCGGACTGGCGGAACGTTTTCATATTACTTTCTGGGTGTTGCTGGTGCCGGTGGTGACAGGAATATTAATTGCCCGTAAGGTGTCTTCTATTATTACCTTATTCATATCGACGCTTTGGCTGTGGTGTGCATGCTGGTTTTCCAGACAGATGTACTCCGTGAAGTGGCCGGTGACGGAGTGAGCGGAGGGGAAGCTTTATATAAAGGAGTTTTGTTAGCTTTATCAGGAAGTACGTCGTTGCAGGCTTCTACTCCTGCATTGACCGAACTGATTGCCACCCGTGGAATGGGAGGTATGATGGATACGGTATGGCTGATTCTCTGGTGCCATGTGTCTGGGTGGAGCCATGACGGCCTGTGGCATGTTGGGGAGTATTACGCGTATGTTCGTACGCTTTACACATAAGCTGGCAAGTACGGTAGCGGCAACTGTAGCTTCCGGTTTGTTCCTGAATCTGGCTACTGCCGACCAGTATATTTCGATTATTCTGACCGGAAACATGTTCAAGGATATTTATAAGAAGAACGGATACGAATCGCGCTTGTTAAGCCGAACAACGGAAGATGCCGTCACGGTGACCAGTCCGCTGATTCCATGGAACACATGCGGAATGACGCAGGCCACGATACTGAATGTGCCTACACTGGTGTATTTACCGTATAGTTTCTTTAACTTGCTGAGTCCGTTGATGAGCATCTTCGTGGCGTGCATCGGCTTTAAGATTGTACGTTCGGTAAAAAAGGATTAAGAAACAATTTTCATTAAAACCATAATAGAATGAACCAGAAACACGTAACATTGGCTGCTTGTCTGTTGGCTTTCGGACTGACGGTACAGGCTCAGGATGGAGGCATCTCTCCGGATATGTTGAAAAAAATTCAGAGTAGTTATCAGAATACGGCTGCCGACAAGGCATTGAGGAATGCCATGGGAGGTACCAGCATCAAGGAACTGGCATTGAACCAGGAAAACCAGAAGGCGCTGAATACAGATTTTTCCATTAAGGTAGAATCAAAAGGTATCACCGACCAGCAGTCGTCTGGCCGTTGCTGGCTGTTTACGGGGCTGAACGTGATGCGTGCCAAGGCCATTGCACGCTATGACTTGCCAGGACTGGAGTTCTCGCAGGTATATTCTTTCTTCTGGGACCAGCTGGAAAAATCCAATCTGTTCTTGCAGGGAGTTATTGAAACGGCTGGCAAACCGATGAACGACCAGACAGTGGAATGGCTGTTCAAGCATCCGCTGAGCGACGGAGGTACCTTTACGGGAGTAGCCGACATCGTGTCGAAATACGGTCTCGTGCCTAAAGAGCTATGCCGGAAACATACAGCAGTGAACACACCTCGTACATGTCTTCTTTGATTGGCCTGAAACTGAAGGAATTCGGTTTGGAACTGAGAGAAATGGCCGCTAAAGGAGAGAAGGCTGCAACGATTGAAAGCCGTAAGGAAGAGATGCTGAGCACGGTGTATCGTATGCTGGTGCTGACTTTAGGAGTGCCGCCGACCGAGTTCGACTATGTACGTAAGGACAGCAAAGGGAATGTGGTGGCTACAGAGCATCACACACCGATGTCGTTCCTGGAAAAATACGGTGATACGAACCTGTTGACCAACTATGTGATGGTGATGAACGATCCTTCACGTGAATATTACAAGTGTTACGAAATTGCATACGACCGTCATCGTTACGATGGAAAGAACTGGACGTATGTGAATCTGCCAGTAGAGGAAATCAAGGAAATGGCCATTGCGTCATTGAAGGACAGCACACGGATGTATTTCTCGAGTGACGTGACACAGCTGGACAGCAAGCGTGGGCTGCTGGATGTAAACAATTATGATTTCGGTTCGTTGATGGGCACGACTTTCGGAATGGATAAGAAAGAACGTATCCAGACGTTTGCCAGCATGTCGGCACATGCCATGACACTGATGGCGGTAGATTTGGACGCGAACGGAAAACCGAAAAAATGGATGGTGGAAAACAGCTGGGGAGCTGCATCAGGCTATCAGGGACACCTGATTATGACGGATGAATGGTTCAATGAGTATATGTTCCGCCTGGTGCTGGAAACGAAATATGTACCGAAGAAGGTGCTGGACATCTTCAAGCAGAAGCCGATACAGCTTCCGGCATGGGATCCGATGTTTGCGGAAGAAAAATGATGACCGGGCAGAAATAACATGGCTCAGGGCTTGCTTTATCGGTAGAAATATCTTTTCTTTGTGAAAAGAAGGAACTGATTATACGGGGCGTGGAGGTTTTGGTATCTTCACGCCCTTTTGACCTTAAATAAGTATGCTATGGATAAAATGCAGCCAATATCTCAGGCTTTGTACAGCTTGTTGTTCTTAGGGTGTATGGGAGCCGGATTCCCGCTTTATGTACAAGGACAGAATGTAGACGAATTGCCTCCCGATTCAATTTATAACATCGGGTATGCCCGTGGTAGTTTGAAGAATATTTCCGGTTCGGTGGAACAGATTACGGAAAAGCAGATGAACCGTGAGTTGATAACTAATCCGCTGGAAGCTATTCAGGGACGCGTGCCGGGACTTACCATCTTAAAGAGTAACAATGGAATGGCGGCGCTGGAGTCGGTCCGCTTGCGTGGTACGACTTCGCTGACCAGTGGAAATGACCCGCTGATTATCGTGGACGGGGTATTGGGTGATTTGACGATGCTGACCTCGGTATATCCCACCGATATAGAGTCTTTTACGATTTTGAAGGATGCGTCGGAAACGGCGCAGTATGGTTCGCGTGGAGCATCGGGAGTCATTAATATTGTCACCAAGAAAGGTCGGGCAGGGAAGACGCGCGTGAATTACAACGGTAGTTTTGGCGTGTCACATGCTTATCGCCGGTTGGATATGCTTTCGGGAGCAGAGTATCGCAAGCTGGCGGCTGAACGAGGATGGAGTATCCTGGATAAGGGATATGACACGGATTTCCAGAAAGCCATTGAACAGACGGGCTTGCAGCAGAATCATAACATTGCGTTTTATGGGGGTGGTGAGGCTTCCAATTACAGGGTGTCGTTAGGCTTTCAGAACCGTGAGGGAGTGATTCAGAATGAGGGCATGAAACTGTTTACGGCCAATATGAATATGTCGCAGAAGATGCTTGACGGACTGATTGACTGTGAATTGGGGTTATTCGGCTCGATGAAGCGCGACCGTACGCTGTTTGATTTACAGAAGACTTTTTATTCGGCAGCCACTTTTAATCCTACTTTTCCTGATTTTCCAGATCCGGAAACCGGGAGCTGGGACCAGATTACGACGGCCAGTCAGATTACAAATCCATTGGCCTGGATGGACGTGGATAATCGCGAGGAGACTTCTTATTTCAGTTCGCACGCCCGTCTGACTTTTAATTTGCTGAAGGATTTGAAGATGGTACTATTTGGTTCTTATACCTATAGCACAACAGAAAACGCCCAGTTCCTGCCGACAACGGTATGGGCCAACGGACAGGCTTACCGGGGAAACCGGAAGTCGGAAGCCTTATTAGGAAACCTGATGCTGACGTATCAGAAGCAGTTGGGAACTCACTTTCTGGATGTGCTGGCTTTAGGGGAGGTAGAGAAGAATCGTTTTCACGGCTTTTACACGACCACGACTAATTTTTCTTCCAATGAGTTGGGGTAT
>ENA-OPYS01000117-OPYS01000117.1-human-gut-metagenome-genome-assembly--contig:-NODE-117-length-11685-cov-1.162052_pt1 | contig 11685 bp, 9 predicted proteins | sample MGYA00242635_ERZ504478 | MGnify/ENA primary metagenome ERZ504478 (study PRJEB26092, sample SAMD00036246) | human gut metagenome | host: Homo sapiens | study: EMG produced TPA metagenomics assembly of... | reverse complement strand
CGCAGTATTTAGAATACATGCGGAACAAATCGCCGGCAAAGATGGCAGCTTCATCACCTCCTGTACCACCACGAATTTCCAGAATGGCATTTCGGTCATCTTGCGGGTCTGCCGGTACCAACAATAATTTTATTTCTTCTTCCAGTTCCGGAATGCGAGCTTCACAAGCAGCAGCCTCTTCACGGGCCATTTCTTTCATTTCCGGATCGTTTTCGCTCATCATCATTTTGGCTTCTTCCAAGCCGTTGAGACATTGAAGATACTCCTTGCGGGCAGCCATCAGGTCGCCCAGCTCTTTGTATTCTTTGGTCAGTTTGACGTATCGTTTCTGGTCAGAAATTACATTAGGATCCGTGATGAGGGTAGATACCTCTTCAAAACGGGCTACAAGTCCGTCCAGTTTTTCTAATAAGGTGTTGTTTTCTGCCATTTATGCATTATTAGGGTTTATACCGCGATTGAATCTATAGGGAAAGGTGTTTTCCCTTTTGTATAAGCATAGAAATAGGTGGAAAGATAGTCTGATATGCTTTCCACCTAAATTTATAAGCGATTAATAGTTGAATTCTCCAAATTCAGAACGGATAATCAGTTCCTTGTGGTCGCTTTCTTCGATGCGTCCGATAATCTGTGCGTCGATGTTGAACGACTTGCTGATTTCAATTACTTGTTCCGCATGTTCCGGTGACAGGTAAACTTCCAGGCGGTGTCCCATGTTGAATACCTTGTACATTTCGTCCCATTCGGTGCCGCTTTGTTCTTTAATTGTACGGAACAAAGGAGTAACAGGGAAGAGGTTGTCTTTGATGACACGGCAATTGTCGCCTACGAAGTGCAGCACTTTTGTCTGTGCACCACCTGAGCAGTGAACCATACCGTGGATTTCCGGACGCAGGGCATCCAGCAATTTCTTAACCACCGGTGCATAAGTACGTGTCGGAGAAAGAACCAGCTTGCCGGCATCCAGTGGAGAGCCTTCTACGGCATCCGTCAGTTTCAGTTTACCGCTATAGACCAATTCTTCAGGTACAGCCTTGTCGTAGCTTTCCGGATATTTTTCAGCCAGGTATTTGCTGAACACATCATGACGGGCACTGGTCAGACCGTTGCTTCCCATACCACCGTTGTATTCTTTTTCATAAGTAGCCTGACCATAAGAAGCCAGACCGACGATTACGTCACCCGGACGGATATTGGCATTGTCGATGACATCGACACGTTTCATACGGCAAGTTACCGTACTGTCTACAATAATCGTACGAACCAGGTCGCCTACATCGGCAGTTTCTCCACCTGTGGCATATACGCCGACACCCATTTCGCGAAGTTCAGCCAGCAACTCATCTGTTCCGTTGATGATGGCAGAAATCACTTCTCCCGGTACAAGCAGCTTGTTACGGCCGATGGTAGAAGATACTAAGATGTTATCTACCGCTCCTACGCACAACAAGTCATCGATGTTCATAATCAATGCATCCTGTGCGATACCCTTCCATACAGACAAGTCGCCGGTTTCTTTCCAGTACAAATAAGCCAGTGAAGACTTTGTTCCGGCTCCGTCGGCATGCATGATGTTGCAGTACTCCGGGTCACCTCCTAAAATATCAGGAATGATTTTACAGAATGCTTTTGGGAAAATACCTTTGTCAATGTTCTTGATAGCGTTATGTACATCTTCTTTAGATGCAGATACGCCGCGCTGCATGTATCGTTGATTGCTCATGAGTATAGTAAGTTTGTTTGTTTCAATTGAATGTGCAAATTTAGTGATTATTCCTTTTATTACCATGCGTTTCGGGATAAAATCAGTACACCGTTACTCCTGCAGGGGTAATTGTGCCGTCAGGAGCTAACAGGCTGAATCGGAAAAAGCCTTTTCCCGTTTTCTGAGGAATGTCTTTCTCAGGCTGGACTGTACGTAGAATCTCCATGCCTGTGGCGTCACTCACAATGAGTATATATCCGCTTGGGATAGCCGGAAAGCTTCCGTAATAAATCACAGGATTGTCTTTAGCCGGTACGTTTAAAGCCAGTGGAGTACTTTCATATCCAAAACGGTTTACGGCTGTAACTGCCCAGTAGATACCTCCCTTTGTGGATAAATCCGGCTCAAATGTGTATTGACAGCTGTCCGTACGTGTAATAATCAGGTTTTGAGTCTTCTCTGTATCTACCGGATAAGTGGCAGATGCATAAATCCGGTAATAGATTCCTCCCGGCAAAGATGGGGATGCCTTCCAGCTCATTTCGATATTGTTTCCTTTTAATACCAAAGAAGGAGAAGTCGGCTGAGAGGGAGGATTGCCTTTTGTCCATCGCATGGGAGGCACTACTGCCGGGTATACGTAAAAATGGTTCGTCAGTTCGTCCAGTATTCCTTTGGTATTCTCCAGCATGAATTTGTTACGGAAATAAGCCTGTCCATCCAATCCAATTCTTCGGGAGAAATAAATCTGGCGTATGATTTCATCTACTTTCCAGTTCTGCTCTTTAGGGTGAAGAAAATAGATTCCCAGTCCGGGTACTATCCAACGTTCATTCTTGTTTTCTTTCCAGTCGAGTGCAAAAGGGTAGAAGTGATTTCCCTGGAAATACATCATGGGGAAAAGCGCATCCTGAATACCATCATTCAGCCATTTTTGTGCATCCTGATATACTGTGCTGTATGCGTTCCAGCCAAAGGATGAATAACGCCGTGTGTCGTTGAACTTCCCGATGGGGGAACTGCTGACTTTCACCCACGGCTTCAGTTGCTTTACCTCCGCGTAAATTCGTGCGACAATGCGGGTAATGTTATCCCGTCTCCATTGCTTGAGCTCCTGCTTTTTCCCATATTTCCGATAGGTATCTTTGTCCGGGAACTTTTCGCCCTGCTCCGGATAGCGGATATAATCCAAGTGGATGCCGTCAATGTCATAGCGACTTGTAATTTCCTTGGCTATCCGGCTCAGGTAATCGGCTGTTCCTGGATTTCCAGGGTCAAGGTACCAGCTCCCGTTGAACTGCTTGCATAGTGCCGGTTGTTTTTTTACTACACAGTTCTTTCCCAACAGCGTTACTTGGCGCTTGTTTCCGATAGGAATACACACCAGCCATGCATGAAGTTCCAGTCCTCGTTTGTGGCATTCTTCTATCGCAAATTGCAGTGGGTCATATCCGGGGTTCTTGCCGGTATGTCCTGTAAGACTTTCTGCAAAGGTCTCAATTGCAGAAGGTAGATAACGTCTCCCCGAAGACGGGTTTGAAAAAGTACGGTATTGAAATTGGCTGCCTTTAAGGCATCAAGTTGCCGGATCAGCTCATTTTTCTGTGCTTCAATTCCCTTGGCCGAATTCGCCTTCCGTGTGGGCCAGTCCATTCCTCCAAGAGTGGTCAGCCAGGTGGCGCGTATTTCCTCTTTAGGCTGAGCTTGTAAGGAAAGCAAGCTGCTTATAAATAGAAGACCGATTAATAGTATGCGCATATCTTTTAAATGTTTGTGCAAATATACATATAAATTGCGGATATGTAGAGAAATAAGATAATAAGCCGGAAGAAGAGGAGAAAGAATGAGGGCTTGCGGAGTAAATTTTTCTTGAAAACAGTAACGGTTTGTTTCTTTTTATTACTTTTGCGCGATAATAAAAGATAAATTGATAGATATGATAACGTTTACTCTCGCATTGGTATTATTGGTGGTGGGATATTGGGTTTATGGAAAGTACGTCAATTCCTTGTTTGCTCCTGATTCTACACGTAAAACGCCGGCTTTGACAATGGCCGACGGGGTGGATTTTATTCCCCTTCCCACATGGAAAATTTTTATGATTCAGTTTTTGAACATAGCCGGACTCGGACCTATTTTCGGAGCGATAATGGGGGCGCAGTTTGGTACGGCTTCTTATTTGTGGATTGTGTTCGGTACGATTTTCGCCGGAGCCGTACACGATTTTTTGTCCGGTACCTTATCGTTGCGTAACAATGGAGAAAGTCTTCCGGAAATTATCGGTCGTTATTTAGGAAGCCGGACTAAAAAGGTGGCCTGCGTGTTTACTGTCTTGCTGATGATTCTGGTCGGTGCGGTATTTGTTTCAGGACCTGCAGAGCTGCTGGCTGGTATGACTCCTTCTGCGCTGGATGTGTATTTCTGGATGGTCGTGATTTTCTTGTATTACATTTTGGCGACCATGCTTCCTATTGATAAAATCATCGGACGCATTTATCCTTTATTTGCCTTTGCCTTGTTGTTTATGGCTGTAGGCATCCTTGTTATGCTGTATGTCAAAAGTCCGGCCTTGCCTGAAATGTGGGAGGGATTTGGTACGAAATACGAGAAGAACCCGATTTTCCCGATGATGTTTATCTCCATTGCATGTGGAGCCATCAGCGGTTTTCATGCTACCCAGTTCGCCTTTGATGGCGCGTTGCATTACAAATGAAAAGCACTGCGTCCGATTTTCTATGGAGCGATGGTAACGGAAGGAATTGTGGCACTTATCTGGGCTGCAGCGGCGACTTATTTCTTTCAGGAGAACGGTATTGTGGATAAAGTGACCGGAGTGGCTTATTCCGGAGCTAAGGTCGCTACAGATATCTCAAAAGACTGGTTAGGGGCATTCGGTGGCATTTTGGCCATATTGGGAATTGTGGCAGCTCCTATTACGAGTGGTGATACCGCCTTGCGTTCGGCACGTCTGATTGTGGCTGACTTTTTTCATGTAGAGCAGCGCTCTATCGCTAAACGTCTCTTCATTTGTATCCCCATATTCTTGGTTACCATCTTGTTGTTGGTGTACAGCTTTGGAGATGCGGAAGGATTCAAGATTATCTGGCGATATTTTGCCTGGTGTAATCAGACTTTGTCTGTCTTTACTTTGTGGGCCATTACGGTCTGGCTGGTTTGTGCACGGAAAAATTATTGGGTAACCTTGATACCGGCTCTGTTTATGACTTGTGTTTGTGCCACATATATTCTCATTGCTCCCGAAGGGCTGGCCTTGTCGGCCGAAGTGGCTTATCCTGTCGGATTGTGTTGTACACTGGTGGCTGCGGTCTGGTTTGTATGCTGGTTCCGCCGGATACGTTCCTTATAAAGAATTGTTTGGCTGTTCTATAGATTATGTATAATTTTGCGGGCTGTAAAGGTAAAAGTAATTTCAAATGAAAAAAAGATGCTTTTTAATGTGGGTCATGATGGCCGCTTCGGCAGGGGTAATGGCTCAGAAAGAAGGGTTTGGTTATAAATTTTATGGACAGGTGCGGACCGACTTATTCTATAACAGCCGTTCCAACTCAGAAACTGTCGACGGACTTTTTTACATGTATCCTAAGGATGTAGCTCCTGATGCGGACGGAAAGGATTTGAATGCCAACCGGATGGTAACTTCTATACATTGTACACCAGATTGGGAGTGGATGTGGACCGGACCTACCTTGGGAAAGGCAAAGACTTCGGCAAAGGTGGAAGTCGATTTCCGTGGTTCGGGTACCACTTATTCTTTGTTCCGTATTCGTCACGTGTATTTCAACCTTGATTGGGGAAAATCAGCCCTGCTGGTTGGACAAACATGGCATCCTCTGTATGGAGATGTAGCTCCTGAAATTCTGAACTTGAACATGGGAGCACCTTATCAGCCGTTCAGCCGTGCACCGCAGGTTCGCTATCGGTTTACAAACAAAAATTTCAAACTGACCGCTGCTGCTATATGGCAGTCACAGTATTTGTCGGTAGGTCTTTCTTCAAATGAGGCAGGAGCCGTTACTACAGTTAAAAGCCAGAGCTTTATGAAGAACGGTTGCTTGCCCGAGTTTTATTTGGGCATGGATTATAATCGTCCCGGATTGCTTGCCGGAGCGGGTGTGCATGTGTCTTCCATGTCTCCTCGTACAGAATCGAAATACAATGACAATATATACAAGGTAAGCGAACGCGTGACAGGAGTTTCAGCTGAGGCGCATGTGAAATATGTGCACCGCCGTTTCTTGCTGGCAGCCAAGAGCGTGTTAGGGTCAAACCTGACGCAAACCAGTACAATTGGCGGGTATGGCATTACGTGTACCGACTCTCGCACGGGTGAACAGGAGTACACTCCTTTGCGTGTATCGCATACTTGGGTAAATATGATGTATGGAAGCAAGTTCCGTGGCGGAGTGTTTGCCGGGTATCTCAAAAACTTGGGAGCATCGAAAAGTGTGACTGGAGTATTGGGTACAGGAACAAATATCGACCAGTTGAATACACTGGGAGCCGAACTGACTTACAATCGCCCGAACTGGAAGTTCGGAGCAGAATATACTTGGACCGGCGCGTGGTATGGCGATTATACCGACAAGGCACGGGTGACCAACACCCATCTGGTGAAAAATAACCGCATCGTACTGACTGCTTTGTTCCAGTTTTAATTTGTATCAATTATAATGAAATAGCGAGAAGATGCATCGGTGAGGGATGCCGCTTCTCGCTATTTTTATTATTCTGCTTTCTGTTTATATAGTTTATCTAAATCTATACTGGGTGCTTCTTTGTGAAGTAAGATAGTAGCGGATACCTCGTTAGCCTGAAAATTTCCACATTTGATAACCGATTGATAAACTGACGTACTGTATCTACTTTTACATTTTCAACAAATACATTACGGATTGGTAATCGGGCATCTCCTTTTAGCTCGTAAATGGCATCAGCCGACTGGCAATGAATGTTCTTTACATGTATTCCATCTATACGGGTGATACGTGTTTCATAAGTTGGAACTAAATCTTTCCATTGGTATAATACTTCAGTGTCTACTTCAAAGGTACGAAGCATGTCTCCAGCTTCGATGTCTTCCAGGTAAATGTTTTCGATAAACCCTCCACGACGATGGTTTGTTTTTAAGAAAAACAGGCGGTGTACATTTTGTGGAGCTTTACAGCGGGTCATGTAGATATTGCGTACTCCTCCGGAGATTTCACTTCCGATTCCGAGCAGGGTATGTCCATTGAGAATATCACAATCCCGGACGACGATATTTTCACTGGGTGTGTTGAGGCGCCATGCATCTTGGTTACGTCCGGATTTGATGACCACCGCATCGTCTCCCTGGTCGAACTTACAGTTCTCAATCAGAAAGTTCCGGCTCATTTCCAAATCGATTCCGTCATTGTTGTGCCCATGAGCCTGCACATCGAGGTGGCGTACTACGCCACTGTTACACAAATAGAGATGGATGGTCCAAAAAGGACTTTGGCGGATATGGAAATCTTCTAATAATATATTTTTGCAGCGGTTAAAATGAATGAGGTGTGGACGAAGATGATTTTCTCCTCTTGCCATTTGGCGTTGTTCTACAGGAACATCTGTTGACCCCATGGAATACAATTGTCTTAATGCGTTTAAGTGAGCTTCCGGACGTTTAAACCACGTACGCCAGGTGCCCATGACTGGAGCCAGTGTTCCTTTTCCGGAGATACCTACATTCTCACATTCAAATGCATAGATAAGTGGCGAGTAATTATAGCATTCCAGCCCCTCCCAGGAGGTCATTACAGCTGGAAGGTAATCATTGGGATTGTCAGAGAATCTGACTACAGCTCCTTCTTCCAAAAAAAGGTTGACATGGCTTTTGAGGTGAATAGGTCCGGTAAACCACTCACCGGCTGGGACTACCACTCGTCCGCCTCCCGCACGGTGGCATGCTTCAATGGCTTTGGCAAATGCCAGGGTGTTTAGATGATTGCTTCCCTTTTGGGCTCCATATTTTGTGATGGAGAATTCTTTATTGGGGAATGTGCACAAGTGTACGGAATCCATAGGGAAAGGAGCTTCCACATGTACAGGTTGTACGTTCACTTTTTGTGCTGAAGTTGTATACGCCATCAGGCTGGCAACAAAAATAGAAAATAATGTTTTGCTTCTCATGGTAATGTATTAGTTAGTATGCCTTTTGTGGCAAAGGAAAGCATTCTTTTGGAAATAAATCAGGTGTGAATGTCCTTATAAATGTATTTTTGTACGATATTCTATGATTCCGTACGTTTGTCTGCATCCTTTTTGGCCATAAGCGTTTAATTTTGCCTTTACAATAACCTAAGATGAAAATGTATGAAAATAAAGCGATTTCTGAATATTGGTCTTGCCGGTCTGTTTTTGGCAAATGTGGCTTATGCACAAAGTTATCAGTTTGATTTTAGTGAGAAGAAAAAAGTCGAGAAAGGAGTGATTCAAATCTCTTCAGATTCAATATATCCTTGTAAAGGTGGGTATGGATATGATTTCCTGCCTGCACCGGTGAAGAAAAGTAACGAACCTTTTTTCTTTTCGGTAGATGTTCCTGATGGAAATTATCTGGTGACAGTTACTTTAGGTAATGCCCGGAAAGCTGGTTCTACTACAGTGCGTGCAGAATCCAGACGTTTGTTCCTTGAAAATATATCTACTCGGAAAGGAGAGTTTCTAACTTATCGTTTTACGGTGAATAAGCGTAATACGATAATAAGTGATGGGGAAAAAGTACAGATTAAGGAGCGGGAAAAGAATAAATTGAACTGGGATGATAAGTTGACATTTGAGTTTAATGGAGATGCTCCTTGTCTGGCTAGTCTGAAAATTGAACCGGTAAATGATGTGGTGACCGTTTTTTTAGCAGGTAACTCTACTGTAGTAGACCAGGATAATGAGCCATGGGCTAGCTGGGGACAGATGATTCCGCGCTTTTTTGATGAACATGTATGTTTTGCAAACTATGCAGAAAGTGGTGAACGTGCCGATACCTTTATTAAGGCTGGTCGCCTGAAGAAGGCTTTAACTCAGATGAAAGAAGGGGATTATATGTTTATCGAGTTTGGGCATAATGACCAGAAATTAAAAGGACCGGGCAAGGGAGCCTATTATTCATTTGCCAGCAATTTGAAATATTTTGTAGATGTAGTACGTGCAAAAGGGGGGATTCCGGTTTTTGTGACTCCTACCCAACGTCGTTCATTTGACAATTCTGGTAAAATACAGGAAACACACGAAGACTATCCTGATGCGATGCGTTGGGTTGCCCAGCGTGAGGGAGTGCAGGTGATAGAATTGCATGACATGACCCGTGTGTTTTATGAAGCTATGGGAGTAGAACCTTCTAAAAAAGCTTTTTGTGCATTATCCGGCAGGAACTTATCCCAATCAGACGAAGGCTTTGGCTGATAATACCCATTTCAATCCATACGGAGCGTATGAAATTGCTAAATGTGTGATTGAAGGTATTAAGCAGTTGAATCTTCCCTGGGTTAAATATTTGAGAGATGATTATCATCCTTTTAATCCTGCGAGTCCAGATAAAGTAGATACATTCAAGTGGAATGAAAGTCCTTTCACGGAGATTGAGAAACCTGATGGAAATTGATTTTTGTAAGTTATAGAGTCTTATAAGTTTTAATAGGTAGGATAAGCTATTTGAGGTAAAAGGGAGAAAGAGCGGACTAAATGATCAATTAGTTCGTTCTTTTTTTATTTGTCAATAGATTTATGTAACAAAAGCACATGATTGTGTACAATATTCCATGCGAGAGTAATCTCTTTCTGCTATCTTTGGAATTTGAAAATAAGTAAATATGTATATGAAAAAACACATAATGTGGGGAGTCTGGTTGCTAGGGGCAACCTGCTTTTCTTTTTCTGCTTATGCGCAAAACAAGGTGAAAGCGCCAATGGAAGATGTTAACCAGGTAGTCGATTTGACACTGGATAGCTTGAATAAAGCAAAAACAGCCAGACCGGTTGCGGGGTCTACCCGTAAGGGGAATAATCCTGTACTTTTCTTGGTAGGAAATTCAACGATGCGCACCGGAACGTTAGGCAATGGAAATAACGGACAGTGGGGATGGGGATATTTCTTCCATGAATATTTTGATGAAAATAAGATTACAGTTGAAAACCATGCGTTGGGTGGAACCAGTAGCCGTACATTTTATACTCATTTGTGGAAAGATGTCCTGAAAGGAGTAAAGAAAGGTGACTGGGTTATTATCGAATTGGGACATAACGATAACGGACCGTATGATAGCGGCCGGGCACGTGCGTCTATTCCTGGCATTGGTAAAGACAGTCTCGAAGTAACAATTAAGGAGACAGGAGTTAAGGAAACAGTGTATACTTATGGCGAATATATGCGTCGTTATATTCGTGAAGTCAAGGCCAAAGGAGCTCATCCAATTCTTTTTTCTCTTACTCCGCGCAATGCTTGGGAGGATAAGGACAGTACCATAATAACTCGTGTAAATAAGACTTTTGGTTTGTGGGCCAAGCAAGTGGCTAAAAAAGAACATGTACCTTTTATTGACCTTAATGAGATAACGGCTCGTAAATTTGAGACTTTTGGCAAGGAAAAGGTAAAATATATGTTCTATTTGGATCGTATCCATACCAGTGTGTTTGGAGCACGGGTAAATGCTGAATCTGCCGCCGAAGGTATTCGTGAATATAAAAAACTGGAACTTGCCCGTTATTTGAAGCCTGTCGAACAAGATACGGTCACTGGTTCAACCAGAAAGAAAGGCTGTCCGGTGTTATTTACCATAGGTGACAGTACGGTGCGTAATCAGGATAAAGACGAGAATGGTCAGTGGGGATGGGGAAGTGTGATTGCCGAACTGTTTGACTTAAATAGAATTTCTGTAGAGAATTGTGCTAAAGCAGGCCGTAGTGCCCGTACTTATTTGGAGGAAGGCCGCTGGGATAAGGTCTATGATGCCTTGCAACCTGGTGATTTTGTATTGATTCAATTTGGGCATAACGACGCTGGAGCTATTAATACAGGAAAGGCGCGTGCTGAACTTCCAGGGGCTGGAGAAGAAAGTAAAGTCTTTTTAATGGAAGCCACTAAAACTTATGATGTGGTGTATACATTTGGCTGGTATTTGCGTAAATTTATCCGCGATGCTCAGGAAAAAGGGGCTATCCCTATTGTGTTGAGTCATACGCCACGTAATATGTGGGATAATAATGAGATACAACGTAATACCACATCTTTTGGTAAATGGACACGGGAAGCTGCTGAAGCAACAGGTGCGTATTTTATTGACTTGAATAAGTTGTCAGCAGATAAATTGCAACAGATTGGTTATGAGCAAGGTCTGAAATACGTAGCTCCTTATTTCTGTAAGGATCATACACATACATCATTGAAAGGAGCGCACTTGAATGCACAAAGCATTGCAGACGGTTTGAAAGAAACAGATTGTACATTGAAAAACTATTTAAAATAATTGGAGGTACTATGAAACGTGAAGCTTTTAAAATGTTCCTGAAACCAGGATTTGAAAAAGAGTATGAAAAACGCCATGCTGCTATTTGGCCGGAACTGAAACAGATGTTGTCAGAAAATGGCGTGTATGATTATTCTATCTATTGGGATAAAGATACTAATATCTTGTTTGCCTGTCAGAAAACGAAAGGTGAAGAATCTTCTCAGGATATGGGAAATAACCCGATTGTACAGAAATGGTGGGATTATATGGCTGACATTATGGAGGTGAATCCTGACAATTCTCCGGTTACTATTCCTTTGCCGGAAGTTTTCCACATGGATTAAACAGGCAATTCTGTACAAGATTGAAAAAGTGCATGGCTTTTTTAGTGATGCACTTTTTTATATTTTTGCAAATAGTATATAAAAACAAAGCAGAATGAACAGGCTATTCTTCTTCATATTCTTTTTTATTGTATTGTTGGTAGAAGGAGTTGAG
>ENA-OPYS01000115-OPYS01000115.1-human-gut-metagenome-genome-assembly--contig:-NODE-115-length-11775-cov-1.168698_pt1 | contig 11775 bp, 8 predicted proteins | sample MGYA00242635_ERZ504478 | MGnify/ENA primary metagenome ERZ504478 (study PRJEB26092, sample SAMD00036246) | human gut metagenome | host: Homo sapiens | study: EMG produced TPA metagenomics assembly of... | reverse complement strand
AATATTATAACAATAAAAGAATCAAAGCCCGGTTAAATGGAAAGAGTCCGGTACAATACCGAACTCTTTCTATTACGGGATAATGTTTAACTTGTCCAACTTTTTGGGGTCACTTCAAAATTTGAGACAACCTCTTTCTTTTTAGTTCAAAGCCAATCTCTTTTTCCGGATAAACAACCAGTAAGCCGTAAGCACCAACAATCCAGTAACCACCCACGACACCGGATACACCATCATCAGCACATCGTATCCTCCTCCACACCGGTGATACCCCATACACCCAGACAATACGCAACAGGCAGGTTCCAAACACCGTGAGCACGGCCGGAGTCAGCGATTTTCCCATGCCGCGCAACGATGAACCGGCAATCTCATAACTGCTGGCAATAAACTGACAGGCCAGCACAATGTGCATGCGGATAGCCCCGAAATGATGCACCATCGGCACATCCGAAAAGAAGCCCAGGAAGAAATCATCCTGCCAGGCAAAAGCCAGTTGAAGGCTGCACAGAAAGCCAGACTTGAGCCCATGCAAATCCAGAACACCCGATGCACCCGGTCCATTCTTCCGGCCCCATAGTTCTGGGCAATGAAGCTGATGGCAGCCCCGTTGAATCCCTGATAATGAAATAGCAATAATACTCAAGTAGTAGCGCAGCCGACGAACCAGCAATCGCATCAGCTCCGTAGCTGTTGATAGACGACTGCACCACCACATTCGAAATGGAGAAAATCATACCCTGCACTCCTGCCGGCACTCCGATGCGCAGCATACGGCTCAACTCCACCCCGTGAATCCTCATCTTGTCGAAATGCAACCGGAAAGGTTCTTTCTCCTTACGCAGCAAACGAATGATTAAGGTAGCACTGACCGTATTGGCTATGCCCGTAGCTACAGCCACTCCTGCCACACCCATGCCGAAGCCTATCACGAACAGCAGGTTCAGCAAGGTATTGACCACACCGGCCATGACCAGAATATACAACGGACGCCGTGTATCGCCCAGCTTCGCAAAATGGCGGCACCGAAATTAAATGCCATGATAAAAGGCATCCCCAGGAAATAAATACGCAGGTAAGTCACCGCCTCATCCAATACATCCGGCGGAGTACCCATCCATGTCAGAATCGGCCGGGCAGCTACCTGCCCCAATACCAGCAAAAAGAATCCGCTGAGAAGCGCCACCAACTGCACTGTACTGATGGCATTGCGTATGCTCCTATCGTCCTGCTGCCCGATGTGGTTCGAGATAATGGCACAAGCTCCCATGGAAACACCCATAAACAGGTTTATCAATAACCCGATGACCGGTGCGTTACTTCCCACGGCTGCCAGGGCCCTGCTTCCTACGAAATGGCCCACTACTGCCACGTCCACCGAATTAAAAAGCTCTTGTAATAAACTGCTGGCTGCCAGCGGAAGGGCAAACAGCAAAATTTTCTTGAACAACGGCCCGTTCAGCATATCTATCTCATTACTTTGGGCACGTTTTTTAGTCACACTGTGATCCATCTTTTTTACCTTCTTCAAAATGCGCGGCAAAGTTACGGTAAAATTGAATAAGATGGATACAGGCAAACTTCTGTTTATCCATTATTAATCACCCAGCCACCTATAATTACCCTCATTCGTAGTTATTCTTATTAATCAGGTTTACCACTACCTTCACCATGACATCTTTTTCCTCGGTACGGCTCTCAGCTATCATCAGCGTAAGAGCCACAAGGGTGTTGTCGGCAATGCGCTTACTCCCATCCGGATTGTAGAGAATACCGTTACCGGCCATAAACCACAGAAAAAGGGTGGCAGCAATACGTTTGTTGCCATCACTAAACGAATGATTTTTCGTGACGAGATAAAGCAGCATAGCCTGCTTTTTCCTCCACAGAAGGGTAAAGATCTTGCCCGCCAAAAGTCTGGTATATTTGCCCGATGGAACTTTTAAAGGAATCATCCTTCTCATGGGCAAACCACTGGCTTCCACCGAATTTTTCCTTCAGTTCTTCTATGGCCTGCATGGCTCCCTCGTAGGTAGCATGAAACTTTACGTCGTTAGTGGTCTGCTCTACCGCCAGCTGCTGATAATCGTATCTGTCTAACGTATCGAGAGCATAAGCGTAATCGGAAACCACTTCCACCAGATTGAGCGCATCTTCCGAAGTCAGTGCTTCCTGTGTCTTGACTGTACGGCCCAAGACCGTTACCAATTGCTTCAATTCAGTATAACGCTGTTCGGTCAAAACCTTATTGACGACATAGCCTTTCACCAGATATTCTTTCAGCACCTTATTGGCCCATATACGAAACTGAATACCTCGTTGGCTTTTTACACGATAACCCACGGAAATGATGACATCCAAAGAATAAAAGGCAACAGGTTGTTTCACTCCATCAACACGCAAAAAATGCGTGTTGTTCTCTTTTTCCAGTTCACCTTCGGAAAAGACATTATTGATATGTTTTCTTATAGTCTTTTCATCCCTATCAAATAGATTGGCCATCTGGTTAGCTGAAAGCCATACAGTCTCGTCTTCTAATTTAACGTCAATGGATGTTTGTCCATCAGCGGTACGATAAATTACTATTTTATCATTCAATTCCATAACCCAATTTCCTAAACCGATTCAACAACTCTGTCATGCTTTCTTCTTCCTGTTTCAGTAAATCTGTAACTGCTTTGCCATGTTCTTTATTCTTCTTTTCTTTTATTCATCAGTTACCTTAAATTTACCTTATAATATGAAGCTATCTCTATCCATATTCTCTAAAAGATTGATTAGCATGCAATAATTACAAATTTAATGATTAAGCATAAGAAAAGCCAATGTTAAATTTAAAATATTCGTAGCCTCCAGACCTTACCATCTAAACATACCTCCACACTTTCCCAACCCCTTAATCCCCAAACAGCAAACGAACTTACAAAAATACCTCGACACGAATGTGTCAATCTCTCCGCACGTACGTGTCGAGATATCAGCACGAACGTGTCAAGACCTCGTCACGTACGTGTCGAGGTAAATTTAACTATATTTTTAAGAAATGGCCCAAGTTGATTTCCTGAAAAAGTCCACATACCCTGTAAACGTTTTTCATGTATAAAAAGACAAAAAATTACCTTATCCACATACGATTCACGCAAACAACCGTATCTTTGCAAAAAAAATTTGCAGATTATGAAGAAAATAGGTTTAATCATACTGGGCGGGGCACTGATAATGAGCAGTACCTCGTGCGTCACCAAGAAAAAATTCCTCCTTGCAGAAAACGGACGGATAGAAGCATTGTCCAGAGGAGACAAGCTGCAAGGGCAACTGAACGAATGCCACAACGAAATGGACAAGATGCGCGGACAAATTGACCGTCTGCAGCAAGATACCAACCGGCAGGGGAACTCCATCCGCCATTACCAGCAGCTATTGTCAAGCAACATGAACGAACAGGAGAAACTGAACGCCCTGCTTGGTGAAAAGTTGAAAGAACTGGATGAACGTGAAAAGACCATTCAGGAACTGCAAGGCATGATTGACCAGCAGAATGCCACAGTACAGAGCCTGCTCAACAGTGTGAAAGATGCCTTGCTCGGCTTCAGCAGTGACGAGCTGACCGTACGCGAGCAGAACGGCAAGGTCTATGTAGCCATGTCCGACAAGCTGTTGTTTCAGTCCGGAAGTGCCAAACTGGATAAACGTGGAGAAGAGGCTTTGGGAAAGTTAGCTGAAGTGTTGAACAAGCAGACCGAAATTGACGTATGCATCGAAGGACATACGGACAACAAGCCGATTCATACCGCACAGTTCAAGGACAACTGGGACCTGAGCGTTATCCGCGCTACTTCCGTAGCACGCATCCTGATTGAAAAATACAAGGTCAATCCGTTGCAGATACAACCCAGCGGACGCGGAGAATACATGCCGGTGGCCGATAACGAAACAGCCGAAGGTCGCGCCAAGAACCGCCGCACAGAGATTATCATGTCGCCGAAACTGGACAAGCTGTTCCAGATGCTGAAAAAATAAGAAAGACTGAAAGTCTTTACAAACCAATAGCCCTGACATGCTTCACCACACGGGAAGTATGTCAGGGCTATTTATATGTCGGTTTACATGAAGGTATTATTTATTGATATAGAGCTGCGCTCCACCGGTTCGGCCGTCTGTACCTTTCCCTTCAATCCATACTGCCAGGCCACAACCGTCACTTTAACCGGAAAACGGCTCCGTGGCGGAATCGGGGTAAACTCCAGCGTATTGTTCGCCGTGATGCGGGCCGGACCTTCCTTCACGTAGTAATATACGGGTAAGCCACAGTCGGATACCGCATTCAAGGGCAACGGTGCACTTCCTGCCTTCACGTCTTCCAGTCCCGGGAAAAGAATGTGCTGGCGTTTCCCTTCCGTCAGGCGGTAAGGAATACGCAGATTCACCTGCTGCACGGCTCCCTTGTAGTGCTTGTCGCCCGGATGACTGGCCAGTAGCCAGATGTCCGACGTGCGGCGCGGATTGTACATCCCCATCCGGTAAAAACGAACCGTAAACGTGGTATCATCCACCTGCTCCACTGGTCCACAAATGCGTTCCAGACGAATCTTTCCCACCGCATGTTCGTCCGTCATTTCCTGACGAAGCGAATCCGTAAAGCAGGCATTCAGATGAAATGTCAGCCCATCTTCTTCGGGCAAGAACTTCAGCAACACCCCTGCATGCAGTTTCGGATTATAATCCACCCGCTTGCCCTGCTGGCAAATGCCTAAATACTGCATCTTTTTCAGTTTATGTTCCTTATAGCGCTGCTCGGTAAGCTCTGCCATCTCCCGGTCAAAATACCAGAAGGCATCGTGCACATCTCCCTTGTAGCGCGCTACCGGTGCAGGAGTAGCCCGCCTTGTACGTTCGTCGGGCGACCAGCGCTGTACCAGCCAGCCTGCAGCCGGGTCCACTTTCTTCAGCGTTTTCCCGCCATCGGCAGGCAAGCGTTGCTCCAGTGCTTTCCGGATAAAACGGGAAATGTAACGGGCCGTCTGCTCCGACACATCGAAATGTCCCCTGCCCGTATCACAAAGGAACGAGATACAGCTCTCCGGATACATCATCCGAAAAGCCAATGCCGGATTTACCCGGCTTCCCACCATTCATACTCGCCTTCAATCATCAGCCGGGAATGCCGTCAATGTTCCGCGTCCGTCCCCACTCTAAGTTTTCACGCCCGTAACCGCACAGGTTGGTGCGCGGCGCATCCCCATGGAAAGACACCACCGCCAGTGTCCGTTCCGGATTCCAGGCCGCAAAGTTCCACGGGAAAGTGGCCATGGCCGAATGTCCGAAAGGAATGAGAGGCACCTCACGCAGTTCCGTGTAGCCACTCACTTCCGCCAGGTCGTTCACCATCTGGTCAAACACCTTCTGTGTACCTTTGCGCACATCCCACTGCTGGTCTATTCCGGGAGCAATCCAAATCAGTCCCACTCCCATCTCAGCCAGCGAGTCACGGAAAGACGGCATCTCAAACAACATCTCTTCCGTCATATTCTGCTGGCTCCACATCACGGCCGACAGTCGCTCGCAATGTGCCGGAACCCACAAGAAGGCTTCCGGTTCCTTTTTCGTTTCGTCCGATACAAAACCTTTCAATGTGACCACCCACTGCCACTCTCCGGCACAAACCGTCTGCAGCCAGGCCATTACCATACATAATATACACACTCCTTTTTTCATCTTTCTTTCATTTATTATTCGTTCCTACAATTTCTGATACCGTACGCGACAGGACCGGACTGCCGTAAAATGACGAAAAGCCATCTTCCTTGCTGGAGCCTCCCTGCACATGGGCGATAAAAAAGCCGCACACTCCCTCGCGCTTGTTTATCCAGGGATAAGCTCCTGCCCATCCGGGAGAACTAATCTGATACGCCTCTCCGGTCTGTTCGTCCAGTAATTCACGCCACTCTCCTAACCCGTAAATTCCCGTGTGATGCTTTCCAAGGGCCCGTTCCACATATTCTCCGGGCATCACCTGTGCGCTTCCTACCTGGTCGGCTTGCATCTCACGCACCGTTTCTGTCTTCAAGATACGTTTACCCTCATATACACCCTCGTGCGAAATCATTTTCAGGAAACGCATGTAGTCGGCCAGCGTCGTACAAAGTCCGCCACCCAGCATCGGTGCATGTCCTCCATCGGTATTGACTGGGGTAAAGTGTGAATGCCGCATACCCAACGGAGCCGCAATCAGCTGCTGGAACAAGGTCTCAAACTCTTTTCCAGCTGCCACCTCTGCCATTCGTCCGGCCACCTGCATCGCCAGTCCGCCGTACTCAAAGTGTGTGCCCGGTGTAAAGACCGTATCCAGCGGCAGAATCTCCGCCACAGCCGAATCCAGGTGATTGTAATTGTCAACCCGGGGTTCAGGAAGATACGGCCGGATGCCCGACGTATGCGAAAGCAACCTTCGCAACGGAATGCTCCCCTTTACATCTCCCCGAAACTCAGGCAGCCATTTCTCTACCGGGTCATCCCAGTCCAAAGCCGTCGTATCGACCACGGCTGCCACCACTGCCGCTGCTACCCACTTGCCGGCCGAAGCCACATACACCTGCGTGCTGTCCGTAAAACCGCCATAGTCTTTCCGGAAAAGAACGGAATCGTCTTTCATCACACAGACTGCCCCGCCCGGATAATATCCTTTGTCCATCCAGGCGGAAATGATGGAGTCCAAAGGAGCAAAGTCATACGCTTTCTGTGTATGAGTCCCCTTCACGCAAGCACATAAGCCCGCCATTCCGGCAAGGAAAATCAAGTTCTTTATTTTCATATCCAAATTTACGCTTTTGTAAATAGTTACGTATGAAGAAAATGATTTACCTAAAAAAAGAATGCATTTTTAGGTAAGAAACAAAAAAGACCGGAAAGCAGCCTCCTTTTATAGATTCTGTTTCCGGTCTTCACCTTAATATTATATTCTCAGTATTTGTATTGCCTTTATTCTCCGTCTACCAACTGAAGTTTATAGCTATAGCTGTACTTCTTGTCCAGCAGGCGGTATTCATTGTGCGGATACATGCCCCAGCTGTTATCGCCTCCCAGTCCGCGCTGTTTCAGGTCGACATGCAGACACACATTCTTTTGCGGAATCACGTCCACTGTATGCTGCAGCTTGCGGGTCAGTCCCGGATCAAGGTCTTCCGGCGTAAAGTGCAGGGCAGTAAACGCCAGCGGCTGCAAGCCCGTCACCTTCAGTCCGAATCCCTGGGCATCGAGCAGTGAAACCCAGCGCACATCGGTCTTGTTACCCGTTTCCTGCGGACGGATGTACGGATAGAACTGATTGCTGACCGTATCTTCATAACGCCCTACGAAGGTAGAGCTGCAACGGTCGGTATAGTTTTCTTCCGGTCCGCGACCGTAGTACACCAGCCGTTCATAGTCCTTCTTCAGTTCCATTCGCATACCGAAACGAGGAAGTTCCGGAAGCTTCCGTCCCGTCAGGTCGATGCTTCCTGTCACGACCACCGAACCGTCGAGACAAATCTGGTATTCCATCGTATAGGGCACCAGCACATCCTCCAGCATCCAGTCTACCGTTACCCGGATTCCATTGGCATCCTGCTCGCCCACTGACACCTTGCGTACCGAACGGTTTACATGCGCCGTACGCCATACACCGCAAAGCAGCGGCATCTTGTTGCCGAAGTCATTGTCGGTCGGCACACGCCAGAACGCCGGTTCCGGATACTGCGACAGCGGAGACTTGCCATCCAGCGCATACTGGAAAAGCACTCCTTTCTTCAGGTCAATCTTACCCGATACCCGGCCTGACTGGAACGACAGCACATTCCCCTTCACTTCGGCAGTCAGCTGTCCCTCTGCTTTCGGCTGCACGGCAAAGAAATCCCCCGTTCCAATCTTCAACTGTTCACGAGCCACCTCAAAGCCTGCCGGAATCAATTCCGTAGCCTCACGCGTATAGGCATATAAGTTCAGATAATGCTCATTTCCATCCTCAGGAATCTCCGGAAGCGACAGCTTCACCTCTTTGGAGGCATGCGGTTTCAGGCGCACCTCAAAACGTCCGGAGTCGGCCGGTACCCCGTTCTTGACGAGTTGCCAGCGGAAATCATACGCAGAAAGGTCGGTAAAGTCATACAAGTTGCGCACCGAAATCTTTCCATCCGACAAATCTTCTGCCTTGAAATGGATATACTGATACACCTTCTTCACCTCGTAAGCCTGCGGTTTAAGCACTCCGTTGGCCGAAATCAATCCGTCCGTACCCGTGTTCAGTTCCGTTTTCTTATCCTCCAGCCAGCGGCGACTGCCCATCTTTCCGTTATAGGTCCAGTATGTACGGCCATCCTCTGTCTGCGTCTTGAATCCCTGGTCCATGAAGTCCCAGATAAATCCCCCCTGCATGTTCGGGCTGTCGTAAATCACCTCCCACAGGTCTTTGATATTTCCGTTGCTGTTTCCCTCGCGCATGCGCATACTCACACATGATGTAGGGACGCGTCTTGCCGGAATTGCGGTATTCCTTCATCCGGCCAAAGCTGGGATACATGGGACATACCACGTCCGTATTCCAGTCTTCCCATGCCTGCTCAAACTGCACGAAGCGGTCGGGGTCGTACGCCTTCAGGCGCTTGTACTCATCGTGGAACACTTTTCCGTTGCCGCACTCATTACCCAATGACCAGCCGATGACGCACGCATGGTTCTTGTCTCTCTCTACCAGGCGCGTAATGCGGTCTACATGTGCCGCATACCATTCCGGACGGTAAGCCGGATGTGGAATCGTATCCTTGAAGTAAGGCACGGAACCCATTCCGTGAGTCTCAATGTTCGCCTCATCCACCACATAGAATCCATATTTGTCGCACAACTTATAGAACAGCGGATGGTTGGGATAGTGGCACGTACGCACCGCATTCATGTTCAGTTGCTTCATCAGTTTCAGGTCGGTCATCATGATGTCCCGACTCTGCACATGCCCCAGGCTGTCATTGTGCTCGTGACGGTTCACGCCTTTGATATACACCGGTACCCCGTTCACTAACAGCTTTGAGTTCTTGATTTCAATTCGACGGAAACCCACCTTGCAGGCTGTGACCGACTGCGGTTTTCCCGACGCATCGGCCAGTGTCAGCACACAGTCATACAGATAAGGGTGCTCGGCATTCCATTGGTTTACCCGACTGACCGTTCCGGAGAATGAAAGCGTTTCCTCCTGTTTCTCCCGGTCGAAGCGTCTGCTCTGCGCCCACACCTTCTTGCCGTTCTTGTCCAGCAGTTCCAGCTTCACCATTCCCTGCTTCATCCGGTTGCCACTGAACTCACGCAGGTCAACCGTTCCACGGAACACTCCGTGCTTATAATTATCGTCCAGTCCCGCTCTGAGGAAGAAGTCCCAGATAGTCAGCTTCGGATACGCCTGAAGGTACACATCGCGCTCAATACCCGACAAGCGCCAGAAGTCCTGGTCTTCCATGTAACTACCGTCGTGCCAGCGGTACACCTGCACTGCCAGCAGGTTCTTCCCTTCTTTCAGGAAAGAAGTCACGTTGAACTCCGCAGGCGACTTGGAAGCCTTGGTCATGCCCACCTGCTTTCCGTTGACAAACACACGGGCATAGCCGCTGATGGAACCAAAGTGCAGCATCACCTCACGTTCGTCCCATCCCGCGGGCACCGTGAACCATGTGCGGTAGGTACCCACCGGATTCTCCACATCAATAAAAGGAGGATTAGGTGAGAAGACATACTGGATGTTGCGGATAATCGGTTCGCCGAAACCCTTCAGCTCCCAGTTGGACGGCACGGCAATCTCCTGCCATCCTTCCTCCGAAAGGTCGGTACGATAAAAATCTTTCACACTCTCTTCTATCGAAGAAGCATAACGGAACTTCCAGGTACCGTTCAGTGAATGAATCCACGGCGAACGGCTGTGATCCTCCGTACGCGCGTCCTCCGCATTCTCATACAACGCAAAGTCTACGTGCGGCTTCTCTTTGTTCCACTCGTATCGCGTAGGGTTCTCCCACTCGTTCTGCTGTGCCCATGTCAGACTTGCCAGACAGAGCAGGAGACCTAATATTGTTGTTTTCTTTTTCATGAACTATGGTTTGATTTCAAAAACAGCCGACACAAATGGCCGGCTGCTTTCACCAATTATAAATATAAATATTGAGACATTATTTCAAATCATTAAACAGCAACGGACCGTAGCTTGGATGTCCCCCGTCATACTTATCTTCCGTATACGTTTCCAGTAATGATTCTGTGTAGGGCATACTTAATTTCTTACGTTGTACATAATGATTGTATACCATATAAAATACAGGCTGCCAACAATTACCCCGCTCTGTATCCACTCCTCCATTTTTATCTTTGGTCTCTTTGGAAATAACGTCCCATTTACAATATTTGCCTGTGACATCCGTCCAAGTTTCAAAAGGCACATCATACCCTAAATTATATTTTACCGTATATTCATAACCTAATAAGGCACGGTTCTCATATGCAGAATAAAGGTCATTTCCTTGTTTCCAAGCTAATTCACAGATAGCAGATACGGCCCCAAGTCCTAGTACAGTATGCTGTTGATCACGTCCAGACTCTTGGCACTGTCCAGTATCCCCATCAATATAATGTGAAATAGTACCATTATCATTCCCATACAAATAAAAATTCACACATTTTTTATACATATCTACATCATCCCACAAAATAGCAGCAGCCATTATAAGATTTTGTCACATGCAAGCCCCAGTTTCCATTCGTGTAAGGATCGGTATTATAAAACTCCTCCCACACCGGAAGAAGACATTACGAAGCATATCGTTTACTTTCTGAATATCAGTCTCACTGATTTTATCATACGTATGGCTTAACATTTCTAATGCATAGACAATTTTGATTCCTTCAAGACCAGCCATTAATGCGGTATCATTTCCATCAATGTCTTTCAAAACCTCTGCATATGCCAACATCAGTTCCAATGATTTCTTCGCATAATTTTCATCCTGTGTAATCATCCACATTACTGAATTTAAATATACAGCATCAAAATCCTGTTCAGCATTTCGCTTGGTATATCCATAATTTCCATCACGTGCAATAACTTCATAAGGCCCTTTTATCGTATAAGAAGATTGTGCCAAAGGCTCTTTTTCCAATGCTTGAAAAACACTATAAGCAGGTTCCTGTTTTTCCTTTACCATCTGGCGAATATGATCAATGTCTTTCTGTGTATGAAGTATACCTGGATGTTCCAGAGACGGTTCATAATTTGCACCAGACAAAGGCCAGCTATCTATATCATTTACTCCATGCTCAAACTCAGCTGAACAGCTCATTGCCATTAAACCTACGGCAACTAATGGAAAGAATATTCTATTTAACTTCATATTTTTCTGTTTTATTGTTAGGTATTAGGTATAAGGAAAGAATGAAAGAGACGAACCTATAAAAACATTATTCGCCCAATATAGACTACAGATTTCGTCTCTTTCAATTTCCATTGTATTTATCGTCCCTTATTTCTTTTCTTCATTTATTAAACTCTTTAAAGCTTCTTCCGACTCGAATGTTTTTATCCAGTCCACATCTATCGTGCCCGTTTCATCAGCTTCATACCAAATTTTCCAAATTTCAAATACGACATTATCTACCTTCTGCAATTTTTGTCGGCATCATTTCCGTATTCACTTTCTTTTTTAGTAAAATCAGCATAGAAAACTTTGTAATCACCACAATCCAATACTTCCATGGCTTTGTTTCCCT
>ENA-OPYS01000114-OPYS01000114.1-human-gut-metagenome-genome-assembly--contig:-NODE-114-length-11812-cov-0.957724_pt1 | contig 11812 bp, 14 predicted proteins | sample MGYA00242635_ERZ504478 | MGnify/ENA primary metagenome ERZ504478 (study PRJEB26092, sample SAMD00036246) | human gut metagenome | host: Homo sapiens | study: EMG produced TPA metagenomics assembly of... | reverse complement strand
CTTACGGACGCCGCTCATCTGCCTTTTGCCGCAGGGTAGGGGCGGGATATGTTCCGCCCGCCGCTGGCCACCGCCGCTGTGCCCGCCATACACGCGCGGGCGGCATGCCGCCCCGCTACTACTCAATATAAATAGAACGAGGTAAAATCATGGATGAACAAACCACCCCGAAAAAGGTCCGCCGCGTCGGCAGCATTGCGTTTGCGCTGGTGCTGATTGCAGCCGGTGTTCTGCTGATCGTCTATCAGTTTGCGCCGCAGTTCGACCTGCTGAAAATTCTGAAATTCTCCCCGGTCATCCTCATTGCGCTGGGCATCGAGATGCTCGTCTACAGCGCCAGGCCCGACGTGAAGGTGAAATTTGACTGGCTCGCCATGCTGGGTACGGCGTTCACGCTCTGCATCGTCGGCACGGCGGCACTGCTGCCCCTGGCAATCAGCGAGTGGAACCCGGCCCGTGAGTACGCCCGGAACCGCATTGAATCGCAGAAAGCGGACGCGATGTACAGCGCCCTGACCGCCGACCCGGCACTGAAAGCCAAGCTGAACAGCCTGAATGTCGAGGCTCGGTTCTTCCACGAGGCCGACGGCGACTACACGCTGCAAAGCGGCGACGACTGCATCCTGTACGCCGCGCTGCAGGGCCCCTACGCCGATGCCGAGACGTTCGCCGCCGACTGTATGGCCGTTATGCAGCGGGCCGCAGACGACGGTCTCGGCTTTACATGCTACCACTTTAACGCCGATGAGGACACCGACGACGGCATCAGCTACTACCTGGACTGCGTCGCCTCCTACCCGGCGGGCTGACCGCTGCCCAGGTGGCCCAGCGCGTGCAGGCCAGCTACCACTATGACAATAACAGCTTCTCCAGTGAAGCAGACCGGGATGATTACATCCGCCGCCAGCTGCAGAATGAGATTTCCGACGAGTACGCCGACCAGCACGACGGTGCCTATCCCGACGAGAAATACCTGAACGAGGAAACCGAACGCCGCCTTGCCGAACGAACCGGCATGGCCACGCCTGAAAGCGCACAGGCATAAACACGCATAAAAATTACCCGGAGCCCAACCAAACGGGCTCCGGGTCTGTTGTTATACGCTCTCGCCCTCGACCAGCTCAAAGGGCACGGTCTCATGCGCAGCGGGGGCGTTTTCCTCTATGCAGCGCAGCAAAATGTCGGCGGCGCGCTCGGCAAGGACGGTGGTATTCTGCCGGATCGTCGTCAGCCGCGGCACGGTGTACCGCCCAAGCGCAATGCCGTCGTACCCGGCCACGGCAATGTCCTGCGGTACGCGCAGGCCGTGGTCCTGTATGGCCCGGATGGCTCCCACCGCCATCAGGTCCGACATGGCGAAAATCGCCGTAAGGTTGGGGCAGTGGGCCAGCAGGTGCTCGGCAGCTGCATAGCCGCCCTGCATCGAGAAGTCCGCAAGCCGGTACTGCCGGTCAAAGTCGAACGGCACGCCGAGCCGGTGCAGGGCATCCAGACAGCCGTCCAGCCGCTGCTGGCTCGGGCGGGAGGTTTCGGGCCTGTCGCCGATGATGCCGATGACACGGTGGCCTTTGGCATATAACTGCTCGATCATCACGGCAGCGGCAGCGCGGTCATCCACGCTGACGCTGGACAGATTCTCAATGCCCAGCCCGGCGGCGTTGTTCGTCAGCAGCAGGCAGGGGATGCCCAGCGACGCCAGCGCCGGGGTAAAGCATTGCGGGTGCGCACCGATGAAAAAGAGGCCGCAGGGCCGGCGCTCGGCAAAGATGGTCTGTGCGCAGGCCAGCTCGTCGGTACTGCCGTTGTTGTAGTAGACCGTCGGCGTATAGCCGCGCGCCTCCAGACAGGGCTGCAGCTTGTCCAGCAGATCCGCAAACAGAGCGTTCTGCGTGCCCTTTACAATGAGGGCCAGCCCCTCCGGCACCTGCTGCTTCAGATGCTTGGCATTGGCGTTGGGCTGGTAGCCGTGCTGCGCCACAACGGCCAGTATTTTCCGGCGTGCGTCCTCGCTGACGCGGGGGTTGTTGTTCAGCACGCGGGACACTGTGCCCACGGCATAGCCGGACTCGCGGGCAATATCCTTGATGGTCAAAGCTGCGCCTTCTTTTCGCGTTGATTTGCTACCAGTATACCATATCCAACCAAAAGGGGAAAGGGGAGGCTCCCTGCGAATTTTGCGGGGCGCTTTTTATTTTTTCGGATTTTAAAAATTCCGCCCCGCAACCTCTTGGCAAACAGGGAAATTTCTGCTATACTATTCTATACATCTGTGAGGGCCGTTAGCTTAACGGTTAAAGCCGGCGGCTCATAAACATTGGATGTTAGGATTTCTCACTTTGCAAAAAGGCGATAAACCGTAAAATTTGCGATTTTCATAGTTGATTTTTCTGCTTTCATCTACAACCCATCTACGGGCGGTTCGCTACTGCTTGTTTGGGTTGTTTCATAAGGGCCATTAGTTCAGCGGTTAGAACTCTCGGCTCATAACCGAGTTATCGCAGGTTCGAATCCTGCATGGCCCACCAAAAAGAGACGTGCAAGCGTAAAGTTTGCACGTCTCTTTTCATCTTTCGGGAGTTTTTCTCTTGTAGAGCGTCTCGCTCATCTGGCTGCGGATGGAATCCTGCCGCTTGTGGTAAACCTGCGTATAAATTGCCAGTGTCGTGCTGGGTTGGGCATGACCCGCCTCGGCCGCCACTGTAGCGACACCGATGTCCGGGTTGGAGAGCAGGATACTGACAAAGGTGTGGCGAAACATATGCGGGTGGATTTTGCGGATGCCCGCTTTCTCGGCCACGCGGTCAACAATTTTGCCATAGTGGTCGGGGCTGATGGGCCAGCCAAAATCATTGATAACGATAAAATTTTTCCCGCGCAGCTTTTGCAGGGATTCCCGGTACGATTCCCACTTTCCGTCCATGCAGGTCTGCCAAGCACTGCCCATACGGTGCTTTTGTGCAAGCCATTGGTCACGGTAGGTTTTCAGATATTCCATAAATTCGGGTGCTACATCTATGTCACGGACGTTGTCCTCTTTCGTGGTCGTCAGGTGATAGCCTTTGTTCACTATGAGCAGTGACTTATCCACATGGACGGTGCAGTGGTCGAAGTCAATATCTTCCCATGTCAGCCCGGCTAACTCACCGCGCCGCATTCCGGTATTCAGCAGCCCCATGATGATGACCTGCTCCAGTGTGGAACAGCGCGGCAGCACCTTAAAAAGAGCCTCTACTTCTTCCGGGTGCAGGCAGTCTACCGGGCGGCTGCGCGTACCTTTAACCGCGAGTGTTTGAGTATCGTTGTCTATGCCGTACTCGCGTTCGGCATATTGCATTACGAGCCGCAGAAAGATGGCATACTCCTTGATGGTTTTTCGTGCAATAGGGCGGTGATCCAGTTCAATATGAAACAGCTTTTCGGGCTTACATTTGAGAGCTGCTGCAATTTCCTGTGCTGTTTTTAGTGTGGTACGCTCTCCGCGGAACACTCGCTCTACAGATTTTGTCTGTATGGAGCATTGTGCTGCAATTTGGGGACAGGACAGTTTCTTATATGCTTTGCGTTGGGTTTCAGCACCGCATACCCTTTCACGCTGCGCACATCGGCCTCACCCAGCAGATCTAGAAACTTCTCGCATTCGCGCTTATTTACCTTTGAAATCGGCATTTCTGCAAATGCCGGGCTGATTTCGCAGATTCGGCGCAGCATGGTTTCCTTACCTGCTGTGGTGTTGGCTTTATTCTTATGCTGTTCGTAGTCGCTCCAGACGAACGGAGGGATCGAGCATCGATTTTTTGGAATCAATGTATGCTCTTGCTGCATCTCGAAAGGGCGTGTTTTTGCCATCTTTTTCATCGTCGGCTTTCTGTTGCTCTGCGCGTTCAAAAACGAGTGCGGCTTCAATGGCAGCGTTTTCACGCTGGCGGTGGGTTTTCAATACAGTGGGGTCAAAGTCAAAGCGCCCATATCGCCGCACCCTTTTTCCATGTACGGTCACATTAGCGGTCAGTACATAATAGGGGGCGCTGCGTTTGGGAATCATAAGTTTTGCCGATGCCATTATTCCGATTGCTCCGTTTTATTGTTGTAGTAGGCCGCCAGCTTGCCAAGGTTAATGTACCACTTAACACCGGACTGAAATGCAAGGTCCGGATTCTCGCGGCAGACACGCCGAAGATAATATGGCGGCAGATTCATAATCTCACTTGCCTGTTTGATGCTGACAATCTGCGGCAGGGTGATTTTCTCAATTTCGCAGGCGGATGCCTGCAGCGGCATTTGCACAGGTTCTTTCATCGTTCTTCACACTCCACATAGTAAATTGGTTTTCGGTTGTGGCGGCGCAGCAAGCGTGCGTCCAGCCCTGTCAGATAGAGTTCATATTGTAGATTGGTCTCGGTCGTAATCAGTACGGCACTGTAATTTTGCAGAAATCGCAGGATGCGGTATAAGGTTGTAATGTCGTGACTCAAACGGTCAAGGCTCTGCACCATCACGGCATTGACGCGCCCCTGCTGCACGGCGGTTAGCATGGCGAACAAGGCCGGACGCCAGAATTCGGTGCCGTATTTCTGCTCCATGCAGGAATTCACAATGATGTAGCCGCGCCTGTCGGCTTCGCGCATGACTTCTGCAAGCTGTTCTTCCAGTGCCGGCAGGTTCGGTGCTGCACTGCGGGCAAAAGCCCAAACTTTGTATTCTTTCATGGGCACACCTCAGAATTGATCCATAAGCGGGAGTCGAACATCAAAGCGTGGCTTACCGAACGAAGCCCGCGTGAAGCGGTCACCGACAAAGCGTTCCAGACCGCTGTTGATGAGTTCGGCGTTCAGGTCACATTCAGTGGTAATAAGGTAGACATCATTCTGACGCAGAATTTCAATAACGCCCACCAGTATGTAGCTGTTGCGGCTGATTTGCTCCAAATCGCGCACCATCACGGCTTCAATCCGACCGTTCTCTACTGCGTCCAGCATAGTGCGCAGACCGATGCGGTCTTTCAAGGTGTTTCCGCTGCAATGGTCAAAAGATGTGCCGCGCACAAGAAAACCGTGTCCGGCGGCTTCGTCGATAAGGTCATACAGCCGGTCAAAGGCAATGCGCGGATCGCTGTTGGCGCAGCGCACATAAATCCAGACATCGTGGTTTCGCATAAGGTACATCTCAGGTTCCTCTTTTCACAAAAAGTAATCCGGGCGCTTCTGCTCCCGGATGAATTGCTGCACATCTTCAATTTTCTCGGTGGTTGGGCAAGTCGGCAGCGCTGCCAGCGCGGCGTCATGGTACTTGCCGCCGATGCCCGCGCGTTCATCCAGAATGGCTACCACACAGGAATCCTGTTCCGTGCGAATGGCACGACCAAAACCCTGCCGCAGCTTCTTCTGCATTTCGGGGATGACTTTGGCGTTTATGTAGTCGCGCAGATTCGGGTACTGTTGGCGTTCGTAGTCGCTGACCGGGTCGGGAATCGGGAACGGCAGCTTTGCGATAATCAGCAGTGACACCATATTGCCGGGAAAGTCGATACCCTCCCAGCAGGAACCAGCCGCGAACAGAATGCCGTTTCCGGATTCTTTGAACTGCTGGATAATTTTGCCGCCGTTGCGCCACGCCTGATAAGTCGGGTATGTCCACTGACCGTCCGTCAGCGCGCGGACTTCTGCCATCTGGCGGTACGCTGTGAACAACACCAGCGCGTGACCGTGGCAGGCACCAACCAACCGAACGATTTCTTCTGCCATTTTGCGGTTGTCCATTCGCATTTTTACGCGAGGCGGAAAGTATAACAGACATTTTTTCTTGTAATTAAACGGAGAATTTGCTCGGAAATGACGCAGAGGTCGGTAAGCCGCCAGCCCCAAAAGCTGTTCAGTATGGCTGAAATCCCCGGCTGCTGCCAGCGTGCCGGAGGTCAAAATCGCAGGTTCGCGGGTGTTCCACAGCGCACTGCGGAGCAGCTGCGGTACGCGGCTGCTGGCTGCGCAGAATGTGGGCTGACCATCGGCATCGTAGTCGATGTAAAGGATGCGCGTCGGCACCTCTAAGAGAAAAAGGCGCAGGAGACTTTCGGCTTCTCCCAGCCTGTTCAGCAGATATCGCGGCACATCAGGCAACCTGCAAGCATTTTGCAACAGTGCTATACAGTCGATGAGCGCAGCGCGGCGGAACGGCGTAAGCACGAACGGTTCGCTCACTTTTCTTCGCAGCTTGGAAAGCCCCTGCGTGCAGGAGAACGACAGCGTAAGGAACGCCGTCCGCAGCTGTCTAGCAAAATCCTTGTAGTGCGCCTGTTGTAATAAAAGGCACAATTCATCCATGTTGTGCGGGGATAATGTTTCTGTGTACATCTGGCGGGCGGCATCGGGCAGTTTGTGCGCCTCGTCCACTACCAGTGCCTGATAGCTGCGCAGGAGCAGAGGTCTATCTTCAAGTCGGTGCGATGCATCTGCCAGCAAATAATTGTGATTGCAAATTTGGATGTCGGGTTTCATGGAATCGCGCAGATACTGCTGGTAGCGGCAATCTAAGCGCATAAAGCAATCGCGCGGGCAGGACTGCGGCACACAGATCCGGCAGCGGTCATACCGGGAAAGTTCTGGGATACGATCCATGTCCAGAATATTTTCTGCAATGCGCAGGCGGCTTTTCTCCCGCGTTCGTTTCGGATGCACCAGCGATGCTCTCTCAGCAAGGCGGGCATCGCAGACAAAACGCTCTTTGCCCTTGCGGACAACGGCTGTGGTGGGTGCGGTGATGATACCTTCGTCCAGCAAGACATCGGACAATTCGGGCAGATACTCTGTAAGGATAGCGTCCTGCAAGGCAACGCTGGAAGTGGAGATAACGATGGGCAGTTTCATCCGTTCGGGGCGATGCATCTGCCAAAGGATACAGCCCACGAGGTAAGCCAGCGTTTTGCCGGTGCCTACACCTGCTTCGCACAGGGAAATTTCCTTATTATATAAAGTATCTAAAACTTCATGGCAAAGCGCGATTTGTTCCTCGCGCACCGCCATGCTGTGCCGGGGTAAAATCTCCCGGAAAATCTGTTCGGCTATGCGGTGGGATTCTGCATAGCCTGTCGGATAGGTTTGCATTGGTTTACACCCCTGTTTTCCATCCCGTTTAAAGCAAAATGATGGGCAGCAGGCGCTTGGGGTCCTGCTGCCCACGATTTGCCCTAAACGGCAAAAGTAGATAGTTTAAGTAAGTGTGCCATATTTGCCGCCCGCACCCCTGACACCGGGAACACAACAGGCAGGGTGTTGGCACACCCGTTCACTGACTCCGCCGGAGTCTTACTGCTTACAACTCCGGCTCGGTCACCCCCTCTGACGCGGGAGGCTGCTGGCGTATCATTATGGTCTTTCCCGCCGCAATTCCGGTTTGCCGGACCGCCCACTGGGGCTTGCCGGGAAAGGAATGTACCTGTTATGCTGGGTATTCGGTTGTCAAGGTGCTGGGGAACGGACTATATCCGCTAAAGAGAAAAACGCCGGAGAATGGAGTGTGCCGCTATGCGATCTTCTTCGGTTTCAGCTTCGTCATATTTCCGTTTCAACCATGAAGTTCCAAAATCTGTTAGGTATGGCACTTCATCGGTTTTTAGGTCCCTGTCTATTTCTATTCCACCGTGAGGACCGGACTTCGACTTGATATTGTGCTTGCGAGTAAGTACTACAATATCTGAGGTAATGGTACGTCTGCTGACTCCGAAACGCTCGACAAAATCGTTGACATTGCATTTTTCATGCATATACAACAGTTCTAATATTTCGGCTTGGCGTCGATCGGCACTTGACACACTCTCACCTCTTTTCTGCTCGTTTTTTCCCTTGCTCATCATCTTAAAGGCTAATAGCGCAGAAAATGTTCTCTAATTATTTGAACTTTTTGTGAATTTTTCGAGAAGCAGGCATAAAAAAGCCCGCCGCATTTGAGATGCGACGGGCTTAGAACTGCAGCGTGAGATTTACTTTTTGTCCTGCAAATTTGTCAGAGGCTTTTCCGGGCGGTGGGCTGGTAAAACCATATGCGGGGCAATTAGGACCGCCCTCCATGGCGCTTTGCAGTGTGTGCTACACGATTTTTTGAGCGGTAATATCGAGTTTTTTCATGATGTTCCTCCTGTCATTGAATTACGGTGATTCCAAGCCCCATCCGTGCCAGAAGCACGCACAGGGCAATGATACAAGCGGATGCGGAAAGGATACCAAATACCTGCGGGCACACAAAAAACACAGTGCCGGAAACGGCTGCATACACGACCAGCCGTTTTTGCATCCCGCCGCGCAATGTCTGCATTTCATCACTGTCAAAATGAATGTTGACATCGTTGACCGGCGCGGCAAGGCAGAGCGTCAGCAGCGAAATGGCCAAAAGCAGCACGGCAACCGCAGGTGTTACTTTTTCGCACGCCCAAAGGGCGGTCAGTTCACAGCACAGCGAGGAAAGCATACAACCCGCGAACGTATGCAAGTGCAGCCCGTTTGCCTTGCGGCGCAAAAACACGACGCCCCAGTTCAGCAGTAGTACTTCCCAAAGCGGTGCGATCAGGCAGCCGAGTGCAATCAGTACGGAAAAGCAAAGCATCTGTTCGAGCTTGCACTCCACAAGATAAGCGCACCACTCTGCCTGCTCCGGCGAGATCAGCTTTCGGCGCAGCATTTTTTCTGTCAGGTTGGCGGCCAGTTTTTGCATGGGATCATTTCCTTTCGGCTATAACACAGAAATACGCCCAAATTTGCCAAATTTCAACTTTCATGTAGCAAAAAACGAGTTTTTTGGTAGCGGAAGGCAAGTCGTTTTCCATTTCTATCGTAAAGGAAAAATAACCGTCCTCGTAGGCCATATCATAGAATGAATCGTACTTTCCCAAGGCGGTTTTGACGTTTTGCAGCCCGAACCCATGCAGGTCGGGCGGCTTTTTGGTTGTGGCGATGTAGCTGTTTACGATTTCCACCGGTGGGGATGTGTTACGGAAAGACAGAAACAGTGTATCCTCCAACAAAAGCTGAGCATAGATTTCCCGCTCACCTGCGGGCAGCTTGACGCACGCCTCAATGGCATTATCCAACAGGTTGCCGATGATGATCACCAGATCAATCGGAGCGACCTGTATTCCCGAAAGGTCATTGACCTTAAAACGAATATCAATGTTGTTCTTTTTGGCCACCTGCGCTTTTTGATTCAGCAGCGCGTCGATTGTAGAATTGCGCGTATTGGCAATCAGGATTCGGTCGGTCTGTTGTTCCTGCAGTGTTGCCATATAATCCTGCGCGTCTTTGATCTGCCCGCTGCCCAGATACGAGGAAAGCGTTGCCAGATGCGCATTAAAATCATGTGTTAGCTTTCTTTGCGCTGCATAAGAGGCACTCAGCGCTTCAATGCTTTCCGCCTGCGTGCGTGCGCGTGCGGTAAGCGTCAGATTCTCCCCTTTGAGCCGTTCATCTTTTTCATTCCAGACGATCAGCACGAACGTCATTACATCGGCAAACAGCAAAACCGCCGAAAAATAAAATAAGAACGCACCATTGATCTCGTCTTGATAATATCCGTTTTGCAATCGAGCAGTCATCGCCATTGATACCAACGATATGATGGCCGGAATTGCGAATCTGTTTTGTGAACCGTTGGTCTGAGGCTGAAAGGGATATGCTTTACGAATCGCGGCGCATCCGCAGAGAAGCAGCAGTTGATCAATCCAAAACAGCCAGCTTCTCGTCGGATTTTCAAGCGCCGATCGAACCGTATCGGCTTGAAGCATGAGCATTGCGCCGACGACAAGGTTCTCAATGCAGCAAGTCCACGAATAGAAAACAACCGTAATGGAAAGATACACCATCGGCCTTTCTTTATATAAAACAACGTAAAGCAGACAATAAATCGTTGTATTATAAAGCATTTGCCGCCCCACACCGCTGCCTATGATTCCGTAAACGGAATAAAGCCCGTTTGCTAACGGCCCGGCTCCCTCCATCAGAACGCAGTACGCGGCAAAGCAAATCCAAAACTTCCAGCCACCCAATCGGCGCGGCGAAAATGCACCGTACAGAAGAATCGCGCCCAAAAAAGCAATGGCAGAGACAAGCATTACTGCAAGATGTTCAATCATTGCCGGTTCCTCCAACGCAGATATTTGGCCTTGATGCTCGCATACATTTTCTGGCTGACCGGCAATTCCGTTCCGTCCGTCAGAATCACCCTGTCATAATTTAGCTTTTGGATGGGGTGCGCCATATTAACAAGATAGCTGCGCTGTACCCGCAAAAAGCCGACCGGGGCAAGCTGCTTTTCGGTATCTTCCATGCTGGCGTAAAAGTAACCGCGCGACCGCGTATCCGTCAGCGTGAACAGCCGCATCACGCGCTGTCGGCTTTCCATGTACAGGATATCCTGATATTTGATGCGTAATTGTTCGCCGTTTGCGTTAAATATCATTTCATCGGCGGAATGCTGCAATTCTTCCAACGCCTTTTGGTAATAGCCGGGCAGCTTTTCTTCCAGCTCGCTTTTCAGCAGATAGCGAAACGCCTGCACCTCGTACCCCTCCAGCGAATACTGCACATAGTTGGTGACGAAGATCAGGATCGTATCAAGGTTCAGGCTGCGGATATGGCGCGCCAGCTCCAGCCCGCTGTATGCGCCCATGTCGATATCCAAGAACGCAATATCGAACTGCCCCAAGGCTTTGTCCGTCAAAGCGGTAGGGTCGCAGCAGATCGTTACCGCAACGTTGCTACCGTCTTCCGGCTGATTTCTGCGCACCAGATCGGCTATTTTTTGGCAAAAGGCTGCGTCGTCATCGCAAACCAGCGCCTTGATCCCTGTCGGCATGGTTGTCGCCCCTTTCGGATGAAGTAAAATATTCTGATTTTTTTCAAACATAATACCGTGCCCCCAAAATGTCAAGCGATTTTGCTGCCAAACCGCAAAATTGCACTGTAAGCATATTTTATACGAGAATAATACGCTATCAGCGCATAGTCAAGTGGTAAAGTAAACCTACAAGGCTAAAGTGGGCGGTAGTGAACAATGGCACATCGGTATATCGGCAGAAATATTTACGAGTTGCGCAAAAAGCGCGGCTGGTCGCAGAGCGATCTGACGCGCAAGCTGGATAAAAAGGCTTCGATGATCAGCAGCTATGAGACAGACAGCAAAACGCTGTCGGTCGATACCATCATTGCCATGTCGGAACTGTTCGGCGTGTCCATCGACGAGCTGATTTATGGCGAGAACGCGGAAGTGCTTTCGACAAAACACTTGGCGGCGGAGTAAAAGCGCGCTGTTGCGGACTTATTGCAGTGGTTGACACTGTACAACGACGGCAACGACAAGGACGGGCTTGCACGGACACGATTGCTTTTGCAAGTTATAAAGGCAATGGGGCTGTAAAAAGCAAATACCAAAATTTTTAAGCAGAGCTGTACGCGGTTGCGTGCGGCCCTGCTTTTTTGGGCAAAACTCGTCTTTTGCTACATGGAACTCTTGAAATACTGCCGAAACGTGGCGAATGTGAAAACTTTTTGGTATAATGAAGTTGTTCCAAAGAACCGCCATCCACATCTAAGGCTCAAGCATCGGCGCGCAGATGCTGAACATATGCGCCCTGAAACAAACCCGATACAAGTTTCTTTCAGAATGGAGGAATACATCATGAAGAAACTCAGCAAGCGTTTTCTCACCCTTGCAATTGCCTGTGTTATGGCCATGATGATGGCCGTACCGGCGTTTGCCGATTTTGACAACGGCACGACTCATACCTATCATATCAAGAACAACACCATTGCTGGTGACTATGTGTATCTGA
>ENA-OPYS01000111-OPYS01000111.1-human-gut-metagenome-genome-assembly--contig:-NODE-111-length-11914-cov-1.180538_pt1 | contig 11914 bp, 12 predicted proteins | sample MGYA00242635_ERZ504478 | MGnify/ENA primary metagenome ERZ504478 (study PRJEB26092, sample SAMD00036246) | human gut metagenome | host: Homo sapiens | study: EMG produced TPA metagenomics assembly of... | reverse complement strand
CTGCATATACATACCTTCACTGATTGCACGCAGAAAAGTGATATTAGCATTCAGTGACAAAGTCAGACGTCCACGGCTATTAGCCACAGCGGCAAATGCCAAATCGGCCAATGTAAACAATGCACCTCCCTGACAAACTCCTCCGGCGTTCAGATGCTTTTCAGTCACCTTCATCCGGGCTTTGGCATATCCCGGACTGATTTCCAGTAATTCCACTCCAGCCTCAGCCGCAAAACGGTCGGCCGACAGCATTTCTTTTAACGTTCCCATATCTTTTAGTGAATTGTAACCATTGTAGCTCCGAAACCGTATTCACGGAAAGAAGCATCCTGCCATTGATAAGTCTTGTATTTACGTTTTAGCTCATCCAAGATAGCCCGACGCAATACACCATCTCCTTTACCGTGAATAAACACAATCCGCTGCCCTTTCTTCTGCTTGTATTCCTCCAATGTCTTGCGGAACACATCCAGCTGATAATTCAGCATTTCGGCATTTCCCATACCGGTAGTGTCATCCAGCAGTTCATGGATATGCAGGTCGACCTCCACAATTTCATTCTTTACCACATGCTGCTTTTTCTGCAACTTTGCCGGTACGTCCTGCACGTTCTTCTGCAACAGTGCATTCTTGATATCATCGGCCGAAACATATACCTGCTTTACCGTTTCATCATCCTTGACAATCTCATAAATCAAGGCCGGTTCCTCAAAAAAGTCGGAAGACTGGAAAGTATGCAACTTGTAGAACTTCACGGTATCAATGCGCAACTCCTGATTCACCGCCTGTTTCAGTAAGAAAGTACGGTCATCTTTGTAAGCCAGAAGCTGTACGGCCACACGCTCCATGCCATTCAATGCACTCTTTTCAAACTCTTCCAGGTGCATCTTCATGTTCGGTTTCACCGTTCCCCGGCTGCGTAAGGTCCAGCTCTTACCTTCTGCCGAAAGATACAAATAATCAATAAAATAGTTACTGTCATTCACCAGATAGGCATCAAATGCAGTAGAGGATATGGACTTTACATCCTGCGGCACATAAGCCAGAAACACATTCAGTACGTCATTTCCACGGATTTCAGGTGCCCGATAAGTTATCGGCTTTTCTTCTTCCTTCCTCTTCTTCTTCAACTTCCGGTGCAGAAGGCTTGGCTGTAGATTTCAACGGGATGTTATAATCGTCGGTCTGTATCACCACACACTCCCTAATCAGCATAGGAATTTCAAAACCATCTTCTCCTTCCACCAAAGCAATGTCCTTTCCTTGAAATCCCCGGACAATGCCACCGCCTACTTCACTCAGGAAGCGTACTTTATCTCCTATTTTCATAATCTGTCTTCAATTTATTACACTCACAAATGTAACGACTTTCCACGGAATATGGAAATTATTCAGCAGTCTGCAAAAGGAAGTCCACGAAAAAATTATTATGTTAGGAGGATTCTGCTATTTGTTGTACTTTTGCAAAAAAATAAACGACATGGAAGAAACAAAACATATAAAGATTAGCGACTACAACTATCCGCTGCCGGATGAACGCATCGCTAAATTTCCGCTGCCGGTCCGCGACCAGTCCAAGCTGCTGGTGTATCAGCACGGACAAATCAGTGAAACACATTTCACCTCCCTTCCGGACTACCTGGAACCCAGTACTCTCATGATTTTCAACAACACGAAAGTCATTCAGGCACGTCTGCACTTCCGCAAGGAAACCGGCGCGCTGATTGAGATTTTCTGTCTGGAGCCCATCGAACCCAACGACTATGTACTCAACTTCCAGCAAACCCACGCATGCGGCCTGGCTATGCATGATTGGCAACCTGAAGAAATGGAAAGAAGGCCCTCTGCACAAGGAAATGACAGTAAAGGGAAAGACACTGACGCTGACTGCTACTCGTGGAGAATGTCACGGCACCAGCCACTGGATTGATTTCACCTGGGACAATCCGGAAGTAACCTTTGCCGACATTCTGGAGTTCTTCGGTGAACTGCCTATTCCTCCCTACCTGAACAGGGAAACACAGGAAAGCGACAAGGAAACTTACCAGACCGTTTACTCGAAGATAAAAGGTTCCGTAGCCGCCCCGACTGCCGGTCTGCATTTCACGGAACGCGTATTGAACGCTCTCAAAGAAAAAGGAGTGGATTTGGAAGAAGTCACCCTTCACGTCGGAGCCGGTACTTTCAAACCGGTGAAAAGTGAAGAAATAGAAGGCCACGAAATGCATACGGAATACATCTCCGTAAACCGTGGAACCATAGAGAAACTCCTGGCACATGGAGGTGAAGCCGTGGCGGTAGGAACCACTTCTGTCCGTACACTGGAGAGTCTTTACTACATCGGTGTCACTTTGTCACAGCATCCCGATGCCAGCCAGCAGGAACTGCACGTACAGCAATGGCAACCCTACGAAACTCATCCGAAGTTAAGTACCACAGAAGCCCTGCAACAGATTCTCGATTACATGGACCGGAACCAGCTCGATGCGCTGCACACCAGTACACAGATTATCATTGCACCGGGATACAATTACCACATCGTCAAGAAAATGGTCACCAACTTCCACCAGCCGCAAAGCACCCTGCTGTTACTGGTCTCTGCTTTTGTGAAAGGAAACTGGCGTCCCATCTACGATTACGCGCTGGCGCATGATTTCCGCTTCCTGAGCTACGGAGATTCATCTTTACTTATCCCCTAACCCCAAACAGAAGAAACAATGACAGACAATAGCGAAGAAATGTTTCCCATCGTAGACGAAGAAGGAAACATCACAGGTGCCGCTACCCGAGGAGAATGCCACAACGGCAGCAAGCTGCTGCATCCGGTAGTCCACTTGCATGTATTCAACAGCAAAGGAGAATTGTATCTGCAAAAACGTCCGGAATGGAAAGACATCCAACCGGGAAAATGGGATACCTCCGTAGGAGGACATGTAGACCTGGGAGAAAGCGTGGAAATGGCACTGAAACGGGAAGCCGGAGAGGAACTCGGCATTTCCGATTTTACTTCTCAGCTGCTGACACATTATGTATTTGAATCAGACCGGGAAAAAGAACTGGTATTTTCGCACAAAACCGCATTCGACGGACCTATCTCACCCAGTGAAGAACTGGCAGGAGGACGTTTCTGGCCACTGGATGAAATTCGGCAAAATTTAGGGAAAAACGTTTTCACGCCTAATTTTGAGCGAGAATTCACTACAGTTCTAAATCAGCAATAACAAGAACAAAAGTAAACAGAAAACGTTACATACTTTTCTGTAAAACAGTCTTATCCTTATTACGTTTCCCCTAAGGAAACATAAGTTTCCCACAGCGAAACCCTACGTTTCCGGTATGAAAAACGTACGGTTCCGCCGTGGGAAACTTAAAAAATATAAAGGCATTACAGCCTTATTACCCAATCATTTTAGTATTCCACCTTATCTGTTTTTTCAGTCCAGTCCTGAAAAGCCCGAATAGCTTCTTCCGGCAACAAAACTTCTGAGGCAGACGTCTTTCCGCCGGTTTCAAATCCAGTTCCTCATAAATAAAGGCATCGTCAAAGCCGATAGCTGCTGCATCGTGCTTGTTATTTCCATAATACATACGGTCCAGATGTGCCCAATAGATTGCACCTAAGCACATGGGACATGGCTCACAAGAAGTATATATCTCACAACCACTCAAATCGAATGTACCCAGTTTCTTAGCTGCCGCACGGATGGCACTTACTTCTGCATGGGCGGTCGGGTCGCAATCCGGCGTCACACGGTTTACTCCCGTAGCCACAATCTCACCGTTCTTTGCAATGACAGCACCAAAAGGACCGCCACCTTCAGCTACATTCTTCACTGACAACTCAATAGCCTTACGCATCAATTCTTCTTTCGTCATACCATATTATTTTTAGTAACTCGTAAAAAACTTGATGAAAATACACAAAACTATAGAATAATCCAAACTTTTTGGCTACATTGCAAAAGCCACACATAATAACAGCCGCCTATGAAAAACTGCATCTTCATTTTGTTATGGTGTATTCCCGGCTTTCTTTTTTCCATCACTCCCAAGCCGGATGTAGAGAAACTGACAGAAACGGCCGATACTTATTATCAGGCAGGTAAGGTAGATTCTGCCCTATGGGCTATCGAACAAGCTCTTCAACTTGCAATGACAGAAAAGGATACCTGTGCCATGATGTCATGTTACACTTCACAAGGAGTCTACCTGCGCTCGTCTGGAAAACTCACCGAAGCAATTGCTGCCTACGACAAAGCCCTGCAATATGCGCCCCTTCTTTCCGGTAACAACGAAGAAAATTTACAGGCAATCACCACATTATACAACAACCTGGCTACGGTTTACTTGGATATGAAAAATCCGGCTCAGGCAGTAAAATACGCCTTAGATGCGGTTAAGCAGGCCGATAAATGTCAGGATAAGTCATTCCGCACACAGATTTATACCGTCTGTTCTTCCATTTTCATCACTCAAAAAGAATACGAAGCCGCCAAAACCTATCTGTCTAAAGCCATTGCCCTATCCCAGCAACTGCAACAGCCCGAAATGGAACTTGGTGCCCGCACATACTACCTGCTGACCTTGTTCCGCACCCAGCATCCGCCTCAGAAATCCAGAAACTGGTAGAACAAACGAATGCACTTGCCGCTAAGGTCAACTCTACCATGGCACTTGTCAATTACTATCAGGTACTTTTCTATGTCCAGCAGACCCGTAAAGAATGGAAGGCTGCCACTCTGACTGCACAGAAAATCCTGCAACTGCCGGGCATCGAAAATTATCCGTTCCTGCAATATGACGTGTATAACAACCTTCATCTTGTCTACAAGGAACTATCTGACTTTCCACAGGCCTACCACACGCTGGAATTGGCCAAGGCACTCAGCGATTCGTTGTTCGTGCAAGAAAAAAGTCGCCAGCTGGAAGAGCTTTCCGTGAAATATGAAACCCAGAAAAAGGAGCTGGAGTACCAGAAGCTGCAGGAAAAGCGTCAAAAGGAAAAGCAGAATCTGCAATTGAAGATTACGTTTCTATTAATCCTGATGGCTATAATGGCCTTCGTTTCACTCTACTTTATCCAAAAACAAAAGCTCCGTATCGAACGGCAGAAAAGAGAAGCGGAAGCACAAAAGCGTGAATTCGAAACTTTGCAACGCGATACGGAACGCAATGCCACACGTGCCTACCTGAAAGAGCTCGAGAAAGAACGCAACCGTCTGGCCAAAGAACTTCACGACGGCGTTTGCAACGACCTGTATGCACTCGAGATGAATGCCTCCACACTCAACGAATCGTGGAAAGAACTCCTGCGCACCAGTCGGGAGAATATCCGACGTGTATCCCACGAACTGCTTCCTCCTACCTTCCAGGAAACGACTTTAAAGCAAGTATTACAGAACTATGCAGAACGGATGACCTCTGCATCATGCAAAGTCACCCTGACCACTCTTCCCGAAGAATGCGACTGGTCTGTACTTCCGGAAACTTATTGCCTGAACATCTACCGCATCATTCAGGAGGCTACCGGCAATGCGCTCAAACATGCCTTCCCCACGGAAATCTATCTCACACTGAAGTGGAAACTTCCGAATCTGGAACTCACCATTTCACACAACGGGAAATTCAGTTCTACCTCAGAAAAAGGTATCGGGCTACAAACTATGAAAGAAAGAGTGATGGCAATGAAAGGACACATTTCAGTTGAAGCAGAAAAGATACAAATCATTATTCCGCTTTTCCTATAGAAAACTACGGGTTCCCGTGGGCATTATCTCAAGAGGGTTCCGTACATTTGTTAACAAATAAAAAGACAAGTATTGTATGAATTTGAATGTAGCCATCGTAGACGACCATCCTCTCGTGCTGGAAGGCCTAAAAAGCCTGCTTCTCCAGACTGAAGGCATAGAACACATCTATACTGCCCAAACAGGTTCACAACTGGGCAGTTTGCTCGCTCTGCATTCAATTCATCTGTATATCATCGATTTGGACCTGCCTGATATAGATGGTTTTGAACTGATTCATCAGATTAAGCAGAAATCTCCGGAAGCCAGGATTATTATCAGCACCATGCACGAAGAAATCTGGATTGTCAACAAACTGAAACACCCTGACATTGACGCCGTGGTATTCAAGTCTTCTGCTGGAGAATACATTCAAAAAGCTTTACAGACAGTTTTAAGGGGAAAAAATACTATTGTCCGCAATTCCAAAAACTCTATAAAGAAAAAGATAAAATCGGGCACACACCCGACACCCTCGATTCTGCTCCTACCATTCGGGAACTGGATGTACTGAAGGCCATAGCCAAAGGAATGAGTACCCACGAAATATCCGAATGTCTCTTTATTTCAGAGAATACAGTAGAATGGCACCGGAAAAACCTGATGGTGAAGTTCGGGGCCAAGAATGCCACCGACCTGGTTATTAAAGCCCTGTCGAAAGGCTACCTCAGTATTCCGCTGAAATAAATATTGCTTTGTTTTATTTTATGTTTCACCTAAATTATCTGCTACCATGAAAAAACTGATTTATGCAGGACTTGCCTGCTTTATGTTACTGACCGTTCAAGCTTGTTCCGGAAATGCACAAAAATCCACTTCTGATGAAGCCGTCCAGGAAACTGTTTCTCAACCAGCTTCAGACCCGGTATACGACAAAATCATGAAACTGATTGAGGAAGCGACTGCCAAAATCAAGGAAAATCCTAATCCGCAAGAAGCCATGAAAGTTATGGCAGAAACCAGCAAGAATATTGATAAGTGCTGTGAAGAAAATGGTATCACCCTTTCCGATTGGAAAAAGAACCTGTCTGATGACTTAAAGAAAAAATACGAAGAAGCAACTGCTAAATTCTTGGAAGCCTGCGAAAAAATAAAATAACCTTTAAATAAATACGTTATGAAAACACTTGCTTATTATTTGTTAGGTATCTTCTCTTTATGCCTCCTGAATGCATGTAGTGACGAAGACAACCCAACTCCGGAACCTCCTCCTTCCAAAGGACAGGAAGAAGTTCAGAAAATTGTAGAAGTACTGAAAGAAAGCAATCCAGAAGTCAGCCAGTTTGTAGAAATACTGGAAAAAGTGAATGTAGCCGACCTGACACAAGACGAACTGACCGTCTTTGCGGTGAAAAATACAAGTACCGCGAGCCGTGCTGCCGTATTGGATACCGCTTCCATCAAAAATCACATCGTCAAAGGACGCTATGCCAAAGAGGATTTAACAGATGGCAGTACCCTGACCAGTATCAGTAACGAAACACTTTATGTGACACGTACTGAAAATGACGTACAAATTAATGGAGTCAAGATTGAAGGCAATGCCATTCCGGCCGGAAACAGCTATGTGTATGTCGTTCCTGAAGTGATTCCGACAGCAGAGGTTCCTTTAGTTCCTTTACATGCAACCACCATTATCACCAAGTTACCTACAGGAGAAGCGCTTGCAGGAGTCAATATCGAAGCAAAAGATGGAAGAGGAAACCTGCTTGGCACTTTCACCACGAATGAAAACGGTGAAGCAATTATTCAGCATCAGAGTGATACATTAAGCTACGTGATTAGTAAAGAAAATTTCTCTAACCTGCACGACGGCTTCTTAATCGCAGGAATGGACGAAAACGGAAATTTAATATACGCCGACTTAAACGGAGATGGCCTGATAACCGTGGATGATAAAGTAAACAGTGACCCTTATACTTACTTCGTGAATTACAAGGATCTTCCGGAAAACAGTCTGACAAAGACTCACTACATGACAGAGATAAAAGAGGAAGAAATCAATGTGCCTGAAGTGGAAGCACTATGGAAACAATCATTTGAGACATTCCTTACTCAAAGCAAAAATATGGAATTTTATCTGCTCTACAGTCCTGAATTTAATTACAGTAACATAGAATATATATCAGACCCCTTCTGGGATTTCGCATACCAGACAATAGATGATTGTAAAAAATACCTAGATCAACTGACTTCACTCAATACCACAGAAGGATGGGAAGCATCCTGGAATCTAACCGTTGACTTAGGAGTCATTCAAAGCCAGTTGTTCGGATATTATGGTAAACTCATACCTAATGACACACAGGAAAGTCAAGAATACTTGATTTACTATCTGACTGATTTAGTAAATACATTTGACACGGAGAAACAATTAGCAGCCAGAGCCCTACTTGCAAAGATTTCCCTACTTTCTGGAGCTTACGACGCTGCTATCCAAGAATGCCAATATATTTTGAATACCAATACATTCGTTTTAGACCCACAAGCTCTCGACAATCCTGAAAGTAAAGAAGTTATTTGGGGAGGATATAAAGAAAATTTCAGCAATCCGGAAAATCCTAGCGGAAGCTATATCCATCCGATATTGTTGCGTGAAGTCTACCTTATGGCTGCCATCGCTTATTCTCAAACCAGAAGAGAAATGGAAGTCACAGAAGTTAAAAACATCTTAAAACGAGGCATTCTCTATCGAAGGTGCAGAATGGAAAGACTACATCAATCTGCTGCAAGGAACCGGAAGCGCTTATCCATATTACCGGTTGCTGGACATATCTATCGAGCAGACAGGATTCAATCCGAACAAACATTTCTATCTCCCCATTCCTCAAACTGCACTCGATGCTTATCCAGGAATGAAGCAGAACCCTGGATATTGATTCTCTCTTACTCTCTCTCTAACACAAAAAATCCCAGCCGGAAATTCCGACTGGGATTTACTTTATATCTGAAAGGGGAAGATTACATCATACCGCCCATGCCACCCATTCCCGGAGCAGCCATCGGCATTTCAGGTTTTTCTTCCTTCTTTTCTACGATGACACATTCTGTAGTCAGGAACATACCTGCAATGGAAGCGGCATTTTCCAATGCTACACGAGTAACCTTTGCAGGATCAACTACACCGGCAGCATGCAATTGTTCGTATACATCTGTACGGGCATTGTAACCGAAGTCACCTTTACCTTCACGTACTTTCTGTACTACAACTGCACCTTCCTTACCAGCGTTAGCTACAATCTGACGAAGCGGTTCTTCGATGGCACGCTTGATGATTTCGATACCTGTAGTTTCATCTGCATTGTCACCTTTCAAGCCTTCCAATGCATCGATGGCACGGATGTAAGTTACACCACCACCCGGTACGATACCTTCTTCGATAGCGGCACGAGTTGCACACAAGGCATCATCTACACGGTCTTTCTTTTCCTTCATTTCCACTTCGCTGGCAGCACCTACGTAAAGAACTGCTACACCACCTGACAATTTAGCCAGACGTTCCTGCAATTTTTCCTTATCGTAGTCAGAAGTAGAGTTCTTAATTTCGGCCCTAATTTCATTAATTCTATCTTGAATCAGCTCTTTCTTACCAATACCATTTACTATGATTGTATTTTCTTTGGAAATAATCACTTTATCACAAGAACCAAGCATTTCTAAAGTAGCCTGTTCCAGTTTCAAGCCCTTTTCTTCACTAATAACGACACCACCGGTCAATATGGCAATATCTTCCAGCATAGCCTTACGACGGTCGCCGAAGCCCGGAGCCTTCACCGCACAAATCTTCAGCTGACCACGCAGACGGTTAACTACCAAAGTAGCCAATGCTTCGCTGTCTACATCTTCTGCGATAACCAACAAAGGACGTCCGCTCTGTACAGCCGGTTCCAGGATAGGCAAGAAATCCTTCAAGTTAGAAATCTTCTTATCATAAATCAGGATGTACGGATGTTCCATCACACATTCCATCTTTTCTGTATCAGTTACAAAGTAAGCAGACAAGTAACCACGGTCGAACTGCATACCTTCTACCACACCGATGGTAGTATCCGTTCCTTTAGCCTCTTCGATAGTAATCACACCATCTTTAGAAACTTTACGCATAGCGTCTGCAATCAACTTACCGATAGTAGGATCGTTATTGGCAGAAACAGCAGCCACTTGTTCAATCTTGTCATAGTTGTCACTACCTATTTCGGCTGAGATTGATAGATTCAACCACTTTGGCAACAGCTTTATCGATACCACGTTTCAAATCCATCGGATTTGCTCCGGCAGTAACATTCTTCAAACCTACCCTACGATTGATTGAGCCAGCACAGTAGCAGTAGTAGTACCGTCACCTGCATCGTCACCTGTCTTTGAAGCAACAGATTTCACCAACTGTGCACCGGTATTCTGAAATGCATCAGCCAATTCCACTTCTTTAGCTACAGTCACGCCATCCTTAGTGATATGAGGAGCACCGAATTTCTTTTCGATAATCACATTACGACCTTTCGGACCCAGGGTTACTTTCACTGCGTTAGCCAATTCGTCTACACCCTTCTTCAATTCGTCACGGGCATCAATGTTGAATTTAATATCTTTAGCCATAATTCTATTTACAATTTAATGATTTACAATGTACTATTTAATTATCCCAAAACAGCGAGAACATCGCTCTGACGCATGATAAGGTATTTCTTACCGTCATGTTCCAGTTCAGTGCCCGAGTATTTGCCATACAATACCTGATCACCTACATGCAACACCATCTCCTCATCTTTTGTTCCGTTACCTATTGCGACAACTTCACCTTGCAATGGTTTTTCCTTTGCTGTATCAGGAATAATGATACCACCAATTGTTTTTTCTTCTGCAGGTGCAGGGAGGATAAGCACTCTGTCTGCTAATGGTTTAATGTTCATAGTTCTTAATTTTTATATGTTATACTTTTAATTATATCAATTATCCGTCATCTTTAAGCAGTGACGCAAAACATCTTGCGAAAAACGTGCCAAACATGAAAAAGGAGAAATTGACAGTTTTATTCTGCCAAATTGGCACAGCTATAACATATCTTTCACTAAAATGGTTTCCTCTTCCCCTGCCATTATCAGTTGCTTTTACGAAATTTATTATTTTTACCTACAAAGATTCATATATAAACCAGTCGGCTACATTCCACAGCGACAGAACGAATCTGAATATAAAAAGAGAAAAATGTGATTTTTCTTTTTTTAATATTTCCATAGGACACAAACTATCACTATCTTTGCAAAACCTAATAATTAACCCCTTTAACTATATGGCATTTACGAACAACATTATGATTGTCCGCCACAGATTGCTGACAGAACTTGTAAAATTGTGGAAAAACGGAGAACTGACAACAGACAAAATAGACCGTCTGCCATTAGAACTCAGCCCCCGACGTTCAAAACATGCAGGGCGTTGCTGCGTACACAAAGAACGCGCTGTATGGAAATACAAATCCCTTCCTCTACTGGGGTTGGATATGGATGATGAAACCGATGAGCTCACTCCACTATCCGAATATGCCGCACGTGCTATAGAACGTGCAAACAATGGAAAGCCCAAAGACAACATTATGTGTGTTATAGACGAAGCATGCTCGGCCTGCGTACAGATCAATTATGAAATCACCGACTTATGCCGGGGATGTACCGCCCGCAGTTGCCAGTACAATTGTCCCAAAGGAGCCGTACATGTACATGCCGACACCGGCAAGGCATGGATCGACCATGATACCTGCATCAGTTGCGGCATCTGCCACAAAAGCTGCCCTTATCACGCAATCGTCTATATTCCCGTTCCCTGCGAGGAATCTTGTCCTGTCAAAGCGATCAGCAAAGATGAACACGGTATAGAGCATATTGATGAGAATAAATGTATTTATTGCGGTAAATGCATGAATGCCTGTCCTTTCGGGGCCATTTTTGAAATATCCCAGACATTCGATGTGTTGCAATGCATCCGTAAAGGAGAACAAGTGGTAGCCATTGTCGCGCCATCTATTTTGGGACAATTCAGCACAACTATCGAACAAGTATATGGTGCATTCAGACAAATCGGTTTCACCAGATATAATTGAAGTGGCACAAGGCGCCATGTCTACCGTAGAA
>ENA-OPYS01000109-OPYS01000109.1-human-gut-metagenome-genome-assembly--contig:-NODE-109-length-11935-cov-1.188516_pt1 | contig 11935 bp, 12 predicted proteins | sample MGYA00242635_ERZ504478 | MGnify/ENA primary metagenome ERZ504478 (study PRJEB26092, sample SAMD00036246) | human gut metagenome | host: Homo sapiens | study: EMG produced TPA metagenomics assembly of... | reverse complement strand
CTCCCGCCATCATGGCCATCACCTCGTCGCCACGTGCGCGCAAGTCCAGTCCACCATGAAATTTACTCTTTCCCGTAAATGGTCCTTACGGTAGCCGTAAGGCGAAGTGACCTTGATATAACGTAACGGGTAACTTACACTCAAGTAACGATCCATCCACTTTTTCTTATCCATATCTGCGGATACCGGGATACCTGTTGAAACTTCCTGTATGGAAATCTCGCTTTCAAGTGCCGGTTCTGCTTGGTCTAACCCCATATCCAATACCTCTATCTTGTAGCGTGTCGGGGTAACGGCAACGGTATTGAATTGTGCTTTGGCCGTCGTGATACATAATGAGACACCTGTCATCATCAATAATAGAATCTTTCTCATGGCAGCAAAGTTAGCACGCTCTTCTTATGGTCTTTCCATTGCCGGCTGTTTTCTCTCCAAATATAACCATTTAATCAGTTTTGAATATGATTTTTCGCAAATAATCATATTCAAAACATTAAAAATATCACTTTATAACCACTTATAAAGAAATGTTTTAGTTATCAGATAAGAAATCAATCTATATTTGCTGAGTATAATTTTATAACATTATTCAGAATATGAAAAAAGAACAATTTGAGTTCAATGAACTGCCTTATCCGACATTGGCCCGCTTTGGGCTTACCCAAGAAATGATTGAAGATTTGCCCCTGCGTATCCTGAAAGAAATCGGGAAAGGCGGCTACTCGCCGGTACTGCCCATGCGTGTCACTAACGAGAATGGCGAAGTAATCGAGAGTCGCAGTCGGTTTGCCTTTATCCGTATGGATAGCGGCGAGGTGGATGTGGTCTTCTATCCCACACTGAAATCCTCACCACTGGAATGCTACAACGAGGAACAGCAGAAACAGTTGCTCGACGGCAAATCCATCATTGCAGACGTGGCTATGGCGGACGGACGGCACAGTAAGGCTTTCGTGCAAATTGACGAGGAAACAAAACAGGTGATGTATGTTCCGACACCCATCATTGCCCGTAACCTGAAAGTGCTGGCTGAAGTAATGCACTTCGGTACAGTGGAAGTAAACGGAATGCAGCATGGTGAGCCTCTGACGGTGGCAGTGGATGGCGAACCGGTCACAGTAGGCATCGACCTTCATAACAAGACAGGCATCCGTTTCTGTGCGGGTGACGCGCAGAAATGGAAAGAGCAACCCAAGCGCGAATGGGATAAGTACACCTTCGGCTGCTACGGCTGCTGGGTGATGGATGATGACGGTAATCTCGACTACGTTCCGGAGGAGGAATACACCGAAGAACTGTGGAACGAACAGAAGAAAAGCGGCGAGCGTAACCGAGCGGCAGGTATTCACAAATAAAACCTATTTAATATAAGCGTATGGCACAACAGAAATATTATCCCGAAGAGATTCTCGTCGAGAAGATGCAGAGCGGCGAATACGGCTGGCTCGATTACATCAACCATTTTTCCGCCGAGTGGCAGGAGGAGTACGCTCATTACTGTGAGGAAAAAGGACTCACGGTCTGCGAGGATTCTGCTGCCGGGTTTGTCCGTTTCAAAGACGAACAATTGGAAGCGGCTATGAAATACGGTAACGCATAACAAGTAACCATCATAACATCAGACTATGGCGATACGAACAAATACCAATCCCCGGCAGATGGACTTGCAGCCCGAAATGCGCAATCTACTGATGCGTAACGGACTTCAAGCCCGTGTTGCATTTGACGGAGGCGGCTACCGGCTGATTGTGCAAGGGCATGATTCACCGTTGCTGGTCTATCCTATAACCGACGCCAGATGTTGGCCCTGACGGACTGGGGAACAAATACGGCCAATAAGAAGGCCTACAACATACTTACGAGCATCATAGGAAAAGACTTCTATATGCCGAAGAATTTCGTCCATGCCCGCAATGCCAACGGGCGTGTGGCGATGGGGCTGCATGGCTACCGCATCGGTATAGGTGAATACGGACACATGGGACGTCTGGGTATGCCCCCTCCATTTCTTGGTTGGACACCACGCGAGCAGTGGGGTTTCCACCTACGCAGAGTCGGCGGGCAGCTTTTCTTTCCGGGGCCATCCATCGTACCCGAACGCCCAAACGGGCGCATGAAGCCCGGTGAACTGCAATCGGGTGGCTACGGCTTTTACTACAAAGGCGGTCAACAGGAGCAACCCATTGTACAGCAAGATGTATTGAAGAACTTGCAGGAGGTCATTACACCGCTTGTCAGCCGTCCGCGCAGCAAGGAACCGGCACAACCGTACAAGGAGTTGATTGCTTCACCAGTCTATTTTTCCAACGAGAAATGGTCGGAGTGCCTTACTTCGCACGGTCTTATCGTGGATATGGAACGGAGGACACTGACCGTACAATCGGAAAGTGTCAATGCCGATATGGTCTATGACCTGACGGAAGAAGAAGTGAAAAAACTGGCTACCGCATCCATCGAGGAACAACCTGTGGAGAAACGGCTGGAGCTGCTGAATGGCATTATCGGAGCGGACTTTGCCGATAAGGTAACGATAGAACAGCTCAACAGCGAACAACGCATCAGTATCGGCCTGCATCCCGAAGTGCGGCATGAACTGGAAGAACAGCAGCGGCAGGAACAAGAATTATTCATGCAGCAAGAAACTCCGATACGGCAGGAATACATACAGGGCAGTATCGGTGCAGCCGTGGACGGGCGTGACCTCCAACTGCTCAACGAAAGCAAAGGCTGGTATCGTGAGGAGAAACATGGCCGGGAAGTAGAAGTCAGCGACATTGCCGTGCAACCGGCACAGACGGAGGGTAAATACAAGATGTCCGCCGTTATTGACGGACAGGTCATCAGCCACGAAATCAGCCAGAAAGACTACGACAAGTTTCTTGCTGTGGATGATTACCACCGGATGAAACTTTTTTCGAAGATTTTCAACGAGGTGGATATGAAGACACGTCCTGAAGCGAACAAGGGGCTTGGCGTGAAGATATTCGCTGCCCTTACCGCCGGTGCGGTGGTGGCGTCGGAAGTCGCACATGGCTTCCATCACCACCACTCTCCGGAGTTCTATGGCGAACGTTTCAGCGGACCGCCACATCCATACTTCAAGCCCGGCGTAGATACACCGAGAGATGTGGCCATCCGTAATTTCGAGGCACAGATGAATCAAGATATTAATGAAATGAGAAGAGGGAGGTAAACCTATGAGAGATGGAGACCTTACATACGATGACTTCCTGCAACGACTAAACATCCAGGACGTATTGATTGACGCAGGGTATCACCTGAACCGTCGTGACGGTATGCGCTATCCCTCGTATGTCCGTTTGGACAGCGACGGCAGACGTATCCGTGGTGACAAATTTATTGTGACACAACAAGGAAAATGCTGTTTCCACGCACAACAACAGAAAGTTATAACATCATTTCCTTCATCAAGGAGCATCCGCACTTTTTCACGGAGTACCATGCGGGTATGTCTCCGGACAGACTGGTGAATCTTGTCTGTAACAGATTACTGAACATTCCTGTCACTGAACGGAAAACCAAAATAGTGAACCCTAAACGAGATGTAAAGCCATTTGACATAGCGGACTACGACATTCATAAGTTCAATCCGCAGAACCGGGAAACGCAGAAAAAATTTTATCCTTATTTTAAAAGCCGAGGTATCGACCTCTATACACAATATGCTTTCCATCGGCATTTTTATCTGGCTACGAAACACCGGGAGGACGGTGCAGCCTACACGAACCTGTCCTTTCCACTAACCCTGCCCAAAGGCGACGGAGAGATTGTGGGACTTGAAGAACGAGGACGTGCACGTATGGACGGGAGCGGCAGCTACAAAGGCAAAGCCGCAGGGAGCAATTCAAGCGAGGGACTGTGGATTGCCAGCCCTGCCCGCACTTCTCTCACCTCCGCTAAGCATATCTATTGGTTCGAAAGTGCTTATGATGCGATGGCATATTACCAACTTCATCAGGCAGAAAATAAGGAGTTGCGAAAGGCGGTTTTTATCTCTACCGGAGGGGCACCAAGCCAGCAGCAATTCAAAGGAACGATAAAGGTAACTCCTCATGCCTCACATCACCTTTGCTTCGATCATGACCGTGCCGGACAAGTCTATGCCATCCACTTTGCTCTCACTCATGCAGGCTGGAACTTCTCCACCTGTCTGTCACAAACCGGCAGACTGATTGTACAGGACAACAGCGAAGGCTATCCACAGTATGAAATAGGACTTGAACCATTCAATTTTGAAAAGATTATATCCATTCTGGGTATAAATGATGCAAAACAAAATTTGAAGAATGGGGAGCATGACGATATGGACATTGGGGACGGCTATCTACAGGAAATGAGAATGGTTCGTATGGATGAGTACGAAATGGCCTGTGCCGAGGGTTCTGCAAGTGAGGAAGAATTAGAGGCAATGAGAAATAATCTGGTAGCTATCGACAAGGCGATTGGGGCTTTCAATCCCGGTCCGAAAGATGTAGGACGTATCCTGTATGAATCTGCCGCAGAAGGTTATAAGGATTGGAACGACCAGCTACTCGACAAACGGATACAACCCAAAGAAAAGGAAGTTGACGATTGGGAAATCAGTGGTAAAGCCACCCTAAACCGAGCCTTGGCAGATTTACCCGAAGTCAATCCAGAACATGTCCGAAACGGATTATATGACGAAGCAGACCATGAGGCTGTGCGAAAGCGTCTTGAACGTGCGGACAGAGTAATATTCTCCTTTGAAACCAATGACCAGGGAATGTCAGATAAAGGTTTTCAGGAAATGTACAAGATACGGGAAGAACTTGCCCGGTTGGAAGTGGATATAACCAATTCTCTCTCCGGCATGAGAGAAGACTTTCACTCCCATTTTCACCGATAATCCATAAAACCTATGCAGAGAACTTATCATAAAACCATTGTCATCCATCCGCATACCGGGCAATTTGTCATCAACGAGCTGCCCACTCTCGTGCTGTGCGGCACTGTATGGGTGTACGGAGGCATGGAAGGGTTGCCATTGACAGCTATTGCCACAGTAATTGCCTTGATGCTCTCGTTGCTGTTACTCTACCGTTATCTCTACCTGCGGCGAATCCGTTACTGCATCGGTACGGAACAATTTGTCAGCGAATACGGTATTATCCGTCGCAAAGTGGATTATATGGAGCTGTATCGTATCGTGGATTTTCAAGAGCACCAAAGCCTGCTGCAACAATTTTGTGGGTTGAAAACCGTAAGCATCCTTTCAATGGACAGAAACACGCCCCGTCTTGACCTGATTGGTATCTTCCATAGGGACGACCTCGTGTCAATTATCCGTGAACGGGTAGAAACTAACAAACGAAAAAAGGGAATATATGAAATCAACGAATCATTAGTCTGGGGCTGATTGCCTCGCTGGTATGCCTGCTTCCACAGGTGGCAGAAGCCCAAATTGCGGCTTCCAATCCGTTGGAATGGACAGCATTGGCCGAAGGTAACGAACTGATAAACGAGCAGATTGAAAAACAAATAAAGGGACAGACACAAACAGCCTTGCTTCAGAACAGCATCGCTACCGAGTTCAACCAAATCCACAAGTGGGAGAAGCAGTACAACAGTTACCTCAAGACAGCAAGCGGTTACGCTTCATCACTGAAAGCCTGTACGCATCTCTACAATGACGGTGTGCGAATTTTCCTCACGCTGGGGAAATTAGGCAAGGACATCCAAAACAATCCGCAGGGCATTGTGGCCAGTATGAACATGAACAACCTCTATATAGAAACAGCAACGGAGCTTGTCTCTGTTTTTACATTGCTGAATGACGCTGTGGCCAAGGGTAGCAACGAAAACATGCTTACGGGGGCAGAACGCAGCAAGACGCTATGGGCGTTGAACGACCAACTATCGGATTTTAGCCGGAAGTTGCATCTGCTCTATTTGAGCATACGGTACTATACTTTCAATGATGTGTGGAACAACGTAACGGCGGGAATGCTTGACCGTGACAACGGTGAGGCAGCTCGTATGGCTCTGTCCCATTGGCACAGGGCGGCAGCTCTCGTCCGATAAAATATATCAGTTATGAAATGGACAATTTGGATAAGTATATTACTGCTGTGTCTTACCGGTATCGGTGAGGTACAAGCGCAGAATGACCCTGTACTGGCCGGAATGATTGCAGCATATACCGAAAAGGCAGAGAAGGAATTGAAAAATCAAGAAAAGGTCATGCTGATGCAGACCACCGGGCATATTTGGACAAAAGAAGAAGTGCAGGCGACAACAGACCTGCAACGAGAGTTCAATAACTATCTGAACTCTTTCCGGTCAATAGTCTGCTATGCGGCGCAAACTTATGGGTTCTATTATGAGGTATCGAGGCTGACAGACAATATGGGCGACTTCACCAAGCAATTGAAGCGAAGTCCAGCCAATACGCTTGCCGTAGCCCTATCCACACAGCGCAACAAGATTTACCGGGAACTGATGATGAACAGCGTGGAAATTGTGAACGATATCCGCACAGCGTGCCTTTCGGAGAACAAGATGACGGAAAAAGAGCGTATGGAAATTGTCTTTGGTATCCGTCCAAAGCTCAAAACAATGAACAAAAAACTGCAACGACTGACCAAAGCGGTAAAGTACACGACAATGGGCGACATTTGGCGGGAAATTGACGAGGGTGCACGTCCCGAAGCTGATAAACGCAGTATCGTGGACGCAGCCAAACGACGTTGGCGACAGATTGGAAAGAATGTAAGACCTTAAAAATGTAATGATATGGGAATTTGGGATTCAATATTGAAATATGGCGGCAAAGCAGCAAAAGCTACCGGAAGAAGTATGGGACATGCTGCACTGCATCCTTCACAAACCTTACGGGGCACAGGACAAGCCGTCAAGACCGCAGCCATCGGCGGTGCAGTCGGTTATGTGGGTTGGGAGAAACTAACCACAGATAAGAGCGTGGTACATATCGTAAGCGATGCGGTCATAGGGAAATCGGCTACGGATACCCTTGCAGATGCAGCGGACGGTGTGCGAGAATTGACAAGCAAGGCCGGAGAAGCAGTCGGTTCCGTCAGCGGTACGGTAGCTGGCATAGACTCAAAACTGGGTGGAGTATCGAATTTTCTGCGGCAAGTCTCCAATGGCGGAGTTTCCGATATGTTCGGTAACTTTTTCCGTAATCTCGGACAGGGTAACGTGTCGGGATTGAGTATAGCGGGACTGGTCGCAGCAGCATTTCTTATATTCGGACGCTTCGGCTGGCTGGGCAAGATTGCTGGTGCATTTCTCGGCATGATGCTTATCGGCAACAATGCCGGTATATTCCGCACACCTGACACGGGAAATATACAACGAGTACAGACACCCGCTCTTCCTATTGAAGAACAGACGAACAGCGGAGGGATGAAAAGATAAGAATATGAATCAAATCTAACAACAATAATGAAATATACAGAAGAAATGATCCTGCAATCCGAAAGTGGATACTGTATGCCTTTTGAAGAACGGCAGGGTAAGGATGTGAAACTATCGCTCGGTTACGGCGAACAAACCGATCCGGCAACGGGCAAAACATATTTTCATCATGGCATCGACTTCGATGTACGGTGTTACACGCTGGCGGCTGTCGCCAGCGGTATCGTGTCAGGCATAGGCAATGACCCTACACTCGGTATCTGCCAAACCATACGCTATGGGGAGTATGAAGTGACCTATGGGCATTTGTCAAATGTCTTTGCCCAGTTCGGACAGCGTGTCAAGGCCGGACAGACTGTAGCTTTGAGCGGTGACAAGCTGCATATCGGGATACGCTTCAAAGGTGAGGAACTGAACCCGCTGGAATTTCTAACCATGCTGTATGGTAATATCCAAGCATTGTGTCATGCCGATGGAGACGAAGCGGCAACATCTCCCGGCATGGCGATGGCACTGACCACCGATTACGAGCAGGACAGACAGGAAATAGAGGAATTGATGCTGCGTTTCCTGCCTCACTACATGGAAGACTTACAGCGTGGTGCATACCGACTTCCTCCACATACGGAGCAGTCACTCCGCCATGTCTTTACAATGGGAGCAGTCAAAGAATACTTCTATGAAAATATGCCGAGTATATCCAACCCACTCGGACTGGGACATAAAGCAATGCCGCTTGCCTGTAAGGTGCAGAACCTACTCATTGCGGACTTCCTGCATTACCTTGCCCTACGGCATGGCGTGTACTTATCGACGATGGGCGGTGATGTAAAAAAAACTCTATAGACGAAGCCCTGACCCATAGTGGTATCATTGACCCACTGGCAGAATTGGACATAGACATCCAGAGTTTTGACATACCGAGAGCAGTCACGGTATATCCTGACCGGGCCGGTGTGCGCTGGTGGACCAAAGCATGGTTCAATAACCGGGAAGAGGGCGAAGCATCGGTGGAGATTGAGCGAGAACAAGCGATACGCTTATTCACGACAACATCGAGAAAGATGTATGGCTGGAAGAGTTCTATCCCAAACAGATGGAAATTTACCACAACGCCATCGAGCAGACAAAAGAGCAATTATTAATGAATAGAATAGGATAAACATATAATACATTATGGACGGAATCAAGCATAGCGGACGGTTTGCAGAAATGGAACGCCTTGTGAACGACTATTTCAACTGCCATATCGCACCCGTCATGTCAAAAACGCGAACTGACCTCATACGGAATCAGGGAGAGGAAATGAAAGAATATTCCACCTCTTTAGGTGGTATTCTCAGTATGATGGCATCTTCAGCACAACCCATGAGCGACCCCTATCAGACACTCAAGGTCACAGGCGAATGGAACTCCAAAACGACAGAGGACTATATCGAGATGTGCAAGACGGAGATTACCGGCTCCAAGGAAATGCAGCAAGACCTTGCGTACATGGCCGGACAGTGGCGGGATACCGTCGTGCAGGAAATCGGGAGGGCACGTTACGATGAGTTATCAGAACAGCTCGGTTGTGACCTCGCCTATGCCTATATGGACCACCGGATAGAGGAACTGATGATTGACCGGCTGGTGAAAGAACGTATGCCCAAGTCTTCCGCTGACTACATCGTCCGAAAGGCTGCCGAATCGAGTCTGCTGGGATTATCGCAGACGTTAAGCCGTTCACCGCTGACCGATGAAATAGAGGCACGAGGCGAAGCAGCTTATCGCCCGAACAGATGGGAAAAAGGTACGGGATGGATGTTGGGCACAGCCGCAGATACCTTGATGATGGGTGGTGCTGGTTCATGGACGGCACTGGCAAAATTTGCCGGTACAGATGTGGCTATTGCAGCCATCGCCAATCATTTTGAAGGCAAGAAGCTTGACACTCTTTCAGTAGAACAGTGCATCAGTAAAGGAGTGTTCGGCAGCGACAGAAACGTATTCGACGATTTTCGCAAAGAGGCAGCCCAAATACAAGTCAAAGAGAACACGGCGATTGGTACAGACAACAAGCAACTGAAAAAGAAAATCCCTGTCATGGACTTTGGCTTCATGGAGTGGACACAAAACCAGAATAACGGTTTATTGTGGCCGAATGTACAGAACGAGGAACAACAGAAGCATGAGGAACGGTACAAGGATGTGCCGATTGTTGTTGCTCCTGGACAAGAAGAGGCCTACTTGCAGTCTTTGGAACAACGTGACAAAGCGGAAATGGTCAGGACAGAACAGGATGAAATTATGAAAGAAGAGAAGCATGAAGCCGTTGTTCCTGCCAATGATGCGGAACAACATGTACAAACGATACAAAGTGCGCAAGTAGCACAGGGAAACGGAAACGGTTGGGGCGGACTGCTTGGTATCTGGGACTGGATGGCATAGGTAATATGACAGGTAATCTCGGTTATGTAATGGCCATGCTCCCTGATGTTCTGTTGGGAATATTCACAGGCAAAACAGAATCGTTGCGCTTGGGAAACAATATGTTACCGATAGCGAGCATTGTGGCGGGTATGTTTGTGCGTAACCCGTTGCTGAAAATGCTCCTGATTGGTCTGGGAGGTATGAATCTGTTGAATAAGGTAGGACACGAGGCCTTGAAAGAACGAACAGAGGAAAAACTGAACGTAACAAACGGGAACAATGTACAGTACCGACACTATACGAATGAAGCTCTGAACCCACGTATCGTGAACCCTGTATTGCAAAATAGCACGTTGATTGCCACGATAGACCGAGTACCGTGTACCATCCAGTTGTCACCGGTTGTAGCAGAAGCCTACCGTACCGGGGCATTGCCTTTGAACACGCTGGCAAATGCTGTCCTTGCCAAGAGTGACCAGCTTCGCCAAGCTGCTGCACGGAATTATGAGGACGGAAAACAGGAAACCATCGTGCGTCCACGGGGTATTCAATAATCCTATAATCAAATAAACGATATGAAAGAAAAATCGCAAATCGAAAAGAAAGCCGAGGAAAAACAAATCACCTTGCTTTCTACGGCTTTGAGTGAAGCCTCGAATGCCGATGGACACTGGCTCAACGCATCGGGAAAGGGATACCCACGCTTCTATCCAAGGGGTGTTTCTGTCAGTGCATTCAATGCGCTGTTCATGACGTTGCATTCCGATAAAAATGGATGCAAAACCAACCAGTTCACGCTATTCAGCGATGCCAAGGCACAAGGAGCCTCGGTGCGTGAAAATGAGCAGGGAGTTCCATTTTTGTTTTACAATTGGAACAAGTACGTTCACCGTAATAATCCGGAACAGGTTATTAGCCGTGATGACTACATGAAACTGTATGAAGAGGAACAAAAATTATATAAAGGTGTACACAACCGTGAAATTCGTACTTTGTTCAACATTGACCAGACGACACTACCTTACGTGGATAAGGAGCGATACGAAACGACGTTGCGGCGGTATGGCAGTGCAGTGGAAAGAGGATATACGGAAGCTGACAACCGACGGTTGCATATTCAATTCAACGACTTCCTGCTGAGGATGCGGGACAACCTTGTGCCTGTGCGTTCGGACGGAAGCGGTGTACCCCACTACGAAACAGATAAGGATGCGTCTATATGCCGCGACAAAGAGAGTTCGGACATTATCACGACTATATACAGGAAGCCTTGCGGCAAATCGTGAGTGCTACCGGACACCAACAACGGTTGGCGCGTGAAGGTATGGTGATGAAGAACGGTGTGGCTCCCTCGGAGGATGCCGTCAGACAGGAGCGGTTGGTCGTGGAACTGGCTTCGGGAATTAAAATGTTGGAACTGGGGTTGCCAGCACGGTTGTCTGAAGAAAGTCTGAAGACAGTGGAATACTGGTGCCGGGAGCTGAAAGAGAACCCAAACTTGATGGACGCCCTCGAAAGTGACGTGAACAATGCCATCGAAGTAATCAATAAAGCGGAACGGGGCGAGAAAATCGAATACGCCACCATGCGCAACCGGCGGGACACTTCAACCATGCAGGAGCAGATGCCCAAACATTATTTTGTGGCCAACGAGATTCGGCAGCATCCGGATAAAGAAACGAAAAAAATTGTGCTTGTTATTGATCCACAGGCAAAAACCGCAGACGTGATTCTCCCAGCAGGGGCATCAACAGAGGTAGATAACGAGATACCAGGAATGAACAAGGGACGCATCATGCGAGCGTTGCAGAAAGAGGGAATCGAGCAGGTACGCTTCTACAATACGGATGGTGCATTAGGTTATCGGCCCGATGACAGTTATTTTGCCGAGAAGATGATTACGTTGGCCCGGCTGAAGAACTGGGCGATGGAGAAACTCTCCACACTGGACGTGGCTTCGGCAGTCAAACAGGCTAATGAGATCGGATTTGACCACGTAGAGATGATTCAAGACGATAAGAAACGATGGGCACTTTATATCAAACCCGAAAATAAGAGCGGATATAGCATCTATCCTGATAAAGAAGATATAAACCGCTTCTTT
>ENA-OPYS01000108-OPYS01000108.1-human-gut-metagenome-genome-assembly--contig:-NODE-108-length-11993-cov-1.163745_pt1 | contig 11993 bp, 11 predicted proteins | sample MGYA00242635_ERZ504478 | MGnify/ENA primary metagenome ERZ504478 (study PRJEB26092, sample SAMD00036246) | human gut metagenome | host: Homo sapiens | study: EMG produced TPA metagenomics assembly of... | reverse complement strand
GAAAAATATGGGAAAGCTTCCCGTTTGTCGATGGAACTGAAATTGACAGACTAAAAAGAAAAATATGAAATGACAGGAAGCTTGGGTATGTCAAAGTTCCGATAGTTTGTCATATAATCTTTCATCCGGAAAGATGGCAAAAAAACTGTTAATATTAATTCGATGTAAACAAGGATATTCGGCAAATCTTTTTTGAATTAATACGATAAATCCAACTGATTCATTATGAGTCAGTTGGATTTATCGTATTATTTGCGGAATGTCCTTGAAATGACAGGTTGTTTCAATTCTGCCTGCTCCGCTATTATTCGAGAGAAGTGGATGTTATTTGCATATTTCTACTATGCTCAATTCTCTTTCATGAAGTTGGCTTCCTCATTTCTTGGATTTCTTTTTCTTATTGTTATCGCTGTTAAAGAATTGTTTCCAGTCGTCTTTCGTTTTGGGACCGCGTTCTTCAATGTAGCCACGTTCCGCACGGCTGGGTCTTCCTTCTTTTGAGGTCGTTTTTTTATTGGACCTGTCACTTTTTTTGCCGAATGAAGCATTCCTTGCTGCACTGCTTCTGCGTTCGCCATTGTCGTTTTTGCCATTATTGTCACCGGCAACTTCTACTACAATTTTCCGGCCGCCATTCAGATTAACCTTGTTCAATGCTTTAATCACGTCCTGTGCCTGATTTTCTGCTACTTCGAAGAAAGAGAAATTCTGCATCAGGTCTATTCGTCCGATGGTAGTACGTTGCTTCTTCATGTTGCGGTTAATCAGTTCTATGATTTGGTTGGCATAGAAACCGTCTGTCTTTCCTACATTCAGGAATAGACGGGTGTATCCTTTTTCTGCTTTACGCTCTGTCTTTTCACGAGCACTGCCATGATCCTTGCGTTCTTTGGAGCCACGTTCGCTGCGACGGTCATTTGTGCTGGGAATTTCTATTTCCGGAGCGTTACTATAGTATTCCAAGAAGCGGTTAAATTCCATTGACACCACGCGCTTTATCAGATCTTCCTTTGAAAGCCATTCCAGTTTACGATAGATTCCGGGTAGGAGGATTCAATTTCTTCATCGTTTACTTTTACCTTTTCTATGTCATCTATCAATTTAATCAATTGCTGCTCGCAAATTTGTTTACCACTGGGCATCTCACCCATGATAAATTTTTTGTTGATGATTCGTTCTATCTCACGCATCTTTCCTTTTTCGCGCAGGTTGATGATGGCAATAGAAATACCTGTTTTTCCGGCACGTCCTGTACGACCACTACGATGAGTATAGCTTTCTATATCATCGGGCAAGCCATAATTAATGACATGAGTAAGGTCATTTACATCTAGGCCACGGGCTGCTACGTCGGTAGCAACTAAAAGCTGTAAATGGCGTTGGCGGAATTTTTGCATCACTAAGTCGCGCTGGGCTTGTGAGAGCTCACCGTGCAAAGAGTCTGCGTTATAACCGTCTTGTATTAATTTATCTGCAATTTCCTGAGTTTCTTTACGGGTACGACAGAAAATGATGCCATAAATCTGTGGATAATAATCCGCGATACGTTTCAATGCGGCATATTTGTCTTTAGCGTGTACTAAATAGGCTATGTGATTGACGTTTTTTACTGCCCTCATTTTTGGTACCGATAGTGATTTCTTTTGCGTCATGCAGATATTTTTTGGCGATGCGTGAGATTTCCGGACTCATGGTAGCCGAGAACATCAAGGTATTCCGGTCTTCAGGAACTTTTTCAAGGATAGCATTTATGCTATCAGTAAATCCCATATTCAGCATTTCATCGGCTTCGTCCATTACTACATCTGTAATCGTTTCTAGTTTGGCAACCTTTCTTTCTATTAGATCAATCAGTCGTCCGGGAGTAGCCACAATAATATGTACGCCTGTTTTCAACATGCGTATTTGGCTTTCGATGGATGAACCACCATATACGGGAAGGATTTTCAGCCCGTCAATGTACTTGGAGTAATCGTTCAGATCGCCTGCAATCTGCAAGCACAATTCGCGTGTGGGGCATAAAATTAGTGCTTGAGGTGCACGGTGCTTTACGTCAACTTTTTGGATAAGCGGCAGACCAAATGCGGCTGTTTTTCCAGTCCCTGTTTGTGCCAGAGCCACTACATCATTGCCGTTTCCCAACAAATACGGTATTACTTCTTCTTGCACGGGCATAGGATTCTCATACCCTAATTCCTCAATTGCCTTGCGTATTTCCGGTGAAACGCCAAGTTCTTCAAATGTTTTCATTCAATTCAATTATCTAATTTGCTGCAAAGATACAGACAAATCAGATGCTGCCCAAAACTTTACCCCTTTTGGTGCAAAAGATTTTTCACCACCTCTTTATCCTGCCGCAACTGCCATGTAAGCTTTCCACACTTTCAAATTTCACTTCCGGGCGCAGATACTCCACAAACTCAATTTTTATCAATTCTTGATAAATATCTCCCTGGAAATTCAATATATGGACTTCCACACTCACAGACTGTTCATTCTCGTTCACGGTAGGGCAACTTCCTATGTTCAACATTCCAGCGTAGCGTTCTTTCCCTATATATATATAAACCGCATACACTCCCGTTGCCGGCAGAAGCTTTTCAGTACACAATGGCTGAATGTTGGCTGTAGGAAATCCCAAAGTACGCCCCACCTTCTTTCCGTCAACCACTCTTCCGCTTAAATAGTAGCTGTAACCCAGATAAGCATTCGCCTTCTTTATATCTCCTGCAAGCAGACATGAACGAATCAACGTAGAACTAATAGAAGTACCATCCTCTACCAAAGCTCTTGACTGCATCACACGCATGCCTAATTCTTTTCCATATTGGCAGTATTTCTCAAACCCCTCCCCCTGATTATGTCCAAAATGATGATCATATCCTACAAAAAGGGCTTGCACATTATACACCTCATGCAGAATCCTCATAAATTCACGGGCAGAAAGCAACGACAGTTCCTTCGTAAAAGGAAGTAACACACAATATTCAATAGGAGAATGCTCAAAACATTCTATTTTCTGAGACAAGCATGTCAGCAGCCGGGGACGATAATCCGTATCCAGTACCTGCCGAGGATGAGAAGTAAAAGTTATCAGGCAAGAAGCAAGTCCTCCCGCCTCGCAATATTATGCACCTGCTCTATCAGGTACTGATGTCCTCTATGTACACCGTCAAAACAACCTATGGTTGCCACACATGCAGGAAGATTTGCGGCCGTAGAGCCAGTAACTATTTTCATTTGCTTACACTATAAATTTTTGAAGCTGTACCTCCAGATTATCTCCTGGTACATAATGACACACACCGATTCCCAACTTAGCAGCTGCCTGACAATTCTCTTCAGAATCATCTATAAACAAGACTTCATCGGTTTTAAGTCCTGCCTCTTTCAGCACAGTCTGAAAGATTTCCACATCGGGTTTTGCCAGATGCATCCGGTACGAAAGAAATACCTGGGTAAAGCAATCAAGCATCGGCATACCTTTATAAGTAAACTTACCTGCACACTCTTTCCAGTGCAAGTCATTCGTATTGCTCAGCAAATATAAATTATAGTTTTCCTTTAGCTTCAGCAATAATTCAAACTTATAATCCGGAATTTCCTTTAACATGCTGTTCCATATCCGGTCAATCTCCTCGTCCGGAAGTTCACGACCCACCTCTTCGCGAATCCGGTCCCGGAACTGCTCCGTGGTCAATGTGCCACACTCATATTCTTTAAAGAAACCTTTTTCATTCGTTCCAGTCATCCACTGACGCACTTCATGCAGCCCGATACCCTCCAAACGCTCTAAACAACGGTGTACATCCAAATCAAGAAGCACACCGCCTAAATCAAATATAATATTTTTAATCCGGTTCATTTTTTCATCATCCGTTTAACTCCTCGCCAAATCTCACCAATCCAAAGTACCACAGAAGTACCGGCTATAATATAAGCCCATTCCAATGCAGGCAAAGGCTCTGTACGGAAGACCTTGCCACCAAAAGTAACAATAATGAACTGACCAACCAGAATAATCAATGCCACTCCTAACATACCCATCGCATGACCGGCATCTTTAAAGATAGAATGATTCGTACCAAATACGCTGGCATTAAACAGGTTCCAGAACTGCAGCATGACAAAAATCGTAAAGAAGACAGTCAGATGATGCACATCCATACCGCCAGGCATGTTCTTAAAGAAAGCCAACAGCCCCATCAGTACAATCAAGAATCCGGCACCCACACCGAATATATTGTTCCGCATGGCAGGAGATATGATAAAATCAGTACGCTTACGAGGTTTTTCATTCATTACATCCATGCTCGGCGCAATAGACGCCAACGCCATCGCTGCAAACGTATCCATAATCAGGTTCACCCACAGCATTTGAGTAACCGTCAGCGGAAGTTCCGTACCTAAAAAGGCACCCAGCAATACGCTCAGCAAAGCTACCACATTGATGGTCAGCTGGAACACAATAAAGCGCTGGATATTCTTATACAACGAACGTCCCCACATCACTGCAGTAGCAATGCTATGGAAGGAGTCATCCAACAACGTAATATCACTGGCCTCTTTCGCCACAGAAGTACCTGTTCCCATTGACAAACCCACCTGCGCATGATTCAATGCCGGCGCATCATTGGTTCCGTCACCAGTCACTGCTACTACTTCACCTTTTTGCTGGAGCAACTGTACCAGACGTTGCTTATCCATCGGACGTGCACGGCTCATCACCTTCAAATCGACCACTCTTTCCAAAGCTTCTTCATCGCTCAAGGCAGCAAATTCCACTCCGGTAATGCGATTCCGTTCCGTATCTTCCGATGTCCACAGCCCGATTTGTCGTGCGATTTCAGTTGCTGTTCCCGGAGTATCTCCCGTTACAATCTTCACACGGATACCAGCTGACTGGCATTTCTTCACCGCATCAGGCACATCCGGACGAATCGGGTCACTGATCGCAAAAATTCCCATGAATGTCAATCCGCCTTCCTTCACCAGTTCCGCACAATCCGTACTGCTATTTTCAGGAATTACCTTATAAGCCACTCCCAATGTACGCATAGCCTGATTCTGGTAAGCCAAAAGCTGTTCATTATATTGCTTAACCCGGCTTTCTTCCAGGTTACATTTTCCCATCACAATCTCAGGAGCACCTTTCACATAAAGCACACGTGCGTTCAAGACAGAAGAGTCGACCAGCGTAGCCATATATTTTCTTTCCGTAGAGAAAGTAAGCTGATTTACCGTCTTCGCCTGATTTCTCAATGAGATGTAATCCATTCCCTGCTCATTCAACCAAAGCAAGAGAGCCACTTCCGTGGGGTTTCCTACTCCGGACGGCTTACCTTCTCCCTCTTTCTCTTCCAGGAAAGCAGTAGAGTTAGTTGCTATACCCTCTGCTATCAGGTTCTTCTGAGATTCATCCAACTTGGCATCATACACCTGCATCAGGTTCTGTGTCAGTGTACCTGTCTTATCCGTACAAATCACCGTAATGGCTCCCATTGTTTCGCATGCATGCATCTTACGAACCAGGTTGTTCGTTTTCAGCATACGGCGCATATTCAATGCCAGACTCAAGGTCACACTCATAGGCAATCCTTCCGGTACCGCTACCACAATCAAAGTGACAGCCATCATAAAATACTTCAATACGATACGTGCTATTTCAAGCCACTGATGCCAGTCGGTCACCGCCGTCACGCTCAAATATGCATACAAATCTTTCGCTGTAAAGATTACGAAGGTCAGTGTCGCAATTGTAAAACCCACCTTCCCTATCAGATTGGCCAATTTAGTCAACTGTAAATTCAACGGAGTCTGTTCCTGACTCTGTTCTGTAGCCTGCCGAGCTACCTTACCAATTTCAGTAGCATCCCCTACTCTTTCTACGCACATCACTCCGTGACCATCCGTTACTGTCGTTCCACGCATTACGGAATTAGACGGATAAGTAGCTTCTTCATCAAAATGAACCTCATCCGTTGTTTTGTTCACCATCAATTCCCCGGTCAGGCTTGATTCATTTACTTGCAATGATACCGCTTCCAACAATACTCCGTCTGCCGGAATCTCATCACCGGTATTCAATATCACCACATCCCCTACTACAATATCTTTCTTAGGAATTTCATGCACCTTTCCATTTCGAATCACCATAACCGGAGTCTCCTCCCCTACGGCATTCAGCAAATCAAACTTCTTATTGGCATCATATTCAAAATAGAAGCCGATGCCGGTTGCTAAGAAAATAGCAAAGAATATACCGATTGTTTCCGCATATTCACTCTCTATGATTGAAATCAACAGAGAAAAAGCTGCCGCAACGAGCAGCACTTTGATAACCGGATCCTGAAACTTCTCCAGATACAGTTTCCAGATTGACGGACGTTTGGGAGGAGTCAGCAGATTCATCCCATATTTTTGACGATTTTGAAGAACTTCCTGGTCGGTTAACCCCTTAAAACGAGAATCTTGTGTGTTGTGTGACATACGTCTGATAATTAATTATTAATATCGGCAAAAATACAACATATATTGCAAGCATCTGTTCCATTAGTTTTTTTTATCATTTTTTTCTAACCAAATATTGCAGATTTCAACTCAAACCATTACTTTTGCAACGCATTTCCAAACAAATTCTTCTGAAATGTCGGACTTGTAGCTCAGTTGGTTAGAGCAACAGACTCATAATCTGGAGGTCCCAGGTTCAAGCCCTGGCTGGTCCACGAAGAAAATCAGGCAGTTAGCAATTTGCTGACTGCCTTTTTTCTTTTCATGCGAAAACAAAAGGTTTGAGTTTCATATTTTTGAAGATAGAGTGTCTACTAATCTTTGTGATAGATTATTTAGCTAATTATAGAGTTGCAATAAAAACTTCAATACAGGAGTAACTAGAATTCGCAATGAAATTGAAAAAAACGCAATAGAATTGATTGATTCTTTAAAAAATATTTGTATTTTACACAATCTTAAGCGGAAATTAGTAATATTACAAATTAAACATAAATAAATGGCTACAGCATGGAACGAAAAATCAATCGCATCAAAGTTGTCTTGGTAGAGAAAGGCAGAACAAATAAGTGGCTTGCTGAACGCGTTGGTAAGGATCCTGCTACCGTGAGTAAATGGTGTACTAATGCGGCACAACCAACAATAGAGATGTTAATGCAGATATCTAAGATACTTGATACTTCTCTCGATTCACTTGTTCGCTTCGAGGAATTACCCAAAATAGGAAAAGAATTATAACAACTGTACTTTATTTGAATCCTACAATTGTGGAACAATTCTCTGTAATTTACATCTAAAATTGTAACATTATGGCTATACTTACAGTATATACCGAACTACTCGATAATACATTAGATGGTGCGCGTATCATTGATATGGGTACTCAACGATCATGTGCTTGTTTCGTGTTACCAAAAGACAAGGTGGCTGAAGTTGGTTCCAAGCATAAGTGGATGAAACAGCACTCGTTCTATATACTTCTTGGTACGCATCCTAATACAGGAAAGCGTATTGGTTATGTTGGTGAAACAAATGATTTCACTCATCGCGTAATTGATCATAGGCAGAAAAAAGAGTATTGGGATACGCACTTGTATTTATCTCTAAATCAAATGAAATTTACAAAAGTGAGGTGAAATATTTAGAGTATCTTGGATTGAGAGCAGCAAACGAAGCTGCCAACTATGAGATTGACAACACCAAGAAAGTTGAGAAGGAAACATTATCGCCACATAAGGAAAACGAGATGAACGCTTTCTTTGAAGATATTCTGTTTCTTACACGATTCTATGGTTGTAAGATTTTCGATAAACCCAAAGAAATCATAAAACCTATGAATTATCATGAGTTCCATTTGGATATGAATCAAATAGGTGTTCACGCTACGTTACATTATTATCCTGATACAGATGAGTACTACTTGAAAGCAGGTAGCAAGATTCTGTCCAAAGATTTGTCTAGTATGCCTAAGGAAATTGGTATAATACGCGAGGATTTCCGAAATAATAAGAAAGCATGCCAGGATGATGGGAATCTTCTTACGCTATTACAAGACGTAAATGTAACAACTAAAAAACATTCTCCATCAGGTGCAGCTAGTTTTTTGTACAGCCACAGCCATGCAAGGAACAACCGCATGGGTTGATAATAATAACAAAACATTTGGGGAGGTTTTCCCAAAAGAAAAATAATATGGATATTCAAAAGATAAAAAGAATTATACATAAACTTGTAGAGAAGTACGAAGCAAATCGTGATTTCTACAGAACCTCTAAATTCAACGAGACTCAGGTTAGAAATGAATTCCTTGATCCTTTGTTTGAGAGCCTTGGTTGGGATATTCGTAATATATCAGGTAAAAGTACAAATGAACGTGAAGTGCTTTTGGAGGAATCACTTAAGGCTGATGCTGTTACCCATTCAAAGAAACCTGACTATACTTTTCGTCTATTTGGAGAACGCAAGTTTTTTTTAGAGGCAAAGAAGCCATGTGTAGATATTAGCACAGATGATAATCCGGCCAAGCAGGTTAGACGTTATGGATATACGGCTAACCTTAAAATTTCTGTGTTATCTAACTTTGAAGATTTATATATCTATGATACTTCATACAAAGTTGAGGATGGAGATACTCTGACAAAAGCTCGTATCAAAGCATATCACTATACTGATTATGAAAATGTAGCAGATGAACTTCTTCAATTATTAGGGAAAGAATCTGTATATACAGGGCATTTTGAAGAAGTGTGGAATAACATTGAATTGAATGTCGTACATCAGTCAGTGGACTCACTATTCTTGGATCAGATAAATCAATGGCGTTTGATGCTTGGCAAACAGATTCTTTCTTATGATTCTAATTTAGATATTGATTATCTAGGAGATATAGTTCAAAGCTATATTAACAAGATACTCTTTCTTCGCGTTTGTGAGGATAGAAATATCGAAACCTATCAACGTCTGCTTACTATTGCTGATCATAATAGCCATAAAGAGCTTGTAGCAAAGTTTAAGGATGCGGATAATAAGTATAATTCGGGGTTATTTGAGGAACTGATTTCAGAAGAGGTAATTGGGAATATTAGTTCCTCGTTTTGGACAATAATCCGACAGCTTTATTTCCCTGAAAGCCCATACTCGTTTACAGTACTTTCATCCGATATTCTTGGGCGCATTTATGAAATATTTATTGCTGAGAGATTGGCTATAGTTGATGGCGAACTTAAGATTGTGAAGAAACCTGAAAATATGGAACGCGATATTGTTACTACACCAAACTTTGTAGTACGTGAAATATTGCGTCAAACTGCAGTTGAAATCATCAAAAATAAAACTGCAAACGAAATCAATAATTTAAAATGTGCAGATATAGCATGTGGTTCAGGGGCATTTTTGTTAGAGTTGTATCAGGTACTCCATGACTCATTAGTTGACTATTATATTGAAAATGATTGTAGTAAACTTATTCAGACTAGTATTGGTACTTATAAGTTGCCATACGAAATGAAACGCAATCTATTGGTTAACTGTATTTATGGTGTTGATAAAGACTTTAATGCGGTAGAAGCATGTAAATTTGGATTGCTACTCAAATTGCTCGAAGATGAGGATGTGAACTCTTTGTCTTCATTTCATCCGATATTACCAGACCTTGCAAATAATATTTTCTATGGTAATACTCTTTTAAGTACAGTTGATGTACCTTCTAATGATGTTTTTGAAATTAATCCGTTTGATTTTGGTGGTAGAGCCTTTGACCTAATTATTGGTAATCCTCCATACATGAAAACTGAAGATATCAAGGCGTTTACCCCTAAAGAAAAGATTCTTTATGAAAAAAGGAATAGATATAAGACTGCATATAAGCAATATGATAAGTATTTCCTTTTTATAGAACGAGCTTTGAATCTTTTAAAACCTGATGGTTATTTAGGATACATAGTTCCAAGTAAATTTATGAAGGTTGGAGCAGCAAAGGAGCTTCGTAACCTTATTGCCAATAATGCTTATCTCAAAGCCATGACCTCATTTGGGGCACATCAAGTATTTGCAGACAAATCAAATTATACTTGTATTATGATCTTGGAGAAGAATAAACATGAAACTTTTAAATATTCAGAAGTAAGCGATTTCATTGGCTGGAGAGTAAGGGATGTAAATGCTTATAAGTTCTGCGAACGCCCGTCGATTACAATTAATGATGATACTTGGGTATTGTGTACAGACGAACATTTGCCTTTATTAAAAAAGGTAACTACACATGCGAAACCACTTGGGGATATTGTTGGCGGTGATTATATTTTCAATGGAATCCAGACAAGTGCGAATAAGATTTATGTGTTTGTCCCAAAATCAGAAACACGAACAACCTATACCTTTAAGGCTTTTGACGGTAATGAATATGAAGTAGAAAAGGCTGTAACAAAGCCATATTTCAAAACAGTTCAAGGCTCAGATGCAATGAACACTTATCGTACGTTTAAGCCCAATGCTCGTGTAATTTTTCCATATAATAGGGATAATAATGGACATCTACAATTGATTCCTCTCACAATTATTCAAAAACGCTATCCTCTATTATATAAATTTCTTAATGGCTGCAAAGCCTGAACTGAATAAGGCATCCAGGGATATTCAACCTAAGCCAATTAATACAGATGAATGGTATCGTTACGGAAGACACCAAAGCTTAGAGGCGTGTGAAATAAAAGAAAAGATGATTGTGGGAGTATTAGCTCAATCTGATAAATATTCCATAGACAACAATGGAACTTTAGTGTCATCTGGTGGTACGGCTGGTTATTGTTTGGTTAGTGTTCCTTCTGATAGTATGTATTCAATCTACTATATACAAGCTATCTTAGGTTCAATACAAGGAGAATGGCTTGCCTCACTTTATGGTGAGATATTCCGTGGTGGTTACATAGCTCGTGGTACTAAGGTATTGAAACAAATACCAATCAGAGAAATTGATTTTACAAATCAAAATGAACGAAATACTCACGATGATATTGTCGATCGTCAAAAGAAACTCATTGAGTTGGGTGATAATATAAATAAGGCAGCGAAAAAACGGAGAAGCCTTATACCATTACAACGTCAATTTGATTTACTAAAAGAGGAACAGCAGAAAGTCATTAACATGCTTTATGGCATGACGGATGATGAAGTATCATTAATTCCTAAGATAAAAGAACTCTATGCAGCTGATTGAAAATGCAACTGACCAGAAACTGAGAGGTGCTTATTATACTCCTCCAGTAATAGCCAAATTTATCCTACAATGGGGAATTAATGGCAATAATAATTTGAACATACTTGAACCTAGTTGTGGTGACGGTGTGTTCTTAGAGTGTATTAGTAATAATAAAATACTCTATAATAGTGTTACTGCAGTTGAATACGAAGTGGGAGAAGCAGAGAAAGCTCGAGCAATACCTTTGCATGATTCAGAGGTAATCAATGAAGACTTTCATCGTTTCTGTCTCGATACTGATAAACGCTTTAACTTAGTTGTTGGAAATCCTCCGTTTATTCGTTACCAATATTATGATGCTGAGCAACAAAAGTTAGCAGATGAAATATTCAAACGTTCTAAGTTGAAGAGAACAAAATTAACCAATGCTTGGGTTACGTTTGTAGTAGGATGTAGTCAGTTGTTGACCGAAACAAGTAAGATGGGTTTTGTCATCCCATCCGAACTCCTTATGGTTAAATATGCTCAGCAATTGCGTCAATATCTTGCAAAGAGCTTTAACAAGATAAATATCATTTCTTTTGAGAATCTCGTTTTTGAAGAAATCCAGCAAGAGGTTGTTTTGTTATTATGTGAAAAAAATGGTACTGACGAACATTTGATTGAACACATTGAGGTAAAGGATGCTGATAGCTTACTTACTCTTGATCCACGCAGATTAAAATTTCCTACCAAGAAAATAGATTTCCATACTGATAAGTGGACGTACTATTCCTTGAAAAGGAAG
>ENA-OPYS01000107-OPYS01000107.1-human-gut-metagenome-genome-assembly--contig:-NODE-107-length-12200-cov-1.438002_pt1 | contig 12200 bp, 9 predicted proteins | sample MGYA00242635_ERZ504478 | MGnify/ENA primary metagenome ERZ504478 (study PRJEB26092, sample SAMD00036246) | human gut metagenome | host: Homo sapiens | study: EMG produced TPA metagenomics assembly of... | reverse complement strand
TTGAATTGATGTAACAATAAATCATAGAACGATAAAATGAATAAACGACATTATGAACATACGTTACCCAATATACGAGGGAGTTTATCGAATACTTACTGCGGATGGGCACAGCAGAGGGATTTATGTTCACAGGCGACAGGGAGCGCGTATCGCTTTCTTCCGAGGTAATCTACGAGGAAGAGGACGTAAGGACGGCTATCCCTCACAGCACGGATTTTTCACACCGTCCGTCCGTGAGCTGTTATGCCCCGCAGAACCGTCACAGCGAATCGTTCCATATCCGCACCGATGCCGATTTCGTTACGGTCGCTGTTCCGTTGGAAGCAGCCGGGCATATCGGAATCCATGCGTCGCCCACCCGGATTACTGACAGAATCCTATACTTGACAGAGGCGTTACGCCTGCAAGCGGTGGAGGACGGTATCCGGCATTACGGAAACAGCGTCTTTACCGGGTCGCTCTCTTCGGAGTTCTTTTCCCCGGGCCTTTCCGGAAGCGGATGGGCTGTCCGCCGGAACCGGACGACAGGAGCGTCTCCGCCACATTCGACGAGGTGGTGGCCCGCCGTAAGTTCCGCGCCTATGAGTTCGAGGTCGAAAAGACTTCGGTAACCAACGGTTCCTTCTGGATCAGCGACAGCTGTTCGGGAGACACCGTGGAAAAACTGTCATAATCCATGTCCGTATTCCGTTATCCGACATACAAGATCCGTATTGCCCCCGACTCGCAGAAGACACAGGGACTGCAAGCCGGGGATATCATCCGCAGGCAATATGCCGAACGGGAGCGTACCGTCTATTCGCTGATGTGCGTGACAGAAACCGGAACGGAGCTTGTCGGAGACAAGGACGCCCCTTATTTCATCGGGGCATTGCTGGACGGGGACGAACCGCAGGGCGGTGAACTGCTGGACTTCGTGCGGATTACCAACCTGTTCGATACGGCACGTAGCGGCGCCTTGTACCTGACGGCTTCTGACAGCGATTCACCCTATATGGATGTCATCGACGGCATGGCGACCGAACGCTCCCTGTGCTATCCCGTCATGGACGGAGGCATGGCGGGAGTGCCGGACAAGTCCAGGTACGCCGTTTATGGCAGCATGCTGCAAACGGAATATCTGGATGCCGATTCGGAAGCGACACGCATTGTCCGCATTATCCGCAACGCGGAACCGGCAGGAAACGCTTCCTTCGGGCTGATGCTGACATTGGAAGAACCGGTCGGATACCCGGAGCGCCTGCTGGTATCGTTCAAGGTCAGGTCTTCCAAAACATCAGGTTCCGTACCGATCCGATTCGGCTATACGAACCGTGAAAAGACGGATGCGGAAGATGAAATCTCCATCGGCCGGGAATGGAAGTACAAGTTATGGGTCATCACCGTGGATTACCCGGCACAGTACAGCCGGAGCCTGTTTCTTGACCTGACATCAAGCCTGGCCTCCGAGGGGGACTGGTGCGAGGTCGCCGACCTGAACATTGTTCGTCTTGCCTCCGTATCCGCTTTCAGCGAGGCGAGCAAGGCCCGTGTGGGAAAGGTCAGCGGCATCATCGATCCGGTCTTCGGCATGTTGGATGGTTACGGGGCCTATTTCCAGAATCTCTATGCCACACGCAATGTCAATATAGCCGGCACGCTTACCGCGGGAGACGAGAACGGTTTTTCAAGCACGTTTTATGTGGCAAAATCCACAAGAATGTCATACCCGACAGCCTGTCCTGCCGGTTCAGCCATTCGGAAGAGCTGGATGAAACATCTCCCGCCGGACTCGGGCGGTGTGTACGGATAGCCGGAGACAGTCTTCTTGGTGCGCAAAGTGCCGCCTGGCGGGAGGCTCATACAGGAGTCTGTTATTGTTTCTCAGTCTGGATAAAAGCGGAAGATACGGCAGCCATCCGGTTCTATCAGGATGAACATCTTGTCGGTGATCGGACGGTGGCTGCCGGTAAAGGATGGGTCCGTTATAATGTCCCGTTCCTCATACGCGGGTCAGATTCCCCCGTCATGTGTCTCGGCATTGCCGCTTCCGTCCCCCTGTCGTTGTCCGCCCCTCAATTGGAGGCCGGAAGGAACGTGACCCCCTATCAGGCGACCGATGAAGCCTTGTCCTACACGGACGATTACGGTGCCTGGTTCAATAAGGGAGGTATCGGGGGTACCATACAGAATCCCCTGTTGCGGCTGAACGAAGACGGCTCGATCGTTTCACGGGACGGTTCTTTCGTCATCCATCCGGACGGGACGGGCCATTTCGCCTCGGGACGGTTCAAGTGGGGCAAGGATACCATCGAACTGCGCGATGTGACCATCCGCTGGGAAGACCTCGATGAGGAGGCGCAGGAACTGCTCAAGCCCCGTTCCGTCTCCCTGACAGGCGGCACGGCGTTCCATTTCAAGGACGAGCTTTCAGGCGCATGCGAGCCGGAGAATATCCCGCTTGTGGCGACCGAATACAATTTCGAGCCGGAAAGTCGGCAGTGGGAATACCTTGCCGTTGACGGCATATGGAAAGATGCCGGATGCAATGCCGCCGTATTTGAAATGACACCCCCGTTTCATGGCTGGGAAGGGCGCGACGTGCTGACCCTCCGCTACACGGCAACATACCGTAATGAAAAAATCAGTGCGACCCATACCTTTTTCAAACTTTACGACGGATCTCCCTCCTATACTGTTTATGTGGAGTCTGAAAACGGCACGACATTCCGCAACGGAATCGTCTCGACGGTACTCCGTGCCAGGGTGTACAGGGGCGGTGAAGAGATTACATCGCTCATTCCCGACGGCAATTTCCGCTGGATACGGACGAGCCGCGATACGGAGAGTGACAGGATATGGAACGCCGCACCGCGTTACGGCAGGGAGATAGAGATAACCGGCGGGGACGTGTGGCGCAAGGCCGTTTTCGATTGCGAAGTGGAAATAACAAATAACCGATAATCTATTATGGCAGTAAAAGTAGCCCGCGGGCAGGTCACCATCATCGACCAGAACGACGCGGTATCGTTGCAGGCATTCATCGGCTCCTCGCAGCCCCTGACACAGGTGTACAACAGAGACAACAATGCCTATGCCCCTTCGTGGGCGGCTTCTCCCTATCTGGTACTTACCCCTTCGCTCTTCGTCAGCGGTCAGGCGGCGACCGACCAGATCACCTCGGTAGGCAATGCCGCGACGCTTACGGCAGGCGTGAAGAGCGGCTCGGCCAAGTGGTACAAGAACGGTACGGCGATCGTCTCCGGACAGGACAGCTGCACCATCGGCGCGGCATCGGCCAAGTATGCCCTTACCGTCAAAGCCAACCACATGACCGTTTCCGCTCCGCAAGTGCGTTATACTTTCGAGGCGGTTTACATCGACGCCAACGGGCTGGAGATTCCGTTCCGGGCGGAGATTCAGTTCACGCAGCACCTGAACGCCGGAGCGATGATCGCCGCCGTGGCGTATGCACCCGACGGCATCGTATTCAAGAACGACGAGGTGGCGACGCTCAGGGCGCATTGCGACCTGTGGCGCGGAGCCTCTATCGACACGACGAACGTCACCTACGCGTGGGGCATCAAGGATTCGGCGGTATTCGCGGGCACGACACTGACAGCTGCCGCGGCAGCCGGAGCCACGACCATAACGGTCGCTTCGGTAATGAACATGGAGGCGGGAGGCAGGATAACCATAGGATCGGCACAGTACACCATTTCGGCAGTCAACGCCTCCACGAAGGTCGTGACGCTGACCTCCGCACTGAGTGCCGCAGCCGCATCGGGAGCCGCCGTTTCGTGTCCCTACTACAACTCCATGCTGGGTGCCGGCTGGGCATGCCTTACCTCGACCAATCCTCGGGGCGTGACGGCAGGCTGGACGACAAACGAAATCACGATTACGGCAGATGCCGTTCTCAACTTCGAGACCTTCAAGTGCGCCATCAAGGATACGGACACCTCGGCGGGCAACGCCTCGGCGAACAAGGTCGTCTGCGACATCATCTCCTTCACGGATATGTCCGACCCCATCACGGTTGATCTGGTCAGCCAGAAGGGGTTCACCATCAAGAACAACGGCAATGACGTGGATGCCAAAGCCGTGTTATACAGGGGCGGTGAGGAAATCGACACGGGCGGGACAGCTTATACCTATACATGGAAACTGTGGAACTCTGCCGGGACTTCCGTCGTGAAGACCTACACGGGAAAATCCATCACGGTCTCGAAAGCCGATGTGACGGGGAAAGGCGTGCTGATGTGCGAGGTATCGAAATAAACGACATGTCTTACAACGAATACGAGGGTGCCAAATACTTTTTGGGACACCCTCATTGCGTCTGACGTGTTTCCCGACAGGAAAGTCAGTCTCTTGGCATGGATTTCACGATCCCGCTCACGGGGTCGAATTGTACGGCGGCATTGTTGAACAGCCGCTCGATATGCCCGCTGCGGATCATTTCGGAGGTCGGCAGACAGTGAAGGACGGGCGTATCGATAAGGGCTATTCTGTCACTCAGCGAGAGGGCTATATCCAGTTCGTGAGTGGAGAACAGAATGCATTTGCCCTCAGCATGCGCTAACCGTGCGAGCAGGGAACACAATTCGTAACGGTTGGGCATGTCAAGAAACGAGGTCGGCTCGTCCAACAGGATGACGGGCGTTTCCTGAGCCAGAGCACGGGCTATCATAATGCGCTGGCATTCACCGTCCGACATCTTATCCATCGTGCGGCCGGCATACGCCTCCATTCCGACCGAAGAGAGCGACCGCATGACGATTTCCCTATCTTGAGGCTGCATGCGGCCGATCCAGTTGGTGTAAGGGGCGCGGCCGATAGCCACGACATCCTCGCACCGCAGGTTGGCGATGCGTGTGCGCTCGGTCGTGACAAATGCCAGTTGCCTTGCCTTCTCCGGAGTTCTCATGTTTGCGATACAATGTCCGTCGAGCAGGATTTTACCGCAATAATTATGATTCAGTCCGGCTATGGCACGGAGAAGTGTAGATTTCCCCGTGCCGTTCCTGCCAATAAGGGCAGTCAGCTGTCCTCTTTTGAAAGAGGCATCGACCTTATCGAGAAGCCTCTTCTCTGCGTAGCCTATGGAAAAATCGCACAGTTCTATCATACCGTCATCGATTTATTGCGTAAAACCACCCATACGACTATCGGGATTCCCAGCAGTGCGGTAATGGCATTTACGGGCAAAGTGAACATTTTGGAAACGATATCGCAAAGAAGCAATACCGCCGCCCCCCGAGAGAAGGGGTTCCCGGCAGGAGCACGCGGTGGTCGGCCTCGCGGAAGAGCATCCGCGCGACGTGAGGCATGGCAAGACCGATGAAGCCGATCGGGCCGCAGAAAGCCGTTACCGTGCCGGCCAGCAGCGTCGTCGAGAGAAACAGCAGACCGCGCGAACGGCGGATATTCAGTCCCATCGTTACGGCATATTCCTCGCCGAAGAGCAGGAGGTTGAGCGGTTTGATCGTCCATACGGCCAGCAGCAACCCGACGATGACCGACGGAAGGAGGATGGCGAGCTGCGGCACCGTCACGTCGCCGAGCGACCCATCGTCCAGATGACGAACGCCTTTAACGCCTCCTCTTTGCTCAGATATTGCAATATCTGCACGACAGCGCTCACGCCTGACGAGAACATCATACCCAAAATCAATATCACCATAATGTCCTTTATGCGGTGTCCGACGGCAGCGATTACGAGCAGCACGACGGCCGCACCCAGCCAAGCCGCTCCGGCGATGCCTATCGACGAGCCGACGCCTGCCAGCACCACGAGCGCCACGCCGAGGCTTGCACCCGAGCTGATGCCCAGCACGTAGGGGCCGGCCAGCGGATTGCGGAACAATGTCTGCATCTGCAAGCCGCTGACCGATAGCGCCGCCCCGGCCAGCAGAGCCACAACCGCCTTTATCAGCCGTATGTTCAGTACGATTTTCGCCGTAGTCCGCGGGCAGTCGCCGCCCGTCAGGGCCGCCCATACGTCGCCGACGGGAATGCGAACCGCGCCCACAGCCAAATCCAACAGGAAGAGGCCGACCGTAAGCACGGACAACGCGGTGAACAGGATGACGGGGCGTGAACGCATCTATTTCAGTTGTTTGTAGTATACGAAATCTTCTTCGACCAACTCGGGGTGGAATATCTTCACGAGGTCGCGCAGAAGAAGGTCGGGATTCACGACGGCCGATTCGTAGTAGTCGTTGCCTCCGGCGGCATTGGTGCGGGCGTTGTTGTTATAGACATAGCCGTTTCGGACGCAGCGGGTATCGGCGAACTTCGGGCAGGCGGCTTTCAGTTCGTCGAGTGTGTTCGCCATGCCGACGTTCAGCCACATATCGGCCTCCGAAGCGAGCAGGTATGCCTCCTCCAAGTCGATAGGCGTCGAAGAGTTGCCCGTGTTCTTCTTGTAGATGTAGTCGCCTCCGGCGTCGGTAATCAGCCGCACGGCATAGTTTTCCGTCGAGGGCATGAACCACGAATCGCCGTAGGGCGTATTGAGCATGACCGACGGGGCATCGAGAACGGCACCGGACACTTTCTGTTTCAGCGCATTGTATCGGATCGGAATATCCGCGAATACCTTTTCGCCCTTCGCGCGTTTCCCGACGACCTCCGAAAGCGCCACCAGCCATTCGGCTTTGCCCAGCGGAGATTCTTCGAGATAATCGCCGACATACATGAACGGGATGCCGAGCTCCTTGAGTTTGCTCTCCATCGCACTGGCCCCGTTCACGCCGAAAAGCAGCACAAGGTCAGGGTCGAGCGACAACAGAAGTTCATAATTGATATTTCCCTCGTAACCCACGTCGCCGATGCTGTCGCGGCGTGCCTGAATGTCGGGATTGGAGATATAGTCGAGTCCCGAAACGCCGACCACACGTGCCGTCTCGCCGATGGCGTCGAGCATGGCGATATGGGTCGAGGACATCGCCACGATGCGCTGCGCATCCCCTTCGAGGACCTGCCCGTCGAAACCCTCGGGAACGGGTTCCCCGTTACGGGAGATGAACAACCGGGTGGTGACGCTATCCGCGCCCTGCCACGGATTCATGACGGAAACCAGCACGCTCTGTCTGCCGTCTGCTCTTTCAATCTTGAATCCCGAGGCATATTCGGGAGCGTAAAGCTGTTTGTTGAAATCGGCAAGTTGGGAACTCTTGCCACGACAGCCTGCAAATGCCAGCGCAAGCAGCACCATCAGGCTCAAATTCTTTAATACTTTCATATCATTACCTTATTTACGTTTACATTATTTTCTGCTTTTCCCGAATTTCGGGGTGATGCCGATGAAGAACTCGAAGTTGATGCCGGGCATAGGACGCGACAGCACCGAGAGATAGTCCTCGTTGAACAGGTTATTGACGGCAAGTTTCAACTGTACATCCAGCGGTTTGAACGACAGCATTTTCTCCAGTGAGATATTGCTCATGAAATACCGGGGCAGGTGGCCTGTCAGCGTGTAATCGTTGCTCGACATGGTGAAACGTTCCGAGTAGTAAGCCCACTTGTAGAGGAACGCCCACGTCCGCCATGACAGCCGTCCTGTCAGCGAGGCGGAGTGCTCCGGCACGTAAGGCAGTTGTTTTCCCACCGACTGGTCGGCGGGCGACATCTTTTCGCCCTCGTTGATGGAGGGGGTCCACGAATAGGAACCGTTCAGGTCTATCAGCCAGTCCTTTGCCGGCTGCACGGCAAGGTTGGCCTTCACTTCGACACCGTAGGCATGGACTTTCTTCACGTTGCGCGGCGAGAAGAACCCCTTGGTCGTCGGCAGCCAGATGATCCAGTCGTCGATGTAGGAGTCGAACCAGCTTGCGCTGCCGCCCAGTTTATATACCCCCTTTTTGCCGACATCGAAACTCACTCCGGCGTCATAGCTGAAGCCGTGTTCGTTTTTAAGGTCGGGGTTGCCGCCCGGCAGAAAGTAGAGGTCGTTCAAAGTCGGAAAACGATAGTTGCGCGATACGGAGGCTTTCACCATCACGTTCCCTTTGCGCGAAATCAGTCCGTCGATGAAGAATGCCGGGATGAGCGGAGCCCATTTGTCGCCCGACATCTCCTCGCGCAAGACCAGCGACAAGCCCAACGGCTCGACAGGCTGCCATTTGGCCGATACAGAACCGGAGAGCTCGACACGCCCCTTGTCATATCCGACGACGGCTTTGTTGCCATCCTGAAGGATGATGTTCTTGTCTTCGCTGCGCACGAGATGCTGGTACACGGATACGTTCGAGGTGAAGAACCATTTCCTGCCGGGCGAGTATTCCGCTTCCGCCTGTCCGTAGAACGTGTTTATCTTGCTCCGCGAACGGGTCATGGAGGCCCAGTTGTCCGGCGCCACCTCACGACGGTAGTCGTAGGCCATCCACGTATGGATATAACCGCCTTTCACGCCGACTTTCCATTTCTCTTTGATATGGTCCCATGACAGGACACCACGAAACGTCTGCTCCCGCTGGCGGTTCTCGAAGGCGGTCTCATCGCCGTAATCGGTCGTGAGCATCGGCAGTTCCCGGTTGGAGTTGATATACCATGCGTTCAACCCGAAACGGTCGCCTTTCAGGGTGTTGTAATATACCTCCTGCAACAGGTGCAGGTCCTTGAACGAACCCGATCGGTTGCGTTCCTTGGGATGATACTGTCCGATGATGTTCTTCTCCTCGTCGTAGATATTTATCTTCTTGTCGTGGTTGGTGTACTTGTAATCGTTGGGCGACGACGAATAGACCGCGCGGGTCGAGACCTGCCATCGGTCGCTGCCGTAGGTGAAGCGGGCGAACTCGTCGAACGTGCGGAACGACCCGATGCCCTGCACGTATTGGGCATGGAAGCCCTCGCCGACCTGCGGCGTAGTACCGAGTTTGACAAGTCCGCCGAGTCCGCCGCCCGTTTCATTCACCGACGACGTGCCATGAAGCAGCGAGGCCTGATCTATGAAGTAGGACGGTATGGTGGAAAAGTCGGTCATACCCAGCATGGGATTGTTGATGCGCATGCCGTTCCACGTCACCTGCGTGTGGCTGGGCGACGTGCCGCGGAAAGCAACGGTGGAGAGCGTGGCGCGTCCGTAACTCTTGACGAACACGGACGAATTGAACGTCAGAATGTCGGCCATCGATAAGGCAATGTTCTCTTTCAGTGCGAGCGAGTCGAACTTCGTCTTCTGCACGCCGATTTCTTTCATCGGGCGTTTGCCCCACACCGTGACCTCGTCTATCTGGTGGATGCGTCGTGTGATTCCCTGCGCGGACAATACGGACGGACAGACGAGCAGTAGCGAGAAAAGTATGTATTTTCGTATAAATCATTTGATTCCGTTTTTAGGGTGGGTATTCGCGGAAAAATGTACCGTGGAGGATGCCGGCACGGACGTTTGATGCGGGTCGAACCCATTCTCTTCAAGCAGTTGTCCGTATTCTTCCTCGAACGAGATCTCCTGATGGATTGTATGCTGCTCCTCGATGTGCCGTCTGAGCCGGTGAAGGTCGCTGAACGACACGCTGAACGAGTCGAATCCGGCAGCCCAACCGGAGAAGTCGGCATATTCCGGGGTTTTCTGGTATACCGTTCCCGTGGCGCCTTTCACCTTGTTCACGATCTTGCTGAAATCCCCGGAATTCGGAATCTCGACAAGTACATGCACGTGGTTGAGAAAGGCATTGGCGGCATGTACGCGGCAACCTTTCCCTGTAAAAATCCGTGTCATCCGCTCGAGCATCAATCCTTTTCCCGTTGTCGGAATCGTCATCTTGCGTCCTTTGGTAACGAAGATGAGATGGTATAGGTGTCGTATCCTGCCCATCACTTCCAACAAAATGCGCCGGGGATTATCCCGACATAGAATTCATCGATCAGTTCACCTTCGGACGAGTAGCGGTAGACAATGCCCTGCTGCTGGTAGTCGATGGCATCGGCCACGTAGACATCGCCACGCACGGGGTCGACGGTCAGGCCGTAATAAATCGTACCGCTGTATTCGAGGAACGGGCGCACGGGAACACGTTCCGCATCCACGTCCATCGACCATATGTCCTTGTTGATCCAGTAGAGCTTGTCGCCCGTACCGTTGAGCTGCACCTCCGAAGGCCAGTCGCCCATCTTGAACTTGAACTGCTTCTCTACGGTGAACGTCTCGGCATCGATGCGGTAGAGAGACGGGGCTTCGTAGCCGTAGGGCGAACCCTCGTACCCACCGTCGGTGATCGTCCACATCTTGTGGTTCTTGTCCATTACCAGCGAGGTGGGCTGGATGCCGACTTTCAGTTCTTCTACCACCTGATCCGTTTCGGTATCGATCTTGATGATGCGGTTTTGGTACGACCAGCAGTTGCAATAGACATATTTGCCATACTGCACCATCTGCTCCGTGGAGCCGCTTTCCATCGTCATGTCCGGCACCTGGATGTAACCGGTGATTTCATATTTCTTGGGGTTGATGATGAAGATGCGGTTGTCCCACAATTGGGTGACATAGGCTTTCTCGTCGCTGAGGAAATGGATATAGCGCGGCGAAGTCAGGTTCGTGATACGGCCCACCTCTTTGAACGTATTGAGGTCGATGGCGAAAATCACGTGGGAATTGTTCACCACGACCCAGCCCTTATTGTCGTGGATGCACATCGATTGCGCCACGTCGCCCAGCTTCATGCCGTTGGCACGGAAGAACACTTCATTCTGCACCTGTTGGGTTTCGGGGTCGTAGTACGACAACGTGGCATTGCCGTACTGGAAGTTGCCCTCGTTGGTGATGAACAACCCGGCTCCGGTAGCGTTGAAATCTTCCACCGCATCTCCGTAGTCCCACTCCATGCAGCCCGCCAGCAACAGCGGCAACCCGCATAGAAGAATGATATGTCGTATCAGATGTTTCATTGGCTTGTTATAAACGGGAAAGAGTACCGGTCTTTCGGCCAGTACCCTGTTCCCTTGTAAAATAATGGGTGTTACTGCTGGGTATAGCGACCGGCTTGCATATCCTCGTAGGTGGGGTTATAACCGCAATTGGTTACAAGCCAGTCTTCTTTCTTGATTTGCTCTTCTTCTACAAAAGATTTGAAGAACGTATAATCAACAAACCGTGTCAACCGGATAAATCGAACTCCTGAGAGTTTTGTTAAAGTTGGCATATTGAAAGTCGTAAGCGATGCTGCATTTGCAGCACAAAGTGTTCCATCAATGGCCTGCAATTTGGGGCATGAAATAGTTTTTACGGTACGAACAGTCATACCAACACCCCCGACATGTTCCAATGACGGAAATGTAAAATCTTTATTTGATGCCATAAAATCTAAAGAACCATATAAAATATTATTAATCACCCCTTCTTTGATATATTGAGGATTGCTTGAACAACCGACTGACTTTAAATTCGTAAAATCATAATCATAGTTAGAAACAGCGTTCAGATTACCGATAATACATAACTGACCTCCGACAATTTCCAATTTCGGGAACGAGATATTGTTTGCCATTGTAGTTTCGATGCTTAAATATCCATCTACACTTACCAAGTTAGGGGCTGAAACGCCTTTTTTTGAACCTCTTATAATTTCCATATTCCCGTAAACTCGTTCAAATTGGAATACAGGATCTGTTGTCATATTGCTAGAATACTTAAAATTCTTAATACTCTTAAAATTCAATTCTGGATCTATTCCAACACTTGAACCGGTAATACCGCTCGGAGCTAGAAACATGCTAACTTGCGACATATCCTCTTTTGTGATAATTTTTGAGAATATAGTCCCGTCTGTAATAGAAATTAAAGGTTCGTTATCCTCAAAAGGTACAAAATTTACTTTGCTCAAATCTAAAATTCGATCAGAACACTCCAATAAACGCAGCAAGGTCAGTCCTCCGAGTTGTTCTAATTTACTCCAATCCGGCAATTTTTTCAAGACTTGGAATTTAGATATTGTCAATGTGCCTTTAACAATCGACAAGTTAGACAGTCCATCTATTTCTTGTAATTTATTATTTCCCGTAGATGTAAAAGCATCGGACGCAATATAACTGGAAACGAGATTAAGGTCGCCGTTTACTACCGATAATTCCGGCAATGAAAGGGTCTCCAACGGAATCGGTATAGAAGCAAAATCCACACTTCCAACTTCTTGTAATTTCGGAAATTCCAAAGAAATCATTTTGCCTAAATTATTAACCCCTAAGCGACCGTTTACTTTTGTCAATTCAGG
>ENA-OPYS01000105-OPYS01000105.1-human-gut-metagenome-genome-assembly--contig:-NODE-105-length-12289-cov-1.117004_pt1 | contig 12289 bp, 12 predicted proteins | sample MGYA00242635_ERZ504478 | MGnify/ENA primary metagenome ERZ504478 (study PRJEB26092, sample SAMD00036246) | human gut metagenome | host: Homo sapiens | study: EMG produced TPA metagenomics assembly of... | reverse complement strand
TACTCGTTTTAGCCCAGACAGAAAAACCCGAAGTCGCTTCCTTCCGACTCCCTTTCCACGACATTGCATGCAGAACAGCTCATGGCTAAGGATACACTCAGTGTACCCCTGCCCGCTCCTGTTCCGCAGCATTACCTATACTCTCCCTTCGATATGTATGGCATTACTCCGTTCAATTACGGCTACGCCACCTGGGAGCTGCATAAAGGATTCAATGCGTCCATCGGCATGAATGTCACATTCAGTCCGAGCAAATACGCTCCTTCCGGAGTGGGTTTCGGTCAGGATGCCGCTTTCTTGTACGCCGTACCGCTGAACAAGCGTTTCAGCGTAGCAGGCGGATTGTATGCCAGCAACTTCAACTGGGGTGGCATTAACTACCGCAATGTAGGAATTACCGGCATTGCTGCGTTTAAAGTCAACGAACGTATCAGTCTGTATGCCTATGGCAACAAGTCGCTCATGCCAAAACGTTCACCCTATTACTACCCCATGCCTAATTTTGCTCCCGACCGGATTGGGGGAATGATTAATTTCAAGTTTAATGAAAGCAGTTCCATCAGTATCGGAGTAGAAGGAATCAAGTACCCGCAAGGAGCTTACTGGTAAATGAAATCGTAAAAAGATAGGTTATCCTGATAAAAATGATGATATTTGCAGCTGTTTTTAAAAAGCAGAAATCATGAATTATCAGGAAACACTTACCTACTTATATAATAGTGCCCCTCTGTTTCAGCAGGTGGGAAAAGATGCTTACAAAGAAGGATTAGACAACACGTATGCACTGGATGATTACTTTCATCATCCTCACCGCAAATTCCATACGATTCACGTGGCAGGAACTAACGGGAAAGGTTCTTGTTCGCATACATTGGCTGCCATTCTACAGGCTGCAGGCTATAAAACCGGACTTTATACTTCTCCTCACTTAGTGGATTTCCGTGAGCGTATCCGCGTAAACGGCACTCCGGTAAGCCAGGAATTTGTCATCGATTTTGTAGAAAAGCACCGTGCTTTCTTCGAACCGCTCCACCCTTCTTTCTTTGAACTTACCACTGCTATGGCATTCACCTATTTCGCTGAACAGCAGGTGGATGTAGCCGTCATAGAGGTCGGTCTTGGAGGAAGACTGGACTGCACCAACATCATTCAGCCCGACTTATGTGTCATTACCAACATTAGTTTCGACCATGTACAGTTTTTAGGCAATACTCTGGAAAAAATTGCCTCAGAAAAGGCAGGCATCATTAAAGAAGGTACTACAGTTGTAATCGGTGAAACCACCCCCGAAACCCGACCTGTCTTCCAGGCTAAGGCTACTGCCGTAGGGGCTCCCATTGTATTTGCCGAAGACGAGCACCTGCTCATCCATGCGACCCGCAACGAAGCGATGCATTACGTTTACCAAACAGCTGACTATCCTCAACTGGAGGGCGAACTGGGAGGCTTATGCCAGCTAAAGAACACCAATACCCTACTCTCGGCTATCCGCCAGCTTCGTCATGCAGGATATAATCTGTCAGAAGAGAATGTACGTGAAGGCTTCCTCCATGCCTGCGAGCTGACCGGTCTGATGGGACGCTGGCAGAAATTAGGTGAAAAACCGACCATCATCTGCGATACCGGACACAATACGGGAGGCATGCAATACATTAACGAGCAGCTCAGACATCAGACTTATAAAACCTTACATATTGTCATCGGCATGGTGAACGATAAGGATGTGAGCGGGGTATTGTCTATGTTGCCTAAAGATGCACGATATTATTTCACACAAGCCAGCGTGAAAAGAGCTCTTCCTTACCAGCAAATGAAAGCACTGGCCGAAACCTTCAATTTGCACGGAGAAGCCTACCCCCCATGTGAAAGAAGCCTTCGAAGCAGCCAAGGAACAGGCCCAGCCGGATGATTTTATTTTTGTGGGAGGAAGCAGTTTTATTGTGGCCGATTTACTTTCTTTAAACAATTAAAGAACGTTCTTTCTTCGAAAATGTTTGGGTATATTGAAGAAAATCTTTTTATTTGCACAACAAAATAATGTGTGAACTAAAAGATTTTAATAATATGAACAACACATTTTACAAAGAAAATAATTTAAGCGGCTTAAAAAGAGCAGATTTTCAAAAAATTGTAGACGGCAAAGAGACAGATTTGTTTATTCTTTCGAACCAGCAAGGTGCCGAAGTAGCAATTACAAACTATGGGGGAGCAATTTTAACTGTGATGGTACCGGACAAAAACGGTAAACTGGCCAATGTGGTGCAGGGACATGACAGTATCGACAACGTAATCAACAGTCACGAACCTTTCCTGAGTACATTAATCGGACGCTATGGCAACCGTATTGCGAAAGGCAGTTTCCTGATGGACGGACAAGAACATAATTTGACCATCAATAACGGTCCTAACTCCCTGCATGGAGGTCCGACTGGTTTCCATGCCCGCGTATGGGATGCCAAACAGGAAGATGAACATAGCGTAACGCTGCACTATCTCTCTAAAGATGGGGAAGAAGGTTTCCCAGGCAATCTGGACGTCACAGTTACTTACACGCTGACAGGACAGAACGAACTGGTCATCACTTACGTAGCCAACTGCGACAAAAAAGACCATCATCAACCTGACAAACCACGCATTTTTCAGTCTGGCAGGTTTGAATAATCCGACTCCAACCGTAGACAATAACATTGTCACAATCAACGCAGATTTTTATATTCCAATAGACGAAGTATCTATCCCTACAGGAGAAGTATTGAAAGTAGAAGGTACTCCGATGGACTTCCGTACACCGCACACAGTGGGAAGTCGTATCAATGAACCGTTCCAGCAGCTCATCAACGGAGCCGGATACGACCATTGCTATGTGCTGAACAAACGCGAAACGGAAGCTCTGGTATTTGCGGCTAAATGCGTAGAACCGAAAAGCGGACGCTCGCTGGAAGTTTATACCACAGAGCCGGGTGTACAAGTATACACAGCCAACTGGCACAATGGTTTCACTGGATACCACGGTGCTACATTCCCGGCAAGAAGTGCCATCTGCTTTGAAGCACAGCACTTCCCCGACTCACCCAACAAAGGACACTTCCTGTCAGTCGTATTGAAACCGGAAGATACCTACCATCAGGTAACTATCTATAAGTTCGGAGTTGAAAAATAAAAATCTAATTCTTTAATTAACCTATAACAAACTAACACCTTTAAACAACATGTCACAACAACAAAAAAGCTATTTGTTACCCATAGTAATGATGTTCGCATTGTTTGCTATGATTTCTTTCGTAACCGGTTTGCCGGCTCCATTTGGAGTAATCGTACAGAGTGAATTTGGAGCTACCAACCTGGAAGCTACACTCGGATTCGCTGCGAACTTCATTGCATACGCATTTATGGGTATTCCTTCGGGACTTCTTTTACAGAAAATCGGATACAAGAAAAACAGCATTGATTGCTATTGCAGTAGGATTCATTGGTGTAGGTATTCAGGCATTGGCCTCTAAAGGCGGATTCTCTGTATATTTGGCTGGAGCCTTCATCTCTGGTTTCTCTATGTGTATGCTGAACACAGTAGTTAACCCGATGTTGAACACTCTGGGCGGTGGCGGCAAGAAAGGTAACCAGCTTATCCAGACTGGTGGTTCACTGAACTCTTTATCAGCTACTATCGTTCCGGTATTGGTAGGTTACCTGATGGGTGCCAACGTAGAAGAACGTACTATCGCTAAGGCTTTGCCGGCATTGTACATCGCCATGGCTATCTTCGCCATCGCGTTTCTGGTACTTTTCTTCATGGCTATCCCTGAACCAAGCTTGTCTAAGGCAAACAAGAGCAAAGGCGAACACAGCCCGTTGTCTTTCCGTCACTTCAAGCTGGGAACCATCGCCATCTTCGTTTACGTAGGTATTGAAGTAGGTGTTCCTCACTTTGCAAACCTGTTTATGACTGCACAAGTAAATGAAGGCGGTCTGGGTATCGATCCGGCTATTGCAGGTTCTATCGTAGGTACTTACTGGTTCCTGATGCTTATCGGTCGTCTGATTGGTGCTTCACTCGGTGCTCAGTTCAGCAGTAAGGCCATGTTGACCGTAGCTTCTATTCTCGGATTGATTTTGATCGGTATTGCCTTCGTAACTCCGTTGAGCAGTGTAGTCAACATGCCGGTATTCAAAAGCGGAGCTAGCTTGTCATTCGGACTGGAAGCCGTTCCTGTCAGCGTAATGTGTATGGCACTCTGCGGACTCTGTACTTCAATCATGTGGGGTGGTATCTTCAACCTGGCTGTAGAAGGACTGGGTAAATACACAGAAGCTGCTTCCGGAATCTTCATGGTAATGGTTTGCGGTGGTGGATTGCTTCCGCTGTTACAAGGTGGAGTAGCCGACTCAGCAGGTTACCTGAACAGCTTTATCGTAATTGCAGCCGCATTGGCATACTTGTTATTCTATGCGTTGATTGGATGCAAGAATGTAAACAAAGACATTCCGACTGAATAATAAAACACAAGGATGAAGGATGGACTCATTCTTCATCCTTTCTTGTTTATATACCAGAATTTATTAACCTTTAATTTTTATCATTATGGACATAGAATTTGTAAGAAGCCGCTTTATCAAGCATTTCGACGGTACAACAGGCTCAGTATATACTTCTCCGGGACGAATCAACCTGATTGGTGAGCACACTGACTACAACGGAGGTTTTGTATTCCCGGGAGCAGTAGACAAAGGTATGGTGGCTGAAATCAAACCGAACGGAAAAGATAAAGTTTGCGCTTATTCTATCGACTTGAAAGACTACGTAGAATTCGGATTGAACGAAGAAGATGCTCCGAAAGCAAGCTGGGCACGTTATATCTTCGGCGTTTGCCGTGAAATGATCAAACGAGGAGTTGACGTAAAAGGCTTCAACACTGCATTTGCAGGTGATGTGCCTCTGGGTGCAGGTATGTCTTCTTCTGCTGCATTGGAATCTACATACGCATACGCTTTGAACGATTTGTTCGGCGACAACAAAATTGACAAATTCGAACTGGCTAAAGTAGGTCAGGCTACAGAACACAACTACTGTGGAGTAAACTGCGGTATCATGGACCAGTTTGCTTCTGTATTCGGTAAAGAAGGTCACCTGATTCGTCTGGACTGCCGTTCACTGGAATACCAGTACTTCCCGTTCAGACCGGACGGATACCGTTTGGTATTGGTTGATTCTGTAGTAAAACATGAACTGGCATCTTCTGCATACAACAAACGCCGTCAGAGCTGCGAAGCTGTTGTAGCTGCTATCAAGAAGAACCATCCGACTGTAGAATTCCTGAGAGACTGCACAATGGATATGCTGAACGAAGTAAAAGCTGAAGTTTCTGAAGAAGACTACATGCGTGCTGAATACGTAATCGAAGAAATCCAGCGCGTGCTCGACGTATGCGACGCATTGGAAAAAGGCGACTACGAAACAGTGGGACAGAAAATGTATGAAACTCACCATGGCATGAGCAAGCTGTATGAAGTAAGCTGTGAAGAGCTCGACTTCCTGAACGATATTGCTTTTGACTGTGGAGTTACTGGTTCACGCGTAATGGGTGGTGGATTCGGTGGATGTACTATCAACTTGGTTAAGAATGAATTGTACGAAACATTCATTTCTACTGCAAAAGAACGCTTCAAAGAAAAATTCGGTCGCAGCCCGAAAGTATACGATGTAGTTATCAGCGACGGTTCACACAAGGTTTGCTAATTCTATATCCATTATAACATAAAAAAAGCACGATTTCGGTTCGTGCTTTTTTTATGATATATACTCGACAAAATCAATCGCCGCGATAATAATACAGTAATGAATGCCGCGCAATAAAGTCCGCATTCAGTTTCACCAGCATCTTCTCTCCTACTTCAGGCAATTCTGCATCTGGCAGCAAGTTTTTCTCAATGCAATAATGCAACAAGTCCGGCGGACAAAGCATCTCTTCCGTCAACATCCGGAATGCATTTTGCGATGCCTCTTCCTGATCATAATAAGGATTTTCCGTGTCGGCGATGTATTCACACACATCCTTCGCCAGCAAAAGCCCTTTCTGCTCATCCACCATCAATACAAAGTTCCGGCAACTCTTCATCTGCGGCAAGGTATGATTCTCATCATCCGGCCACTGCAGAATCTCTACCAGGAAGCGCTTCAGTGAATCATAACCGTTGAGATAAATAGTCTTCCGTCCGCCAGTCCACAAGGTAAAGAGACGATAAATCTCCGCATTCTTCTGCAAAACAGTTTCCGGCATTTCCTTTTCCTCCTGATACAGACGAGGAACCGATTTCCAGCACTTTGCCTGCTTACCAGCCAACAACTCAATCCCATTCGTGAAGGAACAACGCCAAAGGACTCGTAGGGATAATAAAACGGTCATCCGGTGCCACCCGTTCAATGTAAGGCAACATAGAAGGCTCCGTAAGGTAAGTGTGCCCGAAAAGCCATGATAATTTCCGGTCAGCCTCTTTTTCATCTGCATAGCCGGCAAAATAATCCTTCAGTAACTCATTCTCCGGAGCCACCTCATAAGCTTCCTCCAGTAAAGGCAGAAAATCCTGTGCCTGCTTTAAGATTGAGGTATCCAACGGATTCACATACCCGTGTGAGAAAGGAGCCTTCTGCCATGTATTCCAAATGATAAAGCGTATATCCTCCAAGTTTACCTCTCCCTTTATATAATCTTTTCCCGTGGGATAGAATGGAAGACACCTGCCATACAAACGGGTATGAGCAGTGGTAAATCCCTGCCACAATCCCAGGCCGGAAATGATGTCTTCCAGATAAGCTGCCACATACAAACTTAAATACTTGCGAAACGTCTCAGGCAATTCCTCCAAATGACATGCCGCATAAAGTTTGTTGGCCAACTCCACAAAAAACGTATCTGAAGAACAAATTGTCGTATACGGATGAATAGCCAGCCAGTCGTTCAAATAAATCACATTCTTTTTCATATATATTCGTTCATTTGAATAATCAGTTTCGAGTAAAAAGCGTCACAAGCAGTGAAATCAGTGTCAGACCGATTCCTACACAGACCACTCCGGTCCAGCCCCAAGCGTGCCAGAAAGTACCGGCTAGAAAAGTTCCCAGTGAACCACCCACAAAATAAGTCGTCATAAAGATGGTATTCACGCGGTTGGTCGCCTTGGGAGCCTGCGACAACGCACAGGTTTGATTACCTATCTGCACACATTGCATACCGATATCTATCACGATAATTCCCACGATAAAGCCTAAATAAGAATTCTGGAATATAAACATGATGATCCAGGCTGCAATGATGAGCGAACAACCAACAAAAGTGAAAAACCGCACTCCAAACTTATGTACTAGACTCCCGACAAAAGAAGCTGTCAGTGCACCAGCCACCCCACACAATCCCAGCATACCGATGATATTGTTTCCTGCATAAAACGGTTCCCCACTCAACTTAAAGGCCAAACATGCCCATAACGCCAGAAAGCTACCAAAACAGAGTCCGGCCCGTGCAGATACCAGACGAATGGTAGAATTGTCCCTGTATAGCGTAAAAAGCGATTTCATCAGTCCTTTATACGTACCTTTGAAATTTAGTGGCATATCCGGCAACACCCAAACTACCACAAAAATACAAAGCAGCATAATAACGGCTGCAATATAATACATCGTACGCCATCCCCCAGTATTCGCCTACAAAACCACTGATTACCCGTGAACCCAAAATACCGGTCAGCAGACCGCTGACCATCATCCCCACATTACGTGCTTTATTCTGAGGCAGCGAAAACTGTGCAGCAATCGGAATAAAAATCTGCGGCATGACCGAACAAATCCCTGTCACCAACGAGGCCAACAAGATGTAAAACACATTCACCGACATGGCAATACTGCAAGTCGCCACCGACAACAAGAGAAAATTAATGACAATGATATTCTTCCGCTTGTACAAATCCCCCAAAGGATAATAAATAACAATCCCAGCGCATACCCAATCTGTGTGGTCATAGGTATCAGGTTAGCTGTAAACTCCGAGATACCCAAATCCTCACTGATACGATTCAGCAACGGCTGATTATAATACAGATTCGCCACTGAAAGTCCTGATATAATGGCCAGCATCCATAGCAAAGAAGCCGGAATGCCTTTATTCTCTTCCAATTTTTGTTTCATATTGATAAGTTTCTATTTTCTTGTCCGCAAAAATACGCAAAAAAACAAAAGCCCATAAAAACTTTGCGACAAAGCAAAATGAAAACAAATTCAGGATTCATACAATAACCTTATCAAATTATGCTTTCATTACTCCCATAAATTACAAACTTATTACACATTGCCCAGTTCTTACAACTCACACAAAATCAAGCAAAAAGGAATTTACTATTTCACAATTTCTTCCATATAGAGAAATAAAATAGTTAATTATTTATTGCCTAATTTGTTAAATCGCCTGCTATCCAATTATTCGGTAAAAAGATTTTTTAACTTTGCAACAGAAAAAACAAGTAATACAAAAAGATTCAACGAACTTAACTACAAAGTATTAAGCGAATTAAAACGCGAAAATAGATTTACAATTTAATTAAAATTTTATGGTACATCATTCCAAATTCCTGTTTTCCGCATTAGTCGTTTCAGCCATGGCTGTTGGCGCAAATGCTCAGGTAACAACTTCTGCTATCAGCGGAAAAGTTTTAGATGAAACCAAAGCTCCGGTTATCGGTGCTACAGTGGTAGCTATCCACGAACCGTCAGGTACTCTCTACGGTGCAGTAACAAACGTAGATGGACGTTACACCATCCAAGGTATGCGTACCGGTGGTCCCTACAAAATTGAAATCTCATACGTAGGTTACAACAAAACTGCATTTACAGGTATTTCACTTGAACTGGGTAACACACTCAGCCTGAATGCCGAAATGAAACCAAGTTCAGAACTGTTGGACGAAGTAGTAGTCGTAGCTGATGCAAAAGCGAATGCCGGAGCTGCACACAACTTCTCTACACAGAAAATCGAAAACACTCCGACTGTCGACCGTAACGTGTACGACATCGTGAAGAACATGCCGATGGCCATGACTTCAAAGAACGGAGGTATCACATTCGCCGGTTCAAACAACCGTTACAACAGCTTCCAGATTGACGGTACAGTAAGTAACGACGTGTTCGGTTTGTCAGCATCTGGAACTAACGGTGGCCAGACAGGTGCCAACCCGATTTCAATGGATGCCATCCAGGAAATTCAGGTAGTCGTTGCTCCTTTCGACGTACGTCAGAGCGGATTTACCGGAGGTGGTATCAATGCCATTACCAAGCAGGGTACTAACACCACTCACGGTTCGGCTTACACTTACTTCAACAACCACAACATGTATGGCAAATACAGTGCCGTACGCGGTTATGAAAAATCTCCGCTCACTCAACAGTACACTCGTACTTATGGTGGAACATTGGGCGGTGCCATCGTAAAAGACAAATTGTTCTACTTTGTAAGCGCAGAAGCGAAGAAAGAATCTTATCCTTCAAGCATTTACCCGGGATATACAACTTCCTACCTCACTTCGGACCAAGCTAAACAAATTGCTGATGCATATTACAATATGACAGGTTTCCAGGAGAATTACGCACAACGTAACATTGACAACAAATCATTTGGCTTGTTAGCACGTATTGACTGGAACATCAACCAAAACCACAAATTGGCCTTACGCTATCAGCACAATAACTCTTACGATGACAACTATGGAGTTGGTTCAACCAGCTATATGTTTGAAAACAGTGGTTACCGCATGAACAACAAAACCAATTCTATCGTAGCAGAGTTAACTTCTCATTTGGGACAGAATTTGTACAACGAGTTCCGTGCTTCTGCCAGCTTCATTCGTGACCACCGTGATGTAGCATACCAGGGACCAACTGTGCAAATCAGCAATATCCTGCACCGGACGGAACAAACATCACTGCCAACATCGGTACGGAATATTCTTCTGGAGCTAATTACTTGGATCAGGACATCTACACATTCGAAGATAACCTTTCATGGTATTTGGGTAATCATACTCTGACATTCGGTACACACAATGAAATCTACAAGATGACAAACCTTTTCATCCCAGGCTTCTAACGGTTCATGGTACTATAATTCATTGGAAGATTTCGTTGCAGACAGACCTTATAAATATACTTATAAGTACACTGATCCAGCCTTACAGGTGGTAACACCAAATGGGCTCCGGCCATGAAGTCTGGTCAGTTCGGATTCTATGCACAAGACAAATGGGATATCAATAACAACTTCAATCTGACATACGGTTTGCGTATCGACATTCCGGTTATCTTCAATAATCCGACTACAAACGATGCATTCAACCAGTTTGCTGAATCACAGAATCTGAACGCACGTGTAGGTCAGAATCCTAGTGCAAAAGTCTTGTTCTCACCGCGTGTAGGTTTCCGTTGGTACACTAATGATTCACATAACACATTGCTCCGCGGTGGTATCGGTATCTTCACAGGACGTGTACCGTTCGTATGGCTGTCTAATGCTTTCAATAACACTGGTATGGAAAGCAAAGGAACCACAATTACTCCAGAAGATGCAGACGGAAACTACACTTACGACGCACCGAAACTGGGAGAATATGCAGACAATCCGCTGGGAGCAGCTAATTCACAAAGCGGTGCTTCTGCAAAACCAGACATTGTAACTGTAGACAAGAACTTCAAATACCCGCAAGTATTTCGTATGAACCTTGCATTGGAGCAAAGACTGCCGGGTGATGTAAAGATGACATTGGAAGGTATCTACTCAAAGACCATGAACAATGTATTCTTTGAAAATCTGGCACTGACTCAAAGTGGTAACAAGGTATATGCTGTAGCTGGAAATGAAGCATCTGCAGCTCCTTACTATAAGTTCAATTCAGGCAACTACTACAGCATCATCAATCTGAAGAATACAAACAAAGGTTATACTTATGCGCTGTCTGCCCTGCTTGAAAAACATTTCAACTTTGGTTTGGACTTGTCTGCATCATACACTTTTGGACATGCAAAATCTGTAAACGATGGAACAAGCTCTGTAGCTTATTCTAACTGGAAGTACAACTACTCTGTAGACACCAACTCTGGAAATGAACTTGGTTTCTCTAAATTTGACATCCCCCACCGTGTAATGGTTCAGGCTTCTTACAACAGTCCGAAATACTGGAATGGATGGACAAGTACTACTGTATCTGTTATCTACAACGGATTCTCAGGAAGTCGCTATAGCCTAACAATGAACGAAAAATCTGACTACAACGGTGACAAATGGTCTGGCAACTCTTTGCTCTACATCCCGACTAACGAAGAATTGAGCAAAATGAACTTCGTAGACATTACCGACAAACAAGGAAATGTAACAATGACTGCTGAAGAAAGCCGTGAAGCATTCAAGCAGTGGATTGAAAACGATAGCTACGCCAAAAACCACAGAGGTCAGTATGCAGAACGTAACTCTAACCTGAGCAACTGGGAACATGAAATCGATTTACACTTAGCACAAACTATCTACAATGTGCAAGGAATTGGGAAACTAGAATTTACATTCGATATCATCAACTTCGCTAATATGTTGAACAAGAAATGGGGAGCAAGCTATAGCTCAGCTTATAACTTATCACCGCTGACTATGACAGGACTTTCTACAGATGCAGATGGAAATAAAATCGCATCTTTCTCTTACAACAAAGCTGAAATCCAGAAGAGCGACATCAGCTCACGCTGGCACTGCCAGGTGGGTGTAAGACTGACTTTCTAATGAAAGACTAACCCTTTACATAAAAGGTGTATTGCCCACAAAAGAACGGCAATACACCTTTCTTTTTTATCACCCTCTAACAATAACCAGACTTATGAAAAAACTTATCTCGCTGTGTATGATGTGGTGCATCTGCCTCTCTATCTGGGCCGGAAAGCACTACACCGTCATTGTATCCCTCGACGGGTTCCGCTGGGACTACCCGCAGATGTACGACACGCCGTTCTTCGACCGAATGGCTCGTGAAGGTGTAAAGGCCACCATGATTCCATCATTCCCTTCGAAGACCTTCCCCAACCATTACACCATTGCTACGGGACTGGTGCCCGACCACCATGGTATCGTAGCCAATACCTTCTGGGACCCACAGCGCCAGGAGCTTTACAAAATGAGCAACCTGAAAACCCGCAACGATGCGTCTTATTATGGCGGAGAACCTATCTGGATTACCGCACAGAAGCAGGGCATCAAGACGGGAAACATCT
>ENA-OPYS01000104-OPYS01000104.1-human-gut-metagenome-genome-assembly--contig:-NODE-104-length-12530-cov-1.375312_pt1 | contig 12530 bp, 17 predicted proteins | sample MGYA00242635_ERZ504478 | MGnify/ENA primary metagenome ERZ504478 (study PRJEB26092, sample SAMD00036246) | human gut metagenome | host: Homo sapiens | study: EMG produced TPA metagenomics assembly of... | reverse complement strand
AATTTAATTGACAAAACTTTTCAAAGAACTCATTTTATTTACTGCCAGAGCCGCTTAGGATGGGCTAATTTTTAACGAACTATTGTACTTATGAAACAAGAAATTTTAGAATCCTATATTACATATATATTTGATTTCTTTCAAAAATCAAGATGCTTTAAAGCCGGGCAAGGTAACATGCTCAGAAATTTTAGATTTGCAGCTGAAAAGCAATTTACTCGTAATCAATTGGGTATATTGTATTTCCTGGTAAATACCCTCATTGATAATGGCTATCTCTACTTAAAGATAGAGATTTTATAGCTCTTACGGAGAATGGTGCCGATGTTATAAATGGGGGAGAGTGTGTTATTCCTAAAATTTCCCTTGAGCGGACAATTTATGAAAAAGAGACCAGTAGATCAGATATATATGAACAGCTTTGGAATATTATCGGATCGAACAAAGAAAATGATTATGCGCCGCTGTATGTAGATGGACCATTGTTTTATAATACAATCAGGCCATATTTAACAACATTGTCGTTACCTCATACATATGGGGAATATATGGCAGAATTGCGGGAAAAGGAAGAATTTACATCAAGAATTAAATGGTATAGGACTTTATTTTTAGCTCTTGATGAGAATGATGTACAAAAATTCCTCAAAGATTTGTCTATCAAAATAAACAGGCTGCTGCTAATGAATACTCCAAAAGATGCGATACAGAAGCTTGAATCCTTGGGCAGATGTAGACATTCCTACAATCGATAATACGCCTCTGCCTGAAATTCTCAATAAAGTGGCGGAAGAACCAATTGTGAATAAAAACAAGCCGTTTGTGTTGATTTCGTATGCGTGGGAGGTAGAAGACAATGTCTTTATGAATTGGATTCAAACTTTCGCCAAAGATTTGCGAAGACGAGGGATTGATGCTCAAATAGACCAGTATCAACCTCATGGAACTGACTTGCCTAAATTTATGCTTGAAAGCATCCGTAAGGCAACTAAAGTTCTGTGCATTCTGACTCCAAAGTATAAAGAGAAAGCTGAATCCGGTAAAGGAGGTGCCGCTTATGAAGGGGGTATAATATCACATGAAATATATAACAATCAGGGAACCACTAAATTTATACCGGTTGTACGCAAAGGGTCTTTTGAAACTTCGACACCGGATTTCATTAGTGGAAGAAAAGGTTTTGATTGCTCTACTGACGATAAATACAATAGCGAACTTCCGAATATTATCAAGGTAATAAACGAAGAACCATTGATAGAAATTCCTCCTGTTGAATAACGGTAAATCTTATTCCTAATTTTATACGGAATACTCAGTTGTTGCCTGTATCCACCCACCCCGAAAGTAGTCGTTACCTCTTCCACGAGGTATACGCCGTTCTTGGAAGGATTACGGTAGTCGATCAGTTCCACCTGTACGGCAGGAGACAGTCCGAAATCCCCGAATACTGTCACATTGCCGGTGATTCCGTTCAGATTGTAATTCCGAAAGTATTCCGTCGTCTCTTCTACAAGCCGGTCGGAATTGATTCCGACATGAGGTGACATATATGGTACGATGGTATATGTGGATAAATCCACCTTGGTCCTGGTCTTCGCTCCTGATGCCGTCGTGTTGCCCGTTACTTTGTGCGTCTTTTTTGAAATCTGCGTGGCATTGACCGTCTGAAACTCCTTGCTGCCCGGCGTCGCCGGGTCGTATTCAGGATTCATGCGTACTGTCACCTCAAAGAATTTTTCATCCGTCCCGAGTGCTTGCCCGTCACCGCCAAAAACTTCGGATCGGTCTTGACCACTTTCAGGTTGCTCTGCGCCACATGCTCGTTGAAGTATATCCTGTACGGTCCTGTCGATTCATCCTCCGGGAATACCGGCTGAGCCTTGCTGGACGAATAAGGACGCCCGACGGCAATGGACGGTATGGCCCCGTCATCATCGGCATCGTATTTTAAAAACAGTAGACCTTGTACTTCGACCATTCGGAAAGGATATCCGCTACCGTGAAGTTGTCCGTGACCTTTACCTTGCCGATATGTATCTCAAACCGCTTCGTATCCGAGTGTATCCTGAAGCCGGTATCTTTCAGGATATTATACTTGCCTTCCAGCACCTCGTTCACCGTCGTCCCTTTCGCCGGGGTCTCGAAATGAGGTGCCTGTTTCAGTTTGAGTTTGTAGGCCATATTCTCACACTGGATTTCCAGCGTGCTGTCCGAATTGTATCCGGTAATGTATCCGTCGAACATATTTTTCAGCACGCCGTTGTAGCCCAGCTTGATATTGATGCGCTGTCCGACCTTGAATGTCGTCTCGTCAACCAGACGCTGCGCGCTGCGTTTCTCGATGATGACACCGTCCTGCATCACCTCCGTCGTTATCCTCGACACGTCCTTGCCCTCCAATGTCACGTTCCCGATAATCGTGGAGCGGCATACCGACCCTTTCGGGAATATCACTTTGGCCGTTCCGATCAGCTTCTTGTAACTCTCGTTGATTTCGAGCGACTGGACTTCCGTAATCTCCACGCCGTTCTGTATCCTCATCGGATTGGATGGGTCGGCATCCCCGATGGTGATGCGACAGCAGAGGATATCCATTGCAGCTATACCCATAAACGTGTCAGTTTAAGCAACGAGGCGGGGTCGATGACCTCCGTACCGAATTTAACATACTTGATCCACTTGTTCGTGTGCTTGATGGCCGTGTCCACCTTTTCCTGTTCCGCCAGTTTCAGTTCCACGGCTTCCGATGGCTCCACGGCGACACAGTTCAGCGAATACGGCTGCACGTTCCGGCAATCCGTAGGCTGTAAGGTATAGCCCTGTATAATCAACCGTGAAATGTTGAACTGGCGCAATACCGTGTTGTCGCAATCGATGACACCCTTGTATTGTACCAGCCTGATAAACTTGGACACTTCCGCCTCGGGATACACGTCCGGGTATTTGGAGGTGATCTTGCCGTTGATGGTAATCTCGAGGTCACCCCCGGATATATATTCCTTGCGGGTATAGTCCCGCCCCTGTACCCGGGTCAGCAGGATATTGTTCCGGCTGCTGACCTGTACCTGCGGTCCCAGGTCCACGAATGTCACCAGTCCATACCGGCTGTTCGGCAAAACCTTGCACTCGCTGTTGTCATAATACTTCCCCTCCTCTGATATGGACAGTTCCAGAAAATCCGCCACTGTCCGGCCGACGATGGAATCGATATGGTTTTTCTTCTGCGCCACCGCCTGCTGTTCCCTGATGAGCTGGTAGTACTGTCCGGTCTTGTTCGCAAGGCTGGACTGCGACTGTGTCTGAAGATATTTGTCCCGCACCTGCTGTTCCCAGTATTTGAGGTATCGGGGATAGGAACGTAGCAACCCGTAAGCCGTCTGCGAGGCAACCTGTATGGCTGCCCGTTTGAGCAGGTCATGGTGCCTGGAGAAGTAATGTACCTGCCCGTCCTGCAATTCGGCAAGCCCCATGCCCAACGCCAGACGCGTGGCGTTGCTGATGTATCCGCCAAGCGAACCGTGGTTGAGTATGCCTCCGCTCAACAAAGTCGAGGCCGCGATTTGTATCAGTCTTCCCATAATCCTTTCATTTTATGCGTTCCAGGAGGCATCGAAGTCATGCACGACATCGATGAGCGCCTGTGCCAGTTGTTCTTTCAGGTTCTGTATCTCTTCCGTCTGCCCCTCCTTCGACTTCATCAGGTCGATGGTCCTGACACTGAGCAGGCTCTCTATGTTCACGATGACCTGTTTAGGTGCCGCCGAGGACAACCGCCCCGTGCCGGAATAGTTGCCGCCGGCCCCTCCGTCATCCAGATGCGTGTTGGTAATCGGGTTGGCAGCAAACGGACGTGTATCGTTGGAATCCGGTTCGTTGCCGTACTGGTCGGGAGTGAAGCCCGCCACGCGGAGGATGTTCTCGGCTGCCTCCGCCGAACCTCCGAAAGTCTGCCGGAGCGATGAAAAGAACTTCACGAGTGTCGTATGTGCCAGCTTGCGATGCGCGATGTTGTCTATACGCTGCGCATCGGTGGCGTTCTGCCCCAGTGCCCGCTGTTTCCATAGCCCGTTTTCGTCCTGCTCGAATCCCCAGGCCCTGAACTGGTCAAAGTCGAACCCTCCCTTACGCATCAGCTCATGCGCATTGGCGGCACTCGATATGGCATTCCGATAAGCGGTGGCGGCACGCACAATCTCCGGAACGGTCTGCGTGTTCATGTACCGGGCATAGTCGTATGTGCGGGCGGCAACCGCTTCCGACCTGTCCCCGATATCATTCACATAGACGGCCTTGCCATCCTGCATACGCCACAAAGACTTGTCGAGATCCTTCTCCTGTTGCCCGAAACGCTCCTTTACCGTCTTGAGGAAAGCGTCCACTTCCAATACCGTACCCATCTTCCCGAACTCGGCGTACGCGGCATCGATACGTGTCTGGCTGTCGCGTTTGGCAAGGGTGACAAGCGCATCCCTTATGTCATCCTGACGGGCTTTGTCCATGTTATACACATGGTCTCGCGATACCATCCCCTCAGATGAAGCGATGGCAAATTCCCCCCAAGAACCCGGCCCACCAGTTGGATGTGAAGGCTCCGATTTTATGTCCCGAAGCCTCTTCGATACTTTTGCCGGCAACGACCTCGTCCACGGCACGCTTTGTCTTGACAGCCATGTTATAGGTCTCGCTCAGGGAGGAGTAAAGTGCCTCTATGGACGGATAACGGTACTTGCGGTTCGATTCGATCTCTTCCAGTACGGCATCCTTCGCCTCCTTTATCTTCCAGGTCTTGTAAGCCACCCATCCCAAAGTCCCGACCAATGCGGCTATACCTGCCGTGGCGGCAACCGCGCCTGTACTGATGGCACTCAACGAGGCGGCAGCACCGGTCAGTCCGCTGCCGGTAGCCACCTGTGTGGCAAACAGCGACTGCAGGACTCCTTTGGCTCCGATGACACCGCCCCCGGCCATCAAGGCGCGGTTCATCGCTCCCCGTCCCGCCACGCCTGCGGACTGCATGGCCGACACGATGGCCCGCTTCTGGGCAAACGAAACCTTACCGATACCACCCGCCCCCAGCAGCCCCTGCACGACACTGATTGATGTCGTGGCCGCAGACTGTTTGCCGATAAACCCCATGGCGATGCGATATTCGTCAGGGCTCCCGCCACCTTGAACAGCCGGGTCGCGACAACGCCTGTAAAGACAAGCGGTTCTATCCAATGGAAATTGCGGGTCACCCATGCGCCGATATTGCCGATCACGGTGAAGATGTCCAACAAGGCATTCCCGATGGACACCAGGCCACGGGTAAATTCCGGAGCCTTGAACTTTGCCAGAAAAGTGCGGAGCACAGTGCGGATAGAGGGTTCCAACACCTCGTATGCCTGCATGAACCCTTCGGTCAGCTGGGAGGTCACCTGCGCCCACAATCCCTTGGTCGTATTCTGCTTTACCAATGCCAGTTCTGAGGAAACGCCCTGGGACCCCCGGTTATATGAAGTCAGTTCTCGTAGTTTGTCGTAGTTCTTCAGGAACATCATCGCCGCGTTACCGCCAATTTTCCCGAAGATTGCCTGGACATCCGCCATCGACGCGCCCTTCTTGTTCAATTCCTCGAAAATGTCCGCTATAGGACGGAGTTTCTCGACCTGCACCCCCTCGATGTCGCGCATTTCCGTGAACCGGATGCCCAGGCGGTCCAGAACTTCCTGTGCCTCCTTGGTAGGTTTGGCAAAACGTGTGGAAAGAGCACGCAACGAGGTTCCCGCCAGCGTTCCCTTCAGACCCATATTGCCCAAAAGACCGATGGCGGCACTGCTTTCCGTGAAGTCCACGCCCGCCATACGCAGGTAACCGGCAGCCATCTTGTATGACTCCGCCATCTCCACGATATTCACATTCGAGCGGGAAATGGTGGAGGAGATAATGTCCGCCACGCTGTCCATGCTGTCGTTATGGATATCATAACCGGCCATGATGTTCGTGGCCAGGTCGGCGATATACGACACGTCGTTGTCACCGATAAGTGCCAGGTTCGTGATCGGGCGGATGGACTTGTTGATTGTCTCGATATTCATGCCCGCCATCGACAGGTATTTGACGGCACCGGCAATCTCCACGGCTGTGTATTTCGTGTCGATGCCGATTTTACGGACATGACGGGCCATACTGTCAAAACGGGTCTCGAATGTCTTGAGGTCGCTGTCCGCCACACGGAGGATGGAATGTGCCGATTCCATGATGTTGGAATAGTCGATGGCCTTCGTCAGTTCCGAACGGATCAGGCTGTAACCCATATAGGCATTGAGCATCGAAGCGAACGGGAGGTTCCTGAGTGACGGCGCTTTCGAATACTGGATACGGTTGATGGCGGCACGGCGTTTACTGCGGTAGAGCGTACCGGCTGCAGTATGTTCCCGCTGCATGAGCCTGACGGACTGCATCGCATTGCGCTGTTCCTGCCGTCTTGCAGCCTGCTCGGCCTTTATACGTTCCGTTTCTGCCTTACGGCGTGCCTGTTCTGCCTGCCGGCGTATTTTCTCCGCAGCACGGGCGGCATTCTTGCACTCCCGTTCTTTAGCCCGCGCTTCATCGGCACGCCGCTTTTCCGCCGCGGCGGTTTCTGCCAGAGCCGCCTTACGGCGCTGGTCTGCGGTAAAGAGCTCCTCCGCGTGGACCAGTTTCTGGCGATGCAGCTGCTGTCCTGCATAAAGCCGTTCCATCAGTTTTTGCCGGGCCTTTTCGGGCATTACGAAGGCCTGCGGAGCATATGGCACCGGAACGGAAGGTGTGAGCCTCGGATGGTATGCCTCCCTGCATGTTGAAAGAAATGACAGAAGCACTTTTGATACGACCCAATAGGGAAAGTATCTGCTGCAACCTGTTTTCCGCCGTCCCGGTCTTGATTTGCAGTTCCCGGTCACGTTCCATGGAAACCAGGGCGGAGTTGATTTTCCCGATGGCTTTGGTAATGCGTTTCTGCGCGTCTGCCATCGTGCCAACGGACGAGGCGGCATTCTTTTCGATCTCCGCTTTGCGCATCTCGGCAGCCTTTTTCTCGTAAAGGCTTTTGGCGTTGGCCTTGATTTTCTTGCTGTCCAAAGCCTGACCGGCATTGATGGTCAGGCTGATGCCTTTGGAAAGCGTGGAAATATCCGTGAGTAACCCCTTGATACGTTCCAGCTTCTCTTCGCTTTTTTTCGTATCGATGGTCAGGCGGTAATCGAAATTACGTTTCTTGCCGTTCTTGGTGCGGAACACGCGGTCTATCTCGTCCATCATATTCTTGATGTTCGTGACGGCCGGAGTCAGGGACGCTTTCGCCTGTACCAGCTTGCCTACCGCCTCACCGAAGGCGATAACCTGCTTGGTGCCCTGAGAGGCATCCACGTTGATGGAGTAGTTGACCTGATAGTTCTGTTCCTGAGCCATGGTAATGGGTACTGCGTTAAAAGAATAGTCTTTCCGCAAGGGCGGAGATTATGAAACGAGGCCGCCGCAAACCGGAAGCTTACGGCGGCAGGTCAAGGAGTCCTCTCCGGCAATGACATCGGAACGGGCATACGGCTGATGAGCATCTGCTCGTGCAGCCACAACGCCTCTTCGGAAAGCATCGCGAACTCCTCGTCGGAAATCGTGTCGAGGTTGACGCCGGGAAAGTAGTGGCGGACATAGATCATCCGCTGGCGGATGCGCTGCTCGTCGGTCACTACCCACCGGCTTATAAGTTTACCAGGACACTCTGGCGGGTGGTGATCAGCTCGGAAAGCTGTCCCATCAGACCGAACAGGAAGAGCGACTCGTCGTCCACGAGTTCCTTATCTCCGTCCACGAAGCAGTCGCGGGCCAACGTGCGCATGGCGATTACCTCGTCCTTTTTGGAAGCGGCCATGAATTTGCTGAACTGCGGAAAGCTCGGTTCGGACATGTAGGCCACATAAATCTCTTTCTCGCCGTTTGCGGTGTCTCCGAAAACGACCATCGGACAAATCTTGCGGAGTTTCTTCTCCTCTTTCAGTTTGAGGGCTTTTTCCTTGATCTTGATCTCCTGTTCCAATGAAAGCATTTTTTCGTCCATATCGAATTTGTTTTGATTCACCGAAAGAGTAGGACAAAGAATCGTGGAAAGGTTGAAGACACGGTTCTTATTCACTTGTAATCCATATGTTATACAAAAAACTTCTTTGCTCCTGATATTCCCAGATCAGTCTTTAAAGGAAATTTCGCTGAATATATTTCATATATTTCTTTGATATATAGTATATAATCGTTAATTTTGCATATTCTCAAACATAAATGATTATGTGCAAAATAGATGATTTTATAGATGTGACAAGCCGGTACATCGCTGAATTGCTTGATTTGAGGGCGGACATCAGGCCGGTCGAAAAGGATGTCTTGCATACATTCCCAGCCAATATTACTGCCGGTTATACATTTTGTACGGCTAACTTGTTGGGGCATGACGTAGTTCTTCTGTATAGTGCAGACAGTTCTGCATATACTCCGGGGCAGATGCGGAAACAAAAAGAACTGGTTGAGCGAAAAGCCCAATGCCCGGTAATATTTGTATTGCGTACAGTGGCGGCCTATAATGTACGGCGTCTTGTCAGACATCGTGTAAATTTCATCATACCGCAAAAGCAAATGTTCATACCGGATTTGTTGATAGATTTGAAACCGCATAAAAATAATATCGGGGGAGGTGAAGAAACGCAGATTCCTGCAATTGCCCAATGCATAATCCTTTATCATCTTGAAGTAAAGTCTCTCGAAGGGAAAGGAACTTATGATATTGCAGATCTTTTCAACGTGTCGTATGCCAATGTAAACCGGGCGGTCAGATGGCTGAAAGATAAAGAAGTTATCGCTTTATCCGGCGGCAAGACAAAGAGTATGATATTTCAGTTCAAAAAGCGTGAATTATGGGACAGGATGTTGCCGTTCCTGGCGAACCCCATCGAGCGGATTGTATATACCGATAGTCTGCCTGATGAAGTATTTTGTATTAGTGGAGTAAATGCCTTGTCGGAATATTCAATGCTGAACAAGGAAAAAAATGACACTTATGCCATTGCAAAAGAAGAAGCTCGACGGTTGCAAATCCGGACAGACAAGGAATATGGCGAGACCCGCATAGAGATATGGCGTTACAATCCATGTTTTTTCTCAAAAACGGCATTGTAGACAAATTGTCTTTATTTCTGGCCATGAAGGATATGGATGATGAACGCATTCAAATAGAATTGGAAACTATGATAAATAATATGATATGGTAAGAGGAATTGATAAATTCAGGGAGTTTTTCACCGGATATGAAGGAAACTATGTCATCATAGGTGGTACTGCCTGTGAAATGCATGAAGAAATATATGCACAAACTCCAAGGGCGACCAAGGACATAGACATTATACTGATTGTGGAGGCGCTGTCTTCGGATTTTGCTGCAAAATTCTGGGAGTTTGTAAAAACCGCAGGGTACAGACAAAGGAATAAGGGAACCGGGAACGGGGAATGCAGGCATGAATATTACAGGTTCAAGGAACCGGGAAATCCGGATTTCCCGTATCAGATAGAACTCTTTTCACGAAATATCGGGGTTGTCAAATTCCCGGACGATGCCCACATTACCCCCATTCCGGTTGATGATGACCTGTCAAGTCTGTCAGCCATTTTGATGGATGATGACTATTATTATTATACCATTGAACACAGCACGTTGGAGGAGGGCGTACATATTGCGAACATTGAAAGTCTTATCTGTCTGAAATGCAGGGCCTATTTAGAAATGACCGAGCGGAAAAGCAATGGAGAACAAGTGGACAGCAAACATATCGTCAAGCACAAGAAAGATGTATTCCGGCTGGTTGCCATGCTTGCTCCTGCCGACACCTACGAAGTTCCTGATTCGCTTAAACAAGATGTTGACAGGTTTTGCCTGGCTGTCAAAGAAGAAGTGCCAAACTCTGATTTTTTCAAATCGGCAGGACTTAAAAGCATTTCCGGAGAACAGTTATTGGAACAACTTGAAGCCAATTTCATAACACAACAATGAGAATCCAATACGCATCCGACCTGCATCTCGAGTTTCGGGAGAACAGCAGTTTTTTGAAGCACAACCCGCTGGCTGTTGCCGGAGAAGTGCTTGTCCTTGCCGGAGATATAGGATATATCGGAGATGAGAACTACTCCAGACATCCGTTCTGGGACTGGGCTTCCGGAAATTACAGCCGGGTCATCGTGTTCCCGGAAACCACGAGTTTACAAGATGTTCGACATAGACAAGCTGTATAACGGCTGGTCGCTCAAAATCAGGGAAAACATCACCTGCCACTATAATGCCGTTATCCCATTGGGTAACGATATAGAATTGATCGCTACCACACTGTGGTCACATATCCTGTTGCAGGATGCCTATGAAACTGAGGCAGCCATCACAGATTTCCGCAGGATGCGTTACGGCAGCGAACCGCTGGACTGGACAAGGTTCAATGACGAACATTCGCGCTGTTTCCGTTTTCTGGAACAGAGCGTAAAACAAAGTACTGCCAGACATCTCATTGTCGCCACTCATCATGTACCGTCATTCGAACTGATGGCGCCGGAGTTCAAGGGCAGTCCGCTCAATGGGGCATTTACCGTGGAGCTTGGCGGTTTCATTGCAGACAGCCCGATTGAATACTGGATATATGGCCACTCGCACCGCAATATCAATAAGGTCATCGGAAACACCCGGTGCATATGCAACCAGTTGGGCTATGTGTTCAGTAACGAGCATACGTCATTCGATAAGGAAGCGCATATTTCGATTTAAGTCTGCCATACATAAATCCCGTCTGTCAGCCAAGGTCAATATCCGGCAAACAGACGGGTTATTATGTAACAAATTTATGGTTGACTATTGAAGTCGTGGCTTCACCAACTTCCCGTCGATACCGCATGTTTCCAGAACCGCGGTATTTTCTTTGTTGAAGGCGATCAGGCATGACGGCGCTCCGGCCGTACCACCCTGTTCCCCCGTAACATGGTAAAAACTGAGCCGTCCCTTGATAAAGAGTATTGAATCGGCGTTTGGGAATATCAGTTCGTGGAACAGGCGCGTGTCCGTGCGGGCAAAAGTGAGCGCGACGGCATTCCTGTGTTCGACACACCTGCGGATAAACCGGACAATCAGTGCAGTGTCATAGGGAGGATTGCAGAACACACGTCCGAACCAGGGTTGTTGCAGGCCGTCATCCTCAATGGTATAGTGATGTCGCGCCGTATCCCATGGGCGGTTTACGGGCGAACACGGATCCAAATCGAACGGCCCCAGCCTCCGAAGCAGGCAGGGAGGCGTGAGCCATTCGTTCTTTCCGGTAGAAGATTTCCCCTCGAAAGTTACATCCATGACAGCTTAGATTGTATCACCCGAGCCGATTTGGATATCGAACGGGTTGAGATCGAATTCATGGGTGATATTGGTATCATCCTGCTGTGACTCGAGACAATCCTCCGTGAAGATGCAACCTTTGAGCGTTACGGTCGTCGTTGTCCAGTCCTCGCCGGCCATCGGGTTGGCAAAGCTGATAATCAGGTCGAACTCGCCGATTTCGAGCAGCGAGCCGTACACCGAACGCAACAGCTGTTGCGTGGCATAGTCCATCGTGATGCTCGCCGTATAGGTAATGTTCCCGAACCCCCTCGACACCGGCCGTCCTCCCATGCCGTAGTTACTTTCGACCTTGCGCTTCTTCGACCATTTGATGGCCGACACGCCTTCAAGGGTCGTGGAACCTTCATCGATTCCCAGGGCGGTCGATGACAGGGTTATCATCGACCACGAGTATGCTACATTGTTGATTATTGCCATATGCTATGTCTTATTTGCGGTTAATGACAGTCCTTCCTCTACATAAATCTTCACGGCCACGCCCACCGGGACAAGGACATAGGAGATGCGCAGCGTGTCGTCCACCAACACGTTCTGGTTCGGGTCGATAGTGACGGCGTATCCTGAAATTTCCTGCGCCGCCTGCATCTTGGCCAGTATATCCCCGATGAGTGTCTTGAAAGCTGTAATCTTCGACGGGGCGAGGAACCCGGTTGAAGGATTGACCATCAGCGGTGAGTTCACATACGGCAGCAGGGCTGCACGCACGGCACGGCGGCTCTTGTTGATGGTGCGGTTCCGGGCAATGGTACGGAAATCCCCATGTGAGCATGTCTGGTCTTTCGAGATGTAGATCCCGTTCTCGCGGCCGGCATACTTGATGGGAAAAATATACCCCTTATCGTCGAGTTCGTCCAGCAGTGACGGGGAGAGTGACTCGTACCGGTTCAGGCTGAGGAAGTTCTCCTCTGCCTCGTCGAGGTTGATGTCCCCGAACCCCAACTCTATTTCCTGGAAATCGTCCGCGAAGAGATTGAACTGCTTGACCCATGCGATGGATTCGTGCACGTTGGCCTTTGCTATGGCTCCCATAACCGCTCCCAAAAATCCCACGGGCGTATGGTTCCTGTTGCACATCTGCATCGTGGAGATCTTTTCG
>ENA-OPYS01000101-OPYS01000101.1-human-gut-metagenome-genome-assembly--contig:-NODE-101-length-12818-cov-0.923725_pt1 | contig 12818 bp, 9 predicted proteins | sample MGYA00242635_ERZ504478 | MGnify/ENA primary metagenome ERZ504478 (study PRJEB26092, sample SAMD00036246) | human gut metagenome | host: Homo sapiens | study: EMG produced TPA metagenomics assembly of... | reverse complement strand
AATAAAGCACCAACCCTTTATCAAAAAGAAATAAATTACCTACTTTTGTAGAACAATATGAAAATACAAACCAACATTATTATAAAACTAAAGATAGCAATAATGGTAAAAACAGAGCAAACAGGTCTTTATGACGCAACCAACGAACATGACGCTTGCGGCGTAGGCATGGTAGTCAACATTCATGGCAACAAGTCGCATGAACTGGTAGACTCCGCATTAAAGGTATTGGAAAACATGCGCCACCGAGGCGCAGAAGGAGCCGATAACAAAACCGGCGACGGAGCCGGAATCATGCTACAGATTCCCCACGAATTCATCCTCCTGCAAGGCATCCCCGTACCCGAAAAAGGAAAATACGGAACCGGACTCGTATTTCTGCCCAAAGACGAAAAAGAGCAGGCCGGCATCCTAAGCATTATGATTGAAGAAATAGAACGCGAAGGACTTACCTTGATGCACCTGCGCAATGTGCCCACCAACCCCGCCTGCCTGGGAAAGGACGCACGGGCCACCGAACCGGACATCAAACAGGTATTCATCACCGGAGTGACAGATGCGGACAGTCTGGAACGCACCCTCTACATCATCCGCAAGAAGATAGAAAAGCGCGTGCGGCACACGGACTTCTACATCGTTTCGCTATCGGCAAAAAACATTATATATAAAGGTATGCTCTCGTCCATGCAAGTGCGCGAGTACTTCCCGGACCTGACGCAACCCTACTTTACCAGCGGATTGGCATTGGTACACTCCCGTTTCAGCACCAACACATTTCCTACATGGAGCCTCGCCCAACCGTTCCGTTTGTTAGCGCACAACGGCGAAATCAATACCATCCGCGGTAACCGGGGTTGGATGGAGGCGCGCGAAAGTGTCCTTTCCTCTCCGGCATTGGGGGATGTCAAAGACATCCGTCCCATTATCCAGCCGGGCATGAGCGACAGCGCCTCACTGGACAATGTACTGGAATTTTTTGTGATGTCGGGACTGAGCCTGCCCCATCCATGGCGATGCTAGTACCCGAATCGTTCAACGACAAAAACCCTATCAGTGAAGAGTTGAAAGCGTTTTACGAATACCATTCCATCCTGATGGAACCTTGGGACGGGCCTGCCGCGCTGCTGTTCAGTGACGGACGGTTTGCCGGAGGAATGTTGGACCGCAACGGTCTGCGCCCTGCCCGTTACCTCATTACCAATAATGACATGATGGTAGTGGCCAGTGAAGTAGGCGTGATGGATTTCGAACCGGGAGAGATTAAAGAGAAAGGGCGTCTGCAACCGGGAAAAATACATGATGATTGATACCGAACAGGTAAAATATATTATGACGGTGAACTAAAAGAACAACTGGCATCGGCACGCCCCTATCGCGCCTGGCTGTCTGCCAACCGCATCGAGCTCGATACCTTGAAAAGCGGACGCAAGATAGACAACCGGATAGACGGCTATGACCGTATGCTGCGTACCTTCGGATTCTCGCGCGAGGATATAGAACGCACCCTCATGCCGATGTGCAACACAGGGGCCGAACCCATCGCCTCTATGGGGAATGACACGCCGCTGGCCGTCCTTTCGGACAGGCCGCAGTTACTGTTCAACTATTTCCGCCAACAGTTTGCCCAAGTGACCAATCCCGCCATCGACCCTATCCGTGAAGAGTTAGTCATGTCGCTCACCGAGTACATCGGCGCCGTGGGAATGAATATCCTGGTGCCCAGCGAAAGCCATTGCAAAATGGTACGCCTGCCTCATCCCGTGCTGAACAACACCCAACTGGACATCCTCTGCAACATCCGGTATAAAGGATTCAATACCGTGAAACTCCCTATCGATATTCGAGGTGAGCAAGGGAAAAACCGGATTGCAAGAGGCCCTGAACGACCTGTGCAAACAAGCCGAGCAATCCGTTACCGACGGAGTGAACTATATCATTCTGAGCGACCGTTTTGTGGACGACACCCATGCCGCCATCCCGTCGCTGCTGGCGGTTAGCGCTGTCCATCATCACCTCATCTCCGTTCAGAAACGCGTGCAAACCGCATTGATTGTAGAAAGCGGCGAGATTCGCGAGGTGATGCACGCCGCCCTGTTGCTGGGATATGGCGCCAGTGCCATCAATCCCTACATGGCCTTCGCCGTACTGGATGAACTGGTGAGGAAAGGCGATGTGCAGATGAATTATGAAACGGCCGAAAAGAACTATATCAAGGCCATCCGCAAGGGCTTATTCAAGATCATGAGCAAGATGGGCATTTCTACCATCCGTTCCTATCGGGCGCAAGATTTTGTAAGCCGTAGGGGTCAGCGAGGAATTGCTGAGAAGCTATTTCGGCACACAGACATCCAGCATCGGAGGCATCCGTCTGGAAGAAGCCGCCAGAGACGCCATCGCCCTGCACGATGCCGGATTCGCCGCAAAAGAAGTGAGCGACATTTTACCGCACAACGGACTTTTCTCTTTCCGCAAAGACGGAGAACGGCACGCCTGGAATCCGGAAACCATCTCCACCCTGCAACTGGCCACCCGGCTGGGCAGCTACAGGAAGTTCAAGGAATTCACCTCCATGGTAGATGGAAAAGAGTCACCCCTCTTCCTGCGCGACTTCTTCGGGCACAAGCGAAACCCCATTGATTTGGAAAAGGTGGAGCCGGTAGAAAACATCGTGAAACATTTCGTGACAGGAGCCATGTCCTTCGGTGCTATCAGCAAGGAGGCACATGAGGCGCTGGCACTGGCCATGAACAAACTGGGCGCACGCAGCAATACGGGTGAAGGAGGTGAGGACAGCGACCGCATTACCGGCACTTACCAGGGTATCTCACTTTGCAGCAAGACCAAGCAGATAGCATCGGGACGCTTCGGAGTCACCGCCGAATACCTGGTCCATGCCGAAGAGATTCAGATAAAGGTAGCCCAAGGCGCCAAGCCGGGAGAAGGAGGACAACTGCCTGGATTCAAGGTAGATGAGGTGATTGCCAAAACCCGCCACTCCATTCCGGGCATCTCGCTCATTTCCCCTCCACCCCACCATGACATTTATTCCATCGAAGATTTGGCCCAGTTGATATTCGACCTGAAAAACGTAAACCCACAGGCACGAATCAGCGTGAAACTGGTAGCCGAAAGCGGCGTGGGAACCATTGCCGCCGGAGTGGCCAAAGCGAAAGCCGACCTGATTGTCATCTCGGGAGCGGAAGGAGGAACCGGCGCATCGCCTGCATCGAGTATGCGGTATGCAGGTATCTCGCCCGAAATAGGACTGAGCGAGACGCAACAGACCTTGGTGTTGAACGGACTCCGCGGACAAGTGAAACTGCAAGTGGACGGACAGTTGAAAACCGGACGGGATATTATCAACATGGCCTTGCTGGGTGCGGAAGAATTCGGTTTCGGTACCACCGCATTGATTGTGCTGGGATGCGTCATGATGCGCAAGTGCCACACCAACACCTGTCCCGTAGGCGTGGCCACCCAAGACCCCGAACTCCGCAAACATTTCCGCAGACACTATGAATATGTAGTGAATTATTTCACTTTCCTGGCACAGGAAGTACGCGAATATCTGTCCGAAATGGGATTCACCCGGTTGGAGGATATCATTGGACGGACAGACCTGATTGAAATACAACAAGCGCCAAGTGAGAAGAAATCCTCACTATTGGATTTCAGCAGACTGCTACACCGGGTGGACAGCGGAGCTGCCATACACCATGTCATGGAACAGAAGCACGACATCGCCCATGTAAAGGATGTAACCATACTGGCCGCCGCCCGGGATGCCATAGAAAACGGAAAAGAGATTTCCCTGGAATACACCATCGCCAATACGGACCGTTCGGTAGGTGCCATGCTGGCAGGGGCGGTTGCCAAGAAATACGGGCAGGCAGGACTTCCGGAACAGACCATCCACATCAAATTCAAAGGTTCGGCAGGCCAAAGTTTCGGTGCGTTCCTGACCCACGGCATCAGTTTCAAGCTGGAAGGCGAAGCGAATGACTATCTGGGAAAAGGACTGAGCGGCGGACGCATTGCGGTACTGCCCCCCGTGCGCAGCAATTTCGATGCGGAAAAGAATACCATCGCCGGAAACACCCTGCTGTATGGCGCTACTGACGGCGAGGTGTATATCAACGGACGGGTGGGCGAACGCTTCGCCGTCCGCAATTCCGGTGTGACGGCCGTGGTAGAGGGTGTAGGCGACCACTGTTGCGAATACATGACCGGAGGACGGGTCGTGGTACTGGGGGAAACCGGACGGAATTTCGCTGCCGGAATGAGTGGCGGCGTGGCTTACGTGTGGAACAAGAACCACAACTTCGATTATTTCTGCAACATGGAGATGGTGGAGCTCTCACTTATCGAGGAGGCATCTTACCGGAAGGAGCTGCATGAACTGATCCGTCAGCATTACCTCTATACCGGTTCCAAACTGGCACGAACAATATTAGATAACTGGAATCACTATGTGGATGAATTTATCCAGGTAGTACCTATCGAATATAAACGAGTATTGCAAGAAGAACAAATGCGCAAGCTACAGCAAAAAATAGCTGATGTACAAAGAGATTATTAACGACAAAAGAAATACAACAAAGATATGGGAAATCCAAAAGCATTTTTAACTATTCCGCGTCAGGAAGCGGGCTACCGTCCCATCCACGACCGGATATCAGATTATAGCGAGGTAGAACAGACTCTGAACAGCCGTGACCGGAAACTTCAAGCCTCACGCTGCATGGACTGCGGCGTTCCCTTCTGCCACTGGGCTTGTCCGCTGGGCAACAAGCAGCCCGAATTCCAAGATGCCCTCTACAAAGGCAAATGGGAGGAAGCCTACAAGATATTGAACGAAACCAACGATTTTCCTGAGTTCACCGGCCGCATCTGCCCCGCCCTCTGCGAAAAGAGTTGCGTGCTGAAACTGAGCATGGACTCTCCCGTCACCATCCGCGAGAACGAAGCGGCCATTGCCGAAGCAGCCTTCCGCGAAGGTTACATCAAGCCCCGGAACATTGAACGCAACGGACGGAAAGTAGCCATTATCGGCGCCGGGCCCGCCGGACTGGCCGCCGCCAACCAGCTCAACGGAAAAGGGTACACAGTGACCGTCTTCGACAAGAATGAGGCTCCCGGCGGCCTGCTACGTTACGGCATCCCCAACTTCAAGCTGCACAAGCCCATCATCGACCGCCGTATCCGGGTGATGGAAGAAGAAGGCATCCACTTCAAAATGAACAACGATGTGGATGTGCGGCAACTCCCCGAAGGTTTTGACGCCTACTGCATCTGCACCGGAGCTCCGACCGCCCGTGACCTCCCTGTCCCCGGACGCGAACTGAAAGGCATCCACCCGGCACTGGACATGCTGGCGCAACAAAACCGTATCCTTGCCGGCATGACGTTCCCGAAAGAACAACTGGTTACTGCCAAAGGGAAAAAAGTACTGGTCATCGGCGGAGGGGATACCGGCAGCGACTGCATAGGGACCAGCAACCGGCAAGGTGCCCTAAGCGTCACCCAAATAGAAATCATGCCCCAGCCGCCCGTAGGACAGAATCCTGCCACTCCATGGCCCCAATTCCCCGTCGTACTGAAAACCACCTCTTCTCACGAAGAAGGGTGCAGCCGCCTATGGTCTCTCGCCACCCGTAAGTTTTTAGGCAAAAACGGTAAAGTGTGCGGTGTGGAAGTGGAACAGGTGGAATGGACTCCCGATCCCGACGGCGGCCGCCCTGTCATGAAGCCCACCGGAAAGGTGGAAGTGATTGAAGCCGACCTGGTTCTTCTGGCAATGGGCTTCTTAAAACCCGAACATCCCCAATTCACCGAAAACGTATTCGTAGCCGGCGATGCGGCAAGCGGAGCCAGCCTGGTGGTACGCGCCATTGCCAGCGGACGGAAAGCGGCAACGGACATAGACAGTTATCTCAATAAATAAATCAACAAATACAATTATGTGTGGAATCGTAGGAATATTCAAGATAAAGCAACAAACGCAAGAGTTGCGTCAGAAGGCATTGAAAATGTCACAAAAGCTCCGCCACCGCGGACCGGACTGGAACGGTATCTATGTAGCGGCTCTACCATCCTGGCCCATGAACGCCTCTCCATCGTAGACCCTCAAAGCGGAGGGCAGCCCCTATACAGTCCCGACCGGAAACAAATCCTTGCCGTGAACGGAGAAATCTACAACCATCGGGATGTTCGTGCAAAGTACGCCGGAAAATATGATTTCCAAACCGGAAGCGACTGCGAAGTCATCCTTGCCCTTTACCGTGACAAAGGTATTCACTTCCTCGAAGACCTGAACGGCATCTTTGCCTCGCCCTTTATGATGAGGAGAAAGACGATTTCCTCATTGCCCGCGACCCCATCGGAGTCATACCTTTATATATAGGTAAGGATAAGGACGGCAAAATATACTGCGCCAGCGAGTTGAAAGCCCTCGAAGGGTTCTGTGATGAATACGAACCCTTCCTTCCCGGCCATTACTATTGGGGAAAAGAAGGCAAGATGACCCGCTGGTACGTCCGCGACTGGTTTGAATACGAAACCGTGAAAAACAACAATGCCTATTCCCAGGACATACACGACGGACTGGAAGAGGCCGTTAAACGTCAACTGATGAGTGATGTGCCCTACGGCGTACTTCTTTCCGGCGGTCTGGACAGTTCCGTCATCTCTGCCATTGCCAAGAAATATGCAGGCAAACGGGTAGAAACCGACAATAAAAAAGATGCCTGGTGGCCTCAGCTCCATTCCTTTGCTATCGGTCTGGAAGGTGCGCCCGACCTAATAAAAGCCCGCGAAGTGGCCCGCTTTATCGGAACCGTGCATCATGAAATCCACTATACCATCCAAGAAGGATTGGACGCTATTCGCGACGTCATTTACTACATCGAGACTTACGATGTCACCACCGTTCGCGCCTCTACCCCGATGTATTTGCTGGCACGCGTCATTAAAAGCATGGGAATCAAAATGGTGCTGAGTGGCGAAGGAGCTGATGAAGTGTTCGGCGGCTATCTCTATTTCCACAAAGCCCCTACAGCCCAAGCCTTTCATGAAGAAACCGTGCGTAAACTAGGCAAGCTCCACCTCTATGACTGCCTCCGTGCCAATAAATCCCTCGCAGCATGGGGAGTGGAAGGCCGAGTGCCTTCCTGGACAAAGATTTTCTGGACATAGCCATGCGCCTCAATCCCGAGGCAAAGATGTGCCCCGGAAGCACCATTGAAAAGAAAATCGTCCGCAAAGCCTTTGCAGACATGTTGCCCGACAGTGTAGCATGGCGACAGAAAGAGCAGTTCAGCGACGGCGTGGGCTATAGTTGGATTGATACACTGAAAGCCCTTACCGCCGAAGCCGTCAGTGACGAGCAAATGGCGCACGCAACCGAACGGTTTCCTATCAATACGCCACAAAACAAGGAAGAATACTACTATCGCAGCATCTTCCAGGAGCACTTTCCCAGTGAAAGCGCAGCCCGCAGCGTGCCAAGCGTGCCCAGTGTGGCATGTTCTACAGCCGAAGCCCTTGCGTGGGACGCCGCCTTCAAGAACATGAACGAACCAAGCGGACGGGCCGTGAAGGGAGTGCACGAAGAAGCATATGATTCATAATATGGCAACGTGAGTCTGATTCCAACAATTTCATGCATATCTTTACCGCTTCTCTTACAGCATGTATTCAAAGAAGAGATGCTTTGCACCCCGAAATCTTGCGCGGCCTTGCCTTCGAAAAGAGGAAGGCTGCGCGGTGCTTTTGCCAACGTTTTCGAAATAGAGTGGAAAAAACAGCCCTTTCCATGCCGGGTATCAGAAAAAAATGGTGTAGCTTTGTATAGCTATAAAAAAGAGAAGAAGAAAGATGGAAACAAAAAAAGCGCCTCAAATCCCTTACGGCATCTCGGACTTTGTGCGGATGCGGACTGAAAATTATTATTATGTGGACAAGACCATGTATTTGCCCCTGATTGAAGATACAGCCAGCTATATCTTTATGATACGTCCGCGCCGTTTCGGAAAAAGCCTTTTCCTAAGCATAATGAAAGCCTACTATGACATTTTGCAAAAAGACCGTTTCGAAAGTTATTCAGCGGACTATGGATTGGTAAGAATTCCACCGACCAGCGCAACCGTTTCCAGATGATTTATTTTGATTTCTCAAAGGCAGGGGTTTCATTGGAAAGACTGGAAAAATGTTTTGAGACTTATTGCAATGTTGTCCTCTACCTGTTCATAAAGGATTACGCTTCTTATTATTATGATAATTTTGAAGAAAAGTGCTGTATCTGGCTCAAGGAACCACGTTACATAAAGTCCTGATACAGTTCAAAGGATGGGAAGTGGTGAGAAGTGAAAAAGATACACATTAAAACACAATTAACAGATAAAATAATGAAAACACCTTTTATTCCTAAATTGATTCTCCTTTTTATCCTATTTTTTCTTTATTCTGCTGATATGCACAACAACGGGATTCAATAACCATACGCGGACAAGTAACAGATTATAACGGACAACCCATTGACAGTTGTTCCATCTTTTGGCAGAGCCCCTCTTTTGATGACATTAAACAAGCCATCACTGACAAAAACGGATACTACACCACCCGTATTCCTAAAGGAAAGTATCAAAGTATGGGAGCTATCAATATGTCTACCTACCCACATACCGTAAAACCCGGACTAGCGGAAAAAGACCAACGTCTCGAATTTTGGGCATGGAATTTCATTGCCGATCGTGATACCACTCTCAACATTCGCTATCATCGTATGGAAGTCTATGGACTACGTATTTTCCACATCCCTGGAGGCATGGCCACCTATCAGATATATGTTCGACCCATGAGTCTGACCCGCACCCTGCAATGGCAAAAAGAAGAAAAATCCTCACTTGTACATGCACAGGATCTTAGCAAGATTGAGCAAACAGGTTTAAGCAAACAAGCCAAAGGCGTTTTGCTGGCACCATCGGCTGACAAACTAAAAGCTATCGTTTGGATAAATGGAGAAGAAGTACCTGTTCTGATGAAACAAGAGATAAAAGAGTACTTCGATGCTACCGAATACGGCAATGCCTATCTGCTGACCGTGGATATGCCCAGACACCAGAAAAATATTCTCCCCTACCGAATATTTAAAGTAGAGTTAACTGATTTAGAGAATGGTGACCGTGGAGAAGGGCTTTATTATATGGAAAAAGAGAACTATATAAAATAAAAAGAAGCGGTATTCTACCGCTTCTTGAGCCGAAACCGGGACTCGAACCCGGGACCTATTCATTACGAATGAATTGCTCTACCAACTGAGCCATTTCGGCAACTGTTTTTTCTGCAATATCGGGTGCTTTTCTGAAAAAGCGTTGCAAATATATATCTTTCTTTCGAAATAAAGAAACTAAAAGCGGATAATTTTTCAGTTATCCGATTTTGTTATGTCAATTGATGCCGGATTTATTAGTAGGCTTCTTCATGTATCCCTTTCATGGCCCATCCGCTTGGTTCGTTTATGTTCTTGAAAGCGGTATCCCACGTAAGAGCTTCAACGGTAGAATTGTTTTCTTTTATGTAAAGATTATAACATCAAGGCGTAAAAACTATTTTACACTAATTGCTCTCCTCATCAAACACCCGTGATATACTGAAATTTACCCACTCCATACCCAAACAATTCAATATCCGTCAAAGTTTGATGGTCTTTACCTTACCCGGAATGATGGTCAGATGCACCGTTCCATCCTTTTCTATCTCCACCTTCTGATATCTGGCCTCCACCACCACTTTTCCATCCAGTGCCATCACCCCCCACTGGCAGGCATTCCCTTCAAAAGCACAATAACCGCCTACAGGAATACAGATATTCCGGTAACAAGGAGGCACTACGATACGATCTCCCCATTTCAGCCCCCACTTCATCCCCATCCGGAAAGGAAGGACATCTTTTATTTCCTCCAGCCTCTTCCGCCTTTTCTCTTCCTCATTCTGTTGCCGTTCCCGCTGTACGCTCTCCGCACGCCGCCCGGCTTCCTTCCTCAGACCTTCCACCACGGAGGCAAAATCCGCCTCGCCCGCCTTAGGAACATTACAGCTATATACCGCTTCCCCTTTCCTTTCTCCACATGATAATAGTTTCCTTCCCCGTCCATCACCACAATGCTCCGATCCGCCAAACAACCACAACACCAGTACACCTCTTCATCATCCCCTTCCAGCACGCAGGCGAAGACATCAAATATAGTAGACCACACAGGATTAACTAGCCGGCAAGACTTCGGAACACGGTAATCCGGTATCTTCAAGTAGAAACCATAAAAACAAAGACTGTCTTTGTGCAAACCATGCATAGAGGCATACGCCTTCCGCGTGCGGCTATGGAAAGTCTCCCCCACCCGCAGCAGCTCTATGCCGCCGTATGAAAAAACCACCGGCCTCTCCTGATAAGTTCTGTTTGTCTTCAAATCGGTATAACAGTCACTCCCATCCTCTTTGGTGACAGAAAGAAGTTCTCCCTTCAGGAATCTCAATCTCCGGCAGCGGTCTGTTACCATCAGGGGAGTTCCGGAATCATCCACCACTCCTGTCCGGCCGTCCTCAAAACGGACAGCAGCCCGGTTTGCACAAATATCAAATACTTCCCGGTATTGAGGAATCACTGTGATTTTGTTCCCGCACCTCAAGCCCCACAAACCACTCTGCCGGTCATGACAGGCTTTCAAAGCAGTCCGTTGCTCCCCACCGGCCGGACCGTCCTCTCCCAGACGAACCAAGTCCCCGTTCCGGACAGCATCCAGCAGACAGTTGTGTGTCATCACAATTTCCAGTCCTTCATTCCGTTTGCTATCTTCCGATAGCGAACAAGACACAGACAGCCCGTTGTTCTCCATCCGTGTCCGGGGCTGAGCATTTCCCGCCATCCGTCCTTCGAACATCGCCTCCCAGTCACAGTCACGGACAGGCAGACCGAATATCCGGTGCAATCCCACATTATCTATCAGCACACATGATTCCTTATTATCCGACTTCCGCAGCCCCCGGCCCACCTGTTGCAGGTATTTCGCCAACGAAAGCGTGGGACGTGCCAGCTGCACGAACTCCACATCGGGACAGTCAAAACCTTCGGAAAAAATATCCACATTGACCAACACGCTGATCTTTCCCCGCCTGAAATCCTCTACCAGTTCCTTGCGTTCCAGAGCGGGGGTCCTGCTGTCGATAGCAACAGACTCCACGCCATGCAGGCTGTAATAAGCCGCAATCTGTCGGGCGTGTGCGATGCTCACGGCATAGACTATCCCTTTCTTCCCAGCGGCATATCGACGGACGCTCTCATACAATTGGCGGATACCGGTTTCCCGGTTCAGCACCGCATTCATTTCCTTCACCTGGTAATCCCCGTCCGCACCCCGCTTCTTCAACGAGTCAACCAGCCGCTGTTCCCTGCTGTTCGCACGGATGGACACATAGTCAAAGGACGACAACCAGCCCCTCCCGATAAATTCCGCAATGCTCCATGAGGTAATCAGGGTATCAAACAAATCCGTGAATCCCTTGCGGTTCAGCCGGCAGGGAGTAGCAGTCATGCCCAGTTTCCTCGCCTCCGGATATCTCTTCCAAAGCTCCCGGTAGGTTTCCGCCAGGGCATGATGCGCCTCGTCAATGACGATCAAATCCGGCTGTCCGTCCATAATCTTCCGGTTTCGTGACAACCACTGGATGGAAAATACCCTCACCCTCCCGGATTCTTCCGGCATACTGTCTTTCCCCGTCCTTCCGTTCTTTGCCGACTTGTCCGGTTCTTTTCCCATTCCATACCGGGCTACGGTTTCCTCTATCTGCTCCACCAGCTCCCTGCGGTGTGCCACTATCCACACCCGCATACCGACACCGCCACCACAGAGAAACTCTTTCACCACCGCAGCCAGCAGATGTGTCTTTCCCGTGCCTGTAGGCATTTGTACCATCACACTCCGGTGAAGCTCCCACTCTTCAAAGAGGCGGAGCTTCATCTCCTGCTGGTAGTCACGGAGACCGTCGTTTCTTGCCATACATCATCCCTTATTTCAGATGTATCCTGAATACCATCCCTGCACTGGGATACTTACATTGGGTCAGTTCCACCACACCACTAATATAATCCTTCCAAAAGTTATACCCGATACCGCAATTCACCGAATAACTATCGTATTCCGCTATCACATTCAGCCCATTCACAGCCTTCATCCAAAAAGAGGTAGCCGGCAGGGCAAACTGAAATTCACCCCCGCCACAGGTCCGTTCCGGTGATAATCCAGCCGCTTGTTATAGACATAACCGAAGTGCATCCCCCAACTCCCCCCACATTCTTCACCCCGAAATGCTTGGTGGCAACTATGTAATAGCGGTTCCAGTGTCCGTTACCCACCGAAGACGTACCCGTAAAACCATAATCGTCCTTATTGGGGTCGCCCAGCACATCGTTGGTGGACGGATCGTTCGCCCCCACCACTATCTGCGGTGTCCACTCCTTCCACCATCCCTCCTTCCATACACGCAGCCGGGCGGAAAACTGGCGGTCCTGATTGCGGAACTTATATGAATAACCATACTGGGGCAATCCTATTTTGTGCAGCGTACAGGTATAGCCCACTTCCAGCCACGGAAAAAGGGTGATGTTTATGTAGTAATTCCACGTGTCATAATTCCAATGCTTCGGGGTAGCCGCCACTTGCAGATAGGAAAACCCGCACAGAAAAGTCTTGTCGCGCTGCATATCCGCGCTGGGGGGCGTGAAGAAGCCCCGTGGTGCCATATACATATTGTGCCCGCGTATG
>ENA-OPYS01000100-OPYS01000100.1-human-gut-metagenome-genome-assembly--contig:-NODE-100-length-12826-cov-1.192692_pt1 | contig 12826 bp, 13 predicted proteins | sample MGYA00242635_ERZ504478 | MGnify/ENA primary metagenome ERZ504478 (study PRJEB26092, sample SAMD00036246) | human gut metagenome | host: Homo sapiens | study: EMG produced TPA metagenomics assembly of... | reverse complement strand
GGCACCCTCCGGCCTGTCTACCAAGGATTTTTGTGGCTCCATCCTCCCTCTGCTTCGGCACGGCCAAGACCTTTGGGCTGGGCGGCAAGTATGGAGCTGTGAGCTTTTTACAAATCCTTGCGCCGGAACTTTCGGACGAATGCTGGCCGACTTCCTCAAAACGGAATGCGGGATTCTCGTCAATCTTCATGTGCAGGCCATCGACCAGACCGAGGCCATCAAAACCATCAAACGGAAAATCACAGACCTTGATGCTATGAAGATTCAGGAACAGAAAAAGGCTGTCCGTTCCGGGTACGACATGGATATCCTCCCCAGCGACCTTGCCACCTACGGCGAGGATGCCAAAAAGCTGCTGAACAAACTGCAAACAAGAAATGAGCGATTGTTCATGCTGACTTTTTTAGTGCTGAACGTGGCCGACACCAAGCAAAAGCTGGGCAACGATGTGTTCCAAGCGGCGGGTGTGGCGCAGAAGTACAACTGCTCCCTTGTCCGGCTGGACTACCAGCAGGAGCAGGGCCTTGTGTCCAGCCTTCCGCTGGGTATCAACCAAATAAAGATTCAGCGCAGCCTTACCACCTCCAACGTGGCGGTGTTCGTGCCCTTTGTGACGCAGGAGCTTTTCCAGAGCGGGGCAGCCATGTACTACGGCATCAACGCAAAATCCCACAACATGATCATGCTGGACCGCAAGCAGGCCCGGTGTCCCAACGGCTTGAAGCTGGGCACGCCCGGCAGCGGCAAATCCATGAGCTGCAAGTCCGAAATCGTCAGTGTGTTTTTAACGACTGCTGACGATATTTTTATTTCAGACCCAGAGGCCGAGTATTATCCGCTGGTCAAGCGGCTGCATGGGCAGGTCATCAAACTTTCGCCCACCAGCAAGGACTATGTGAATCCTCTGGACATCAACCTGAATTATTCCGAAGATGACAGCCCTTTGGCCCTAAAATCGGATTTTGTGCTGTCGTTCTGTGAACTGGTCATGGGCGGCAAAACAGGTCTGGAAGCGATTGAGCGCACCGTGATAGACCGTGCCGTGAAAGCTATCTATCGCCCCTATCTGGCAAACCCCTGCCCGGAGAATATGCCGATTTTGTCTGACCTCCACCAAGCCCTGCTCGACCAGCACTTGCCGGAGGCGGACCGGGTAGCGCAGGCATTGGACCTGTATGTGTCCGGCTCGCTGAACGTGTTTAACCACAAAACGAATGTGGACATCCACAACCGGCTTGTGGCCTTTGACATCAAAGAGTTAGGAAAACAGTTAAAAAAATTGGGGATGCTCATTATCCAAGACCAGATATGGGGCCGCGTCACCCAGAATCGCAGCCAAGGCCGGGCCACATGGTATTTTGCAGACGAGTTCCACCTTTTGCTGAAAGAGGAACAGACCGCCGCGTACAGTGCCGAGATTTGGAAGCGCTTCCGCAAATGGGGCGGCGTGCCCACAGGTGCCACCCAAAATGTGAAGGACCTTCTTTCTTCCCCGGAGATCGAGAATATTTTGGAAAACAGCGACTTCATCACGCTGCTGAATCAGGCATCCGGCGACCGCAAAATCCTTTCGGAACGGCTGAACCTCTCCGCAGACCAGCAGAAGTACATCGACAATTCGGAACCGGGCGAAGGACTGCTGATTTTTGAAAACGTGGTGCTTCCGTTTTCCAACCCCATCCCGAAAAACACACAGCTCTATAAGATCATGACCACCCGGCTCAGCGAGGTGGTGGAGCTATGAGCTTAACACATTTCAGCTTGTTTTCCGGCATCGGCGGCATCGACCTTGCCGCGGAAGCAGCGGGGTTTACCTCTGTCTGTCAATGCGAGTGGGCGGCATTTCCCGCCGCTGTGCTGGCAAGCCACTGGCCGGAAGTGCCCCGTTTTCAGGACATCACCACTGTAACAAAGGAGGCTTTCTTTGAAAAAACAGGACTTCGCACCGTCACCCTCATTTCAGGTGGCTTCCCGTGCCAGCCGTTCTCCACCGCAGGGCGGCAGCGCGGCTTCCACGATGAACGCTACCTGTGGCCCGAAATGCTGCGGGTCATCCGGGAATTGCAGCCCCGTTGGGTGCTTGGAGAAAATGTTGCTGGCTTCCTCCGTATGGGGCTCGACAAAACGCTCATTGACTTGGAGCAGGCAGGTTACGATGTTCGGGTTTTCGTATTACCTGCTGCTGCCGTTGGCGCATGGCACGAACGGAAACGGGTATTCATCATCGGCTCCGCTGTTTCCCACGCCCCTTGCCAGCGACACCGGGGATGTGGGCAAGGGGCTGGACATCCAAATTTCTGCAAATGGCAGCTACCGCAAGATGAACAAGGATGGCAAAGCATGGACGGCGCGGCTCTCTCATGTGATCTACCGTATGACACCCACCACGCTGGAAAAGCCCTATCTCAACCCGGACTGGTAGAGTGGCTGATGGTTTCCCGCGCAAATGGACGGACATTCCCTTTGGGCCGAAGAACCCGCCGACATCCCGCGCCTGACCGAAGATGTGCCGAACCGCAGCAAGCGGATGAAAACACTGGGCAATGCAGTTTCGCCGCCGCAGGTGTTCCCGATTCTCAAATACATTGCGGACATTGAAACGGGTCGCTGTCCGATGGGAGGTGAAGAACTTTGAAAGAATTGCAGGCAAAAGCCAAAGTCACCCAGACCATGACCCGTGACGGTCTGGTGGTAGAAAATCAGGCTGACGGAACTGTGGAGAACGTTTCCAGCCGGGAGGCAGAACAGGATTATTCCACGGATGCCGAGGGCAAAGCTGAAAAAATTCTGGAACGCGCCGAGGACGTAAAGGACAAGCACAAGGCAAAGAAAAAAGCCAAGCAAGCTGTGGAAACTGCCGAAAGTGAAGATGGCTTGCATGGTTCGGCAGCACGTCTGGAACTGACCGAGGAAGAACGCGCAGACCCGGAGTTGCAGCCGTTCATCCAAAAAGCCGAGAAGAAAGCTGACAAGTTGGATGCGGCCCGCGCCGCTCTGCCGAAAAAACGTGTCCCGGTCAAAGAAAAAGTCTACGATGCCGCCAGCGGCAAGGCGAAATCCACCCTGCGCTTTGAGCAGCAGGACAAAGGCCCGCCCAACCTGAAACCAAACCCGGCCAGCCGTCCAATTTCGGAAGCGTTGCTGTTCGCCCACGGAAAAATCCACGAAGTCGAACACGAAAATGTGGGTGTAGAGGGCGGCCACAAGGGTGAAGAACTGGTGGAGCGGCAGACCGCTAAGGCCATCCGCAGCGGCATCCGACACCACAAGATGAAGCCCTACAAGGCCGTGGAAAAGGCAGAACGGGAACTGCGTTCGGCCAACGCCGAGTATTTCTATCAGAAGTCGTTGCGGGATAACCCACAGCTTGCGCAGTCTGCCAGCAACCCCATTTCCCGGATGTGCAGAAACGGCGTATCAAGCAGCAGTACGCCAGGCGCGCGGCAGACCGGACAAGCCGCCGCGCAGGGTGCAGCCGCCACCGCAGAGAACGGTTTCCGGGTAACAAAGCTGGCAGCCGAAGGCGGCGAACGGGTGGCCGAATTTGCTGCCCAGAACTGGAAAACCATTCTGATCGTGGCGGTGTTCGGTCTGCTGGCTCTGCTCTTGATAACGGGCTTGCAGTCCTGCACGGTGATGGCGGCACCGCTGGGACCGGCGTGACGGCATCTTCTTATTTTTCCAAGGACAAGGATATGCTGGGTGCAGAGAAGGCTTATGCCAAGCTGGAACAAAAGCTGCAACGGTATCTCGACACCTACGAGGCCACCCACAACTATGACGAGTATCATTTTTATCTGGATGAAATCGAGCATGACCCCTATGTGCTGATCTCGATTCTGTCCGCGCTGCATGATGGCGTTTTTACATTGGCCGAGGTGCAGGGCGAACTTGAAATGCTGTTTGAAAAGCAATACATCCTGACCGAGACCGTAACCATGCAGATACGCTACCGCACCAAGACCATGCTCATCATCGGGCCGGGTGGCGTGCCGCAGCTCATCACCTACCAAGAGCCGTATGAATACTACATCTGTACCGTCAAGCTGAAGAACAAGGATTTGTCCCATCTGCCCGTGGAAGTGCTGACCGAAGAACAGCTCAGTGCCTATTCGCTCTATATGCGCACGCTGGGCAATCGGCCGGATTTGTTCGGGCAAGCCCAGTACCCCAATGCGTCCACCATCAAGCAGCCTACCTATTACGATATTCCCCCGGAAGCCCTCAAAGATGATAGGTTCGCCGCCATGATGGAGGAAGCGACAAAGTACATCGGCTACCCGTATGTGTGGGGCGGCAGTTCACCCAGCACCAGCTTTGATTGCAGCGGCTACATTTCGTGGGTGCTGAATCATTCCGGCTGGAACGTGGGACGCCAGACGGCACAGAGCCTTTACAACCTCTGCACCCCTGTTTCAGCGGCGCAGGTCAAACCGGGCGACCTTGTGTTTTTCAAGGGAACCTACGATACCCCCGGCGTGAGCCATTGCGGCATCTATGTGGGCAATTCCATCATGCTGCACTGCGGCGACCCCATCTCTTACACAAATCTCAACTCAAAATATTGGCAGGAACATTTTTACAGCTATGGGCGTTTACCGTGACGCCAGAAAGGATTTTGTATGGCAAAAAGACTTTCCCGCATTGAGCGCGACATTGAACGGCTCAAAGAAAAAATCTCCGAATACCAGCAGCAGTTGAAAGAACTGGAAGCTGCAAAGACCGAACAGGAAAATCTTCAAATCATTCAGCTGGTGCGCAGCATGAACATGACGCCGGACGAGTTTGCAGCCTTCCTGCGCAGCGGTGCGCTGAACGCGGCACCCAGCGTCACCCCGTACCACAAACAGGAGGATGCCGCCGATGAAACCTGACAACTGGAACCGCTTCGCTGCCGGACTGCTGGCTATCCTGCTCTGCCTCTGCTCCTTTTCCATGCCCGCTTTCGCAAGCGGTACTGACCCTGCCCCGGAACCTCTGCCGGAGATTATCGAAGAAGAACCCACCACGGGCGGCATGGAGCCGGAGGGCGTGCCCATCACGCCCAAGGGCAACGCAACACTGGTGGATGATTTTTACGGCGACAAGCAGCTTATCACTGTGACCACTAAAGCCGGGAATTATTATTACATTCTCATTGACCGCGCCAACGAGGACAAAGAAACCTCTGTCCACTTCCTGAACCAAGTGGATGATGCCGACTTGCTGGCTCTGCTGGATGAAGAACCGCAGGAAACCGAAGTCTGCACCTGCACCGTGAAATGTGAGGCCGGGGATGTCAATGAAAACTGCCCCTTGTGTGAAAAGAGCCTGCGCAACTGCACGGCCCCGGAAGCGGTGAAAACTGACACCGAAACGCCGCAGGAAAAGCCGAAGTCCAACATGGGCAGTCTGATGATCCTACTGGTGCTGGCTCTGGCTGGCGGTGGTGCGGCCCTCTATTATTTCAAGTTCCGCAAGCCCAAGGTCGACACCACCGGGCACGATGATCTGGACGAGTACGATTTTGGCGAGGACGAAGATGCAGACGAGGAACCGGCTGAAATCGAAATTCATTCAGAGGACGGACAGGAGGACGAAACATGAGCTTTCAGCTGGTGATCGCCGAAAAGCCCAGTGTAGCCCGCAGCATCGCCGCCGTGATCGGGGCCGATGAAAAGCAAAACGGCTATTGGCAGGGCGGCGGGTATCTGGTCAGCTGGTGCATCGGGCATCTGGTGTCCTTTGCCGAGGCGGGCCAGTACGATGAAAAATACTGTAAATGGCGGTATGAGGATTTGCCCATCCTGCCCCAGCCGTGGCAGTTCATTGTCCCGGACGAAAAGAAACAGCAGTTTGAAATTGTGCGCTCTCTGCTCAACCGCCCGGATGTGGACAGTGTGACCGCCGCGACCGACGCAGGCCGGGAGGGAGAACTGATTTTCCGTTTCGTCTACCAAATGGCCGGCTGCACGAAACCTGTGAGCGGCTCTGGATTTCCAGCATGGAGGATGCCGCTATCCGGGAGGGCTTTGCAAACCTGCGCCCGGATTCGGATTATGATGCTCTGTATCAATCGGCCCTCTGCCGTGCAAAGGCGGATTGGCTGGTGGGCATCAATGCAACACGGCTGTTTTCGGTGCTGTACCATAAGACCCTAACCGTGGGCCGGGTGCAGACCCCGACACTGAAAATGCTGGTGGACCGGGATGCAAAAATCCTGCGCTTCCAGAAAGAAAAGTATTATACGGTCGGCATCCAGTCCGGCAGCCTGAAAGCAGACAGTGGGCGCATTGCCAGCATGGACGAGGCCAACACTTTGAAATCTACTTGTGCCGGAACATCTGCCATCTGTACTTCTATCAAGCGTGAGAGAAAGGCAGAACAGCCGCCCAAGCTCTATGACCTGACTACCTTGCAGCGGGAGGCAAACCGCCTGTTCGGTTTCACGGCAAAGCAGACCCTTGATTACGCCCAGCAACTTTACGAAAAGAAACTGCTGACCTATCCCCGCACGGACAGCCAATATCTGACCGAGGACATGGGCCAGACAGGACAACATCTTGTGTCTGATCTGCTGGGGCTGCTGCCCTTTGCCCAAGGACTTGCGCTGACTGCGGAAGTAGGCCGAGTGCTGAACAGCAAAAAGGTATCGGACCACCACGCAATCATTCCCACTGCTGAATTTGCAAAACAGGGCTTCGCTGGTCTTGCCGAAAGTGAATGCAAGCTGATGAACCTTGTCTGCTCCAAACTGCTCTGTGCGGTGGCCGCACCCCACGAGTACGAAACAGTGACCGCCGTGTTCTCCTGTGCAGGGAACGAGTTCACCGCCAAGGGAAAAACGGTGCTTGTCCCCGGATGGAAAGAGATCGACCAGCGATTCCACTCCACCCTGAAAACAGACGGTGATGAAGAAACGGAAGCCCTGAACACCCTGCCGGAACTGGCCGAGGGACAAAGTTTTTCTGCGGTGGCTGACATTTCGGAACATTTCACGTCCCCGCCGAAAGCCTACACCGAAGATACGCTCCTGTCAGCAATGGAACGGGCCGGGACCGAGGATATGCCGGAGGACGCAGAGCGCAAAGGGCTGGGCACTCCGGCCACCCGTGCCGCGATTCTGGAAAAACTGGTGCAAATAGGCTTTGTGCAGCGCAAGGGCAAGCAGCTTGTCCCCACCAAGGACGGCATCAATCTGGCGGTGATTCTGCCGGAAAGTCTGACCTCTCCCGTCCTGACCGCCGAATGGGAAAACCGCCTGACCGAGATTGCCAAGGGCAACGCAGACGCGGACGAGTTCATGGCCGAAATTGAAGCGCAGGTGCGCCAGCTGGTCAAGACCTATTCTTGTATCAGTGCAGATAAGCAAAACCTGTTCCAGTCGGAACGGGTTATTATCGGCAAGTGTCCCCGGTGCAATGAAAACGTCTATGAGGGCAAGAAAAACTTCTACTGCGGAAATCGTGGCTGTCAGTTCGTGATGTGGAAGAATGACCGCTTCTTTGAGCAGCGGAAAAAGGCGTTCACCCCGAAGATCGCCGCGCTCTGCTCAAAAACGGCAAGGCAAAGGTCAAGGGCCTCCACTCCGAAAAGACAGGCAAAACCTATGATGCAACGGTGCTTCTCGCAGATACAGGAGGCAAGTACGTCAATTACCGGGTAGAGTGTAAAGAATAAGGCAAAAATATGAGGGCCGGTTATGGTAAGGTGAAGCATTCATTTTGCCATAACCGGCTCTCTCTATCCGTAGGATAGCAAAAAAGGAGTGTGACCAAATGAGCGAATTATTTTCCATCCAGCTGCAAAATCGGCAGCAGCAAGGCAGGGATGGCGTCTGGCTGGACCTGCCCACTACAACCGAACAGGTACAAGCGGCCCTGCGGCAAATCGGCATTTCGTCCGATAATCCGCAAGGCCTTTTCATTTCCGGCTACTTTGCCGAGGAAGAAAAGCGTTTTGCGATTCCCTACAACATGGTACTGGCATCCAATGTGGACGAACTGAACTTTCTGGCCGCACGGCTGGAAACGCTTTCTGCCGGGGAACGCGCAGAGCTGAACGCCGCCCTGCAAGCCCCGCAGAGTGAGCTTTTCAGCATCGGGAGAATCACCGACTTTCCCGAAAACGTGGACTACTATGTGCATCTGCCGGATGTGCACGGGCCTGCCCAGCTAGGAGATTACTACCTGAATCGCTCCGGCATGGTGGATATGCCGGACGAATGAAAAGGCGGCATCGACACGGCGCAGTTTGGCCGCTATGTGGCCCAGCAGGAGCAGGGTGCATTTACCCAGTACGGCTACCTTGTCAAAAGCGGGGACGAGTGGCAGAAAGTCCACGAAGGCCAGCCTGTGCCAGAGGAATACCGGGTGCTGTCTTTTCCTGCATCGGAAATCCTGCGGGATGCGGCCAACATCCCGCCGCCTGTTCAGCCTGAAACGGAACCGCAGAAAGTTATCCCCATCATCCTGAACGGCAAAGACAGCGCGGAACGGATGAAAGAAATTACGGACCGGCTGGAAACAGGGATTCAAGAGCTGTTCGACAGCGACCGCTACAAAGCCTACCTCACCACGATGGCGAAATTCCACAATTACAGCTTCAACAACACCTTGCTGATCGCCATGCAGGGCGGCCAACTGGTGGCGGGCTTCAACAAGTGGAAAGACACGTTCCACCGCACCGTAAAGAAAGGCGAAAAAAGGCATCAAAATCCTTGCTCCTGCGCCGTACAAGGTCAAGCAGAAGATGGAAAAGCTGGACGAACAGGGCAAGCCGATTCTGGACAAGGACGGCAAGCCGCTGACGGAAGAAAAAACGGTGCAGATTCCGGCCTTTAAGGTGGTTTCCGTGTTCGATGTCAGCCAGACCGAGGGCGAACCGCTGCCATCTATCGCAGTGAATGAACTGTCCGGCAGCGTGCAGGACTATCAAGATTTTTTCAAAGCGTTGGAGCAAGCTTCCCCGGTGCCCATCGGGTTTGAGGACATCGAGGGCGGGGCGCACGGTTATTTCCACCTGCTTGACAACCGCATTGCCATTCAAGAGGGCATGAGCCAGTTACAGACCATCAAGACGCTATCCATGAAATTGCCCACGCCAAACTTCACGCCATCGACCCACCGACCCGGAACAGACCAACCGCCCGGACAGCCGCACCCGCGAGGTGCAGGCCGAAAGCGTAGCTTATGCAGTCTGCAGCACTACGGGCTGGACACATCCGAGTATTCCTTTGGTTATGTGGCCGGGTGGAGTTCGGGCCGGGAACTGGCCGAGTTGAAAGCCTCTCTGGAAATTATCCGCAATGCGGCCCATGAACTGATCTCCGCACTGGACGAACATCTGGCAGAACTGCGCCAGCAGCGGGAAACAGAACTTTCCACTGCACAGGAGGCTGCATTTGCGCTGGACAACGGCAATACGCTGTTCATCCAGACCTGCGATTCCGGCTATGACTACACCCTGTATGGCCCGGATAATAAGGCTCTGGACGGCGGCCAACTGGACGCACCCGGTCTGACCTGCCGGATGCCGGAGAGGAAGCTCTTGCTCTGCTGGGGCAGACAGTCAAGGTGTCGGAAGTTTTGTTGGGCGACAAGCTGGCAGCGTTCCAAGAGGCAGCAGAAAAAGCGAATGAAATTCCCGCACCCGTTAAAATTCCAGACCCCGCCGCAGAGCCCACGGTCACAATTCTGTGGAGTGAAAGTGACAAGCTGCAGGACGGCGAAACCATGCCACTGTCCGTGGCAAACCGCGTCTTTGAAGAACTGGACACCACCCAGCACACGGAACGGGAAAAGGACGGCTACACAGGTGGCTGGTACGACAAGACCGCATTCCGCATTGATTTTACCCTGAACGGCCAGCCAGACAACTACGAGGGGCGGCAGGATTTTGGTGACGGAGAGGGTTCTTTGGTTCAACACATCCAGAACTACCACGAATACTACGCCAAAGATGAAAACTGGAAGAATTTTGTTCTGCATAACAAAGGCCCGAAAGCATGGGAGCAGGACAAGGCAGAGCGGGAAATGGTGCTGACCGAGTTTATCCCGTACCTCAAACAGCATTGCAATCTTTCCGCTATGGAGCAGACGGCTACCGCCGCTTTGCGAGAGGGACAGAACATTTCGCCGGAACAGGCGGCCTATTACAACGCTGTTGTGGCCTATGTGCAGGACTGCCGCCCGCTGCTCAACCAAGGCCAGTATAACTTGCCGGAACCGCCCAAGCTGGCTGACTTTGACCAGAGCTTGCAGGATTACAAGGCACAGGTGCAGGCCGAGATCGCGCAGGAAGCGGCTGCTGCCGGAATGACCGTAGAGGAATACGCAGCGGCAGGCTTTGAAGCACCGCAGCAGGACAGCTTTTCCATCTACCAGCTGCGCAATGAAGATTCCACCCGCGATTACCGTTTTGAGCCCTACGACCGCCTGCAGGCTGCCGGTTTGACCGTGGACAAGGCCAACTATACGGAAGTATACGTCGCGCCGCTGACTGCTGGCACCACGTTGGAGGACATCTACCGCACATTCAATGTGGACTATCCGGCAGATTTCAAGGGACACTCGCTGTCTGTTTCGGATGTGGTGGTGCTGCACCAGAATGGGCAGGACACCGCCCACTACTGCGACAGTGTGGGCTTCCAGCAGGTGCCGGAGTTCTTGCGGGAAAATCCGCTGCGCACCGCAGAACTTTCCACCGAACAAAACGAAAATATGATTGATGGCGTGCTGAACAATGCGCCCTCTCTGGGCGAATTGGAGGCCAAAGCAAAGGCCGGAGAACAAATCTCTCTGACAGACCTTGCCGCCGCAGTCAAGGCCGAGGAAAAGGCACCAAAAGCCAAGAAGTCCCGCACAGCCAAGCCGAAAAAGCCGTCCATCCGGCACAGCTGGATGCCGCAAAAAAGGAACAGAGCAAGCAAACGCTGCCACGGGAAAAGGCAAAGGAATTGGAGGTCTGACACATGAATTTTAGCGTGGAAGAAGAAAATTTGATCTGTATGTACCACACCTCTGACCGCCGCCGCACGATGGCACGGATGCTGGCCGCCCTGCCGGATATGGACACAGAAATGCGGCGGCTGGCGAATGGAACCATTGCAAAGTTGGAGCACATGACTGATGCGGACTTTGACGGACAGAGGTTCGATTTTGCGGGTGAGTGATACCGCCAGCTCGACAATGACACATTATTTTCAGCAAAAGTGATGTGTCGTTGCCAACACAGAAATAGCCGGACACGGTGGCCTTGTGGCTGCTGTGTCCGGCTATTTTTCATGTATCAGTCTTTATCTTTTTTCTCGGTGGGATTTTCCGGCAGTTCGGCGGCATCTTCTACAATGTCAGTCACAAGCTGCTGGAAGTCAAACGCATTCTTTTCCGTGATAACGGGGTTGCCGGTTTCCGCTTCAAGAGCCTGCCGCGCAATGCCGGCCACCTTGCCGCCGCGTTTGGCAACCTGCTTGTTTTCTTCAAAGGTCTGCGGCTTTGCAGTCTTGGAAATATCCGTAGTGGAGGCTTCGGCCAGCATGGTCAGAACAAGCTCTAAATCGGTCATATTGTCCCGGAGATTTTCTTTTGTCAGACCTTTCAGCCGCTTATACTGCCCTGTGGTCATACCAGACCATGCACGGGAGATTTCATCGGTCAGAATGGCGTACTCCCTGCCTTTTTGCACTCCGCGCTTCTTCCATTCATCTGTCAGTTCGTTGCGGATGCGGATTGCCAAAAGCCGCTGGTGAATCCATTCTTCGGAGTAGCCTTTTTTCAAATAGGTATCAAGTGCGCGGTCGATGGCCTGTTCCGGGTCGATGGTTTCCTCGATGCGTTCCTTGCCTACCATTGCCAGCCATGCCTTGAACGGCTCAGCTTTTGGAGACGGAATAGACTGGATAATGCGTAGGAGCTGTTCAGTGTTAGCAACATCCGTCTTATACCGTTTTCCATCAGAGGATAACATTTTCAGTTGTACGATTTTTTCGTACAACTCATTTGCTCCCTCAGTTTTCAGCTTACGTTTCAGGTCGCTCCAATATCGCCGTGGATTTGCTGTTCCAGTTAAAACAGAAATAACATCAATAATTGAAAAATACCATTCTTCCTTTTCTGCATCCCATGCAGTACGGATTTTCTGATCTTCAAAAAGCTGGATAGAGCTATTGTCTTTCACTTCTGCCATAGAGGGTTCCTCGCTTTCGTTGTCTGGTTCTATTTTACATGATTTCGGGTGGAAACGCCACCCAGTCTAAGCGTTTGTAGTTCAAAAATCCAACCAATATTTTGTGCAAATTTACCGTTCCTGCATCTGCTCCTTTCCCGGTGTTGTCCGCAGGATGCCATCCACATTCTGCTTGATGATACCATACTCCTGCATCTGGCGTTTGGCTTCGCTGTACCGCCGCTGCAGCTGGTCTTTCTGCTCGACCAATAGCTTATACTCGGCTTTCAGGGCGTAGAGGTCGGGTAGCTTTTGAAAGCCCTGCTCTTTCAGGGTCTTGGCTGCGGCCTCATAGAGAATCAAGGTGCCTTCATGTTTGCGCCGGAACTGCTTTTTGTCAGCGGCCCGCTGGTACTCCTGCACCAGTGGACGTAGCTCTTTACAGGTGGTGACATCCTTTATCAGCACGGCCATTTCTGCAAGGCGACGCTCTGCTGCTTTCAGTGCAGCGGCAGCTTCGGTGCTGGCGGCGGTGATCTCGGCCACCCGGCTTTCCAAATCTGGGTAGCTTTCGATTTCATGCTCGGTCAGGAAGTTCAGCGTCCGGGCAGCCTGTTTCAAGTTGTGGAGCTTTGCCCACTTCTCATACCCTGCGGACTGCTGGGCCTTGATGCTGTTTTCC
>ENA-OPYS01000099-OPYS01000099.1-human-gut-metagenome-genome-assembly--contig:-NODE-99-length-12887-cov-0.962304_pt1 | contig 12887 bp, 10 predicted proteins | sample MGYA00242635_ERZ504478 | MGnify/ENA primary metagenome ERZ504478 (study PRJEB26092, sample SAMD00036246) | human gut metagenome | host: Homo sapiens | study: EMG produced TPA metagenomics assembly of... | reverse complement strand
GGTCCTGCGCCTGCTCGGCGCGCTTGGCGTCGATCTGCGCCTGTAAATCGGCCCGTTCGGTCTCGTCCTCGGTGTTGTTGAGGGAGTCCTGCAGCGACGCGATCTCCACCTCCAGCGCCTGAATGCGGGCGCTCATGGCCGCATACTGGGCATCCAAGTAGGCCGCAGTCTGCTCCACCGTCATATTCTGCTCCAACAGCCCCTCGTCTGCGGCGCGCTGGCGGATGGCCGCATCCGCGCGGTCGATCGAGTTGATCATCGCGCCCATCTTGTTCAGGTCGCTCTTGGCTTCGGCCAGATTGGCCGGGAGCGCGTCGGCGTTATACTGTGGGTCGTAGGCGGCCAGCACCGTCTTGCAGCTGGCAAACAGTGCATCGTCGATGGGCAGCGTGACCTCGGGCAGGGTCGTGCTTGTATTTTTGGCATTCTCCAGCTTGCGGTTTGCCTCGTCCAGGTCGGTCTGCAGGCTGGCGATCTTCTTTTCCAGCTCGGGGATCTGCTTGTCCAGCTCGGTGATGGCATCCCGCAGCTGGGTCGTCACGTCGGCCTTCTGGCTGTTCAGCTGGGCCTTGCCTGCGTCCAGCTGGGCCTGGGCGGCGTCCAGTTCCTTCATGCCATCGTTAATTTTTTTCTTGTTGGCATCCAGCTCTTTTTTGGCATCGGCCAGGCGGTCACTGACCTTGACCAGCAGCTTGTCGTTGACAGCGTCGATTTTTCCTGGTCGAGCGTGATCTGCACCGACTTTTCCACCAGGCCCGTCGTGGACACGCTGGCCACGCCGTCCACGCGCTCGAGCTGGGGCAGCACGTTTTCGCTGACATAGTCGGACAGCTCGTAAATATCCATGCCGTCGTAGTCCACGGCAATGTACTGCGTCGCCATCATGTCCGGGCTGATCTCCATCAGCGTCGGCGTGGACGCCATGTCGGGCAGCGCGTCGCCGAGCTGGTTCACGGCGGTGCTGGCCTTGACCATAGCGCTGTCCATATCGGTGTCGTCCTGGTATTCCAGAAAGAGCAGGCTGTAGTTTTCATTGCTCTGGCTCGTCACGTTCTTGACGCCGTTCAGCGTCGAAAGTGCATTTTCCAGCGGCTTGGTCACGTCGGCCTCGAGCCTGCGTCGGGCTGGCGCGGGGTAGGTCGTAATGACCATCAGGTAGGGCAGGTTCATGGCGGGCAGCAGGTCCGTCTGGATGCCGGTCAGGCTGACAAAGCCCAGCACCAGCACCAGAATGACCGCCACCAGAATGGTAAATGGCTTTTTAACGCTGTATTTTGGCATGGAAGTGTTCCCTTTCTTTTCCGACCGACCGGTCAGTCGGATTTATTATAGCACCCTGACCGCCGGTTGTAAAGGGCTGCGCGTCCAGCGCGCCATGGAGCTGCCAAGAGCATCGGCATCCGCCCGATGGCCTACGGCCAGGCACTGGTGCGAAGGCCCTGCACTAAAATTTGCATCCTAAAAAAGAGCCGACAAAAGCTCGTTGAAACTTATCGTTTCAACGAGCTTTTGTTGAGTTTTGTAGTGTTGTGTGACAAGGCTCAGAACGGATTTTGTCCCATGCGTACAAAGGAATGCTGCATGGTACCGACCTGTTCTAAACTCTTTTGGGGCAGTTTAGTTTTTCTGCTGCTCCCCTTCCGGGAAGATGATTTTATAAATCGGGAAGTAAATCACCATCTGCACGCCGCCGTTGATGACGGTGATGAGCACGAACGCCGCCAGAAACAGCGTGATGGCAAGCGCTGCAAAGCAGCCCATTGCCTCCATAGCTCACATCACCCTTGCGCAGGCACAGTCAGCTCCGCGCTGTATTCGCCGTCGGAAGCAGCAATCGTCATGGCGTCGCCGTCCCCCATGCGGACGATGGCAAGAGCCTCGCCGTAGTAGGTATCGGTTTCGCTGTCCAGATAGCTGTGCTTGTTGAAGGGGCAGGCGCTGCCCAGCCCCACCAACGTGCCGCCGCGCACCTGTACCTGAATACTGCCGCGCGCCAGCGGCTTGATGATGCCGTTTTCATCGGTGTAGCGCAGACGGATGTAGCACAGGTGCCCCGGTTTTACAGTAGGTTCTTCGGCGTCCAGCGTCAGGCGGGTCGTGCCGCCGGCACTTTGCAGCTTGCAGCGACCAATTTCGTGATCGGCAGCGTCATAGCTGACGGCTTCCAGCGTGCCGCTCTCGTAGGGAATACTGAACCTCGCCAAGCAATCATTTTTCAGCGTTTTACTGCCCACCGTGTGACCATTCAGCACCAGCTCCACGCGGGCGGCGCGGGCGTAGACCTCCACGTTGGCCTTGCGCTCCTCGCAGCCGGTCCAGCTCCAGCTGGGCATGGCATTCGTCATCTTCCACGCACTGGGGCTGTGGCGGTCTCCGGTATGGTTGACCGGGCAGACGGCGATATAGGGGCCGTTGTCGGCCTCCAGCGCCACGCGGGTATAGAGGCTTCGCCCAGCGGCTTGCCGGTCAGGTCGATGCGTCCCGAACCCGCCGACACCCAGCCCGGACCGCCATCGAACGTTTCGGCGTAGTCGGCGTACTCCCATGAGCCGACCATGACTTCGCCAAGGTAGTCCATGCCCGCCCAGACAAAGTCGCCCACCAAGCGTGGCTCCTGTTTGGCCAGCTCGCGGAATTTATAAGCATCGTTGCAGAAGGTCTCGCTGCCCAAAATCAACCGCTGCGGGTACTTTTTCAGGTCGTGCTTATAGCGGTAGATGCCGTAGTTGTAGCCCGCAATGTCCATGTTGGCAAAGGCGTCACGGGTCTTGACGTCGCAGCCGTGCAGGGTCGCGCCGCGCTTCATGAACTCATCGCCCAGCAGCCCCGCCAGATTGTTGAAGAACTGACTGCCGACTGCCTTTTTCTTGGCGGCCTTCTCGCCGCGCTGTTTGGCTTTCTCGGCGCGCTCGGCTTCTTTTTTTGCCTTTTCGTCGCTGTACACGCCGAAGCCGATGGAGCTTAAAAAGTTGAAGAAGATGTTCACGCCGCAGGTCACCGGGCGGGAATCGTCCAGCCCGTGCAGGAAGTCGGTCATCTCCTTCGTCAGGGCGATGCCGCGCTTCTGGGCAGTCTCGCTGACCTCGTTGCCGGTGGAGTAGAGCACGACGCAGGGGTGGTTGTAGTCTTTTTCCACCATGTCGGTCAGATCCTGACGCCACCACTCATTGAAATAATCCACGTAGTCATGCTCGGTTTTGTGGATGTACCAATGGTCGATGTACTCGTCCATGACAAGCATACCCTGCCGGTCACACTCTGCCAGCAGCGCCTTGGAGCAGGGATTGTGCGCTGAGCGAATGGCGTTGTAGCCGTTCTCTTTCAGCAGGCGTACCTTGCGCGCCACGGCGTCGGGGTCACAAACTGCGCCCAACAAACCATTATCGTGGTGGATGCACGCGCCCTGGATGATGTACCGCTTGCCGTTGAGCAGGAAACCGTCCGTACCCCACTCGACCTTGCGAACACCGAACGTCTCGGTCACCTCATCATCGGCAAAGCTGACGCGGCAGGTGTACAGGTTGGGCGTTTCAGGTGTCCAAAGGCGGGCGTTATCAAGGGTCAGGGTAAATACGGCCTCGCCGTCGCTCTCCTGCTGCACGGCGGGCAGGTCGTCCACCGTCATGCGTACCGTGCCGGGGGCGGTGGTCTTTACGCGCACCTCCACGACGGCGGGGTCAAGCGACAGGGTGCGGATTTTAACGCCGTTCAGCGCGATATGCGCGCCCCTTGCCGTCCAAAGCTGCACCGGGCGGTAGATGCCCGCGCCGGAATACCATCGGCTGTTGGGCTGGTCGGCGTTGCGGGCAATGACCCGCAGCTCGTTCTCCCCTGCGTGCAGATACGGCGCACAATCAACATAAAAGTTGGTGTAGCCGTAGGGGCGGAACGCTGCCTTTTGACCGTTGAGCCAGACCTCGGCATTATGGTAGACGCCCTCAAACTCCAGAATGTGGGTGTCTGCCAGCTCGTTTTCCGGCACAGTCAGGGTGCGCCGGTATTCGTAGTCATATCCCTCGTACCAGCCGGTGTTGGTGCCGCCCGCGCTCAGGGCGGTGCGGGGCTCGGCCAGCATGGCATCATGGGGCAGGGTCACCGGTTTGCCGGGTGCGGTATCGCCCAGATGGCGGCAGGTCCAGCCGGTGAGAAGGGATGTTGCTTTCATACAAGATCCTCGCTTTCAAGGTTATCCATAGCAAAAAACGCAGACGACTTTCCTTTTCTGTTGTCTGCACTATATCACAATGTACAGCAAAAAGGGGATTCACTACGTGAACGGTCGTTTTTCCCGCGCAAGCCGCCTGCGGCATTGGCAAAATAGACAATCGTATCATGTGCTTTATGTGCAAGTTGCTTAAACCAAAAAACAGCCCACCAAAATGGGCTGTTCGGGTTATTTCTGCTTGATGGGAAACAGCACCTTTAATGTGAACTGGTTCTCCTGTGTGGTGATCTCTGCCGTGCCGCCGTATTTTTCGGCGGTGTCGTAGATGCTCTTTAGACCGTAGCCGTGGCAGCGGCTGTCGGACTTGGTCGTTTTTGGCAGGTTGCCGTCCGCTTGGAAGGCACCGTCGTAGGTGTTTTCGACCCGAACCCACAAAAAGCTCTTTTGCCGTGCCACCACCAGATGGATGAGCCGCTGCTCGCTGTCGGGCAGCTTTTCTACACTCTCGATGGCGTTGTCCAGCGCATTGCCGAACAGCGAACACAGGTCCATCGTATCCATAAAATCCAGCGCCGCACCGTCTGCCACGCAGGTCAGCGTGATGCCGTGCTGCTGGCAGTACAGGCTTTTGCTGGTCAGGATCGTGTCCAACACCTCGTTGCCGGTCTTGTTCTGCGCCTCATAGCTGCGGATCTCCTGCTCCATCGCGTCGAGGTAGTGGGCCTTTTTCCTCTGAGGTCTCGCTGCGCAGCACGGCGATCTGGTGCTTGAGATCGTGATATTTTTTTATTGATAAGGTCAATGCTGTCCTGCGCCGAGCGGTACTGTGCGTACTGCGCCTGCAAGACGTTCTGCAAAGCGTCGCGCTCTTTTTTGCGGCGGTACTCCACCAGCTGCATGTGGTGCGCAAACAGAATGGCCATGCCGCCCAGGTCTACCAGCGTGCGGATGTTGTAAATTTCCGCCGTCATCTTGCCGGAAAACGGCGTGTCCGGGCTGACATAGCTCAGGTTGCTGGCGGCATAGACCGCCACACCGATGAACAGCGTGCTGAGGAATTCCTTTTTGTGGACGTGCAGAGGCGAGGCAATATCGTTATAATTGCGTTCCAGCGCGAACACCGCGCCATACACTGCGGCATAGACGACTGCCAAAATGCACACACGCACACCCGCGCCCGGCGTGCCATGCTGCCCGGCCATATAGTAGTAGAGCTGCCATTCCAGCGAGGCGGCCAGTTCTCCTAAAATAAACGCGCGGACACAATAATACCCCGCGCACCGGGCGGGCACGTCGGTCTGCATTCGGATGTACAGATACATGATCAAGATGGATACCGCAATGCAGGGCAGAAACCAGAATTGCGGCACCTGCCCCGTTGCCTGCATAAAGACGCCGAGCAGCAGCAAAAACACCGCGTGGATCGTATACCGCCGCCAGCCTGCTGTACGCTTGGGCAGGAAGAACAGATACAAGAGGCAGGCCAGCCAGTCCGCCAGCGCGGTATACAGGCGGGGGATGTTGCCCAGAACTTCCGTTTCCATCAGATGGTTTCCCCCATGTAGTGGTTGAGCGCCGCCAAAAATGCCTTGCGCTTGGCGCGGCTGATCTGCACCCGCTCACCGTTGACGATGGCGTCCTCATCCTGGATGCCGTCCACATGTTCCAGATTGACAAGGTACGCCTTGCTGCTGCGGAAGAAATTCTCCGACGGCAGCTTCTGCTCCACATCGCGCATGGAGCCGGTGGAATGCACCTCGCCCTGCTTGGTGTGGAACAGCAGGTCGTGGTCGCAAATTTCTACATAATAAATATCGGAGGCGTCGAGCTTCTGCACGCCGCCCGCGCAGGGCACCGTGAGAAAGTGCTTCTGGCGGCGTCCCAGCAGCTCCCGCACATGGTTCATCCGCTGGCAGAAAGCGTAATAGCTCAGCGGCTTTAAGATATAGTCCAGCGCCTGCACCGCGTACCCCTTGATGGCATACTGCGGCGAGTTGGTGATGAAGATGATAAGCACCTCCGGGTCGGCGCGGCGGATCTCCTCGGCTGCTGACATACCATCCATGAAGGTCATCTCGATGTCCATCAAAATCAGGTCATAGCCGCCCTTATAGCCCAGCGCGATCTCGTCGCCATCCGAAAAATGCGTGATTTGAAAATGGCAGTTTTTCTCCTGCTGGTATTTTTCCAGATACGAGTCCAGCACTGCCCGATCCTGCGCGCTGTCCTCGACTACTGCGATGTAGTTCACGAAAATTCTCCTTTTGAGAGCAAATGAATGCGTTTATGTGCCGACTGCTATGCCGCTTGCCTTACATGGCTATAGGCTCTATCAGATAAGTATTATACAGATTCTTTTCCGAATTTTCAATAAATCATGGTTCTGCTTATCCGCCTTGATTGCCCACGCTTTGGGCGGGAAGATGTTTTACATGGCATAGCGTTTGATTCCCCACAAACGCATTTCCGGGGTGTCCCATCGAGGAATGCGGACACCCGTCTCACAGGTTTTCACGCAGGGAAAGCCCGCACAAATAACTAAGGCAGCACCGCACAATTCCCGCCTAACGGCTCAAGCATCGCTCCGGCGGCTGCGGCACTTAGAATTATGCGGTATTGCCCCAGAACCAGAAAAGCCCCGGCCTTTTCTGGCCGGGGCTTGATAGTTGCGGAGCAGAATGTGATCTGTTCGCTTCCGCTGACAGGGAGGGCAATCCGCTTAGGGTTCCACCCGCACCGTCAGGCGGGAGGCGTGCAGCCCACCGTGGTATACCCGGTTATGGGCCACCACGGTCCGGGCGGAAGCAAAACCTTCCCGGGTGTTGCTGTTGGGGAAGATGAAATTCTTGGCGCTGGAGGTGACAGTCACCCGGATGCGGTGGCCTTTCCGGAAGCAATTGGACAACTTGGTGGTGCGGATCTTCAGGCAGACGATCTCGCCTTCCTGCAAAAACTCCGACTGAGCAAAGCCATTACGGTATCGGGCGCTGAGCAGGCCATCCGCCAGTTTGATGGACCGGCCGTTCTCATCCACGTCGGTAACACGCACCACAAAGTCGGTATCCGGCGCGTCAGAAGAAATATACAACTCCGCCGTCATATCACCGGTCAGAACCAGGTCTTCCTTCAGCACAGGGGAGGTGTAGCACAGCAGGTCCTGACGCAGTTCCTCCCGGGTGTAGTCCTCCGGCACTTCGATCTCGTTCTCCGACATATCAATGATGTGCTGGGACGGATTTTCGGGGTCATAGGCGTAACCGTCGCAGTTCTCCCGCTCCGGCTTGGCAAAAGTCAGCCGCCCGTCCCCGGCAGAGGTGTTGGCATGGCCGTCACTATCCAGATACAGGTGGGTGACCCGGGTCTCGGGCACAGGCCAGTTTTCGGCAGTCTTCCATACCTCCTGGCCCAGGGTGTAGTATTCTACCGGGGCAGTCTGGTCGATGCCGTTGTCCACTTCCTTGAGGTGATGCTCAAACCAGCGGAAATACAGCCAGTCCAGATCAAAGCGCAGCGCCTGGCTGCCGAAGGATACCCCGTGCATGTCGTACTTACTGTTGCCGCTGTGCTGCCAGGGTCCCAGAATGACCTTGCGCATGCCCCGCGGGAAGTCATGGACCAGTTCCAGGGCTTCGGTGGTACCCATGCCGTTGTCGTCAAACCAGCCGGACTGAATCAGCGCCGGGATCTGCGCCCTGACGGAGCGTTCCTGCCAGTTGGACATACGCCAGAAATCGTTGTAGTCACTGGGTTCCAGCCACCGTGTGATGAAGGGCACATCGTACCCCAGAGCCTTTTTCGGCAGGTCGGTCAGGGGGCGGATGTTCAGCACTTTCTCCCAGTCATCGGCGTTCCATCAGCTCAGGGTGGAAGGTTTTCTGAGACACCGCAAAGGGCCCAGGCCAGCATGCCCGAGGTGAAAGACCCACCCCGGCGGGGCAGATCCACAAAGGCGCTGCCCGCGCAGACTACGCTGATCAGAGCTTTCAGGTGCGGGTTGCCGCTGGCAGCGGCTGCCCACTGTACATAACCCAGGTAGGACCCGCCCACCATACCGATGCGTCCACTGCACCATGGCTGGGCGGCGATCCAGTTCAGAGTATCGTCGCCGTCCTCCACCTCGTGGTAGTTGGGCAGCCATTCGCCTTCACTGGCGTTTCGGCCTCGCACATCCTGTACTACCACCGCGTAGCCGCGCTGGACGTAACGGTAGTATATCTCACAGCCGTCCTCTTTGCCGTAGGGGGTGCGTACCAGCACTGCGGGCACCGGGGTACTGCAGTTTTTAGGCAGGTATACGTCGGTGGAAAGATGTACCCCATCCCGCATGGGCACTGGGAAGGTCTGCGCATGTTCTACCGGGAACAGCTGTTCCTCCGGCCAGGTCGAGCGCCACAGGCGCAGGATGGTCTCCTCCTCGGCACCGGGTTCCACCAGCACCGTGACCATCTCCCGGGCAGGGCAGGTGACGGCGATCAGCCGCCCGTCTTTCATCTGTTTGTTGTTGGGGAATTTTACATCCCGCTGCAGGTAGTTGCAACCGTCTTCGCTGGTGTAGCGCTCGCCGCACAGGGAAACTTCCCCGGTGCCATGCAGCCCCGTCTCGTAATGGGAAAGGTTCTGCCCCAGGGCGGCAAAGTCCATCTTCACAAAGAAACGGTAAAAATCCCGGTCCTGTTCAGTCAGGTCCTGCCAGTCCAGCAGCGCGCCGGTATGCACGTCCAGTTTCCGGATCTGGGATGTGCCGTCGCCCAGCCGCAGTCTGCCGTACAGGATGCCTGAAACATATAAGTCAAAATTACGCATTTCCGTTTCTCCCGTTTTCCGTTTAGGTGCCGATGAAAGCACGGATGGCATAGGCTACACCGATGCCCACATAGTTGCCCAGGGCACCGGCCAGTACGCCCATGAGCAAGCCGATGTTGATAAGGGTCTTCCACTGGGCGCTGGAGGCGATGAGGGCGGCGGTGGGGCCATCCGAGATACAGCCCACGATGGACAGCAGCACATACTCAAAACGGACTTTCAGCAGCCGGGTGATGAGCAGGTGCAGCAGAATGGAGCAGGCGATGACACAGAAGCAGAACAGGGTAATGTAGAAGGTAGATCCGAAGAACTGCTTCAGGTCCACCGCAAAGCCGATGGTCACCAGGAACAGCACCGCGATGAAAAGGCCCAGGTCAAAATTGCCGCGCAGCTTGCGGACGGCCGGCACCTGTGCCAGGATGATGGAGAAGGTGGTGATGAGCAGGATGCGGCCTGCACTGCGGAACCCTTCTCCGAATACCATCGAGGAGATGCTGGTGGCAGCCCACACGGTGCCAAAGCCGATGGCCAGCAGCCAGGCGATTTCCTGGATGGACCATTCCTTGGAGGCCATCAGTTCCTCGTGGTTGCCATCCCCCAGCAGCTCCGACTCGCTCATATCATAGGGCCACAGCTTTTTCAGCCATTTGGAACTCTTGTACAGGGCGGGGGTGGCAAACATCAGGATCAGCGTGGGGATGCCCACCACATAGTCGGCGGCATTGGCCGAGGCGATGGTGTTCTTGCTGGCATCCAGGCCTACAGCGATGGCGGTCAGGTTGGAACTGCCGCCGGTGTAGGTGCCCACGAACATACCGGCCACCTTCCAGCCCTCGTCGATTTTGTTGGCGAACAGTATGCCGAACACCAAAGCTGCCACGCAGACGCTGAATATGGCCGAGGCCAACGCAATGATCGGTTCCTTGGATAATTTGCGCATCTGTTTCAGGTCCAGGCTCAGCAGGCAGATGGAAACGGACAACGGCACGCAGTAGCCGCTGACGGCATCATAGGTAGGGCTGGAGGTAGGCACGATCCGCAGGTTGGACATCACGATGCCCATGACGATAACCGTCAGGGCCGGGCCCAGCGTTTTGAACACCTTGAACCGCTGCAGCCAGAATCCCAGTGCAACCGTGGCGACCATGATGAACAGGAGCGCGCCTTCGGAGGAAAAAATCGTATTCGCCATAATATACCTCTCTATACCTCTCTGCGGGGTCCCGCTTAAAAATCAATATCGATGCCAAGGCCCGGCTTGTCGGACAGGGTGTAGACGCCGCCATTCACGGCAAAACCGCCGGGCATACCCATCTCGGGGTCCACAGCGTACATAAAGCTGTCGCAGTCCGCCTCGGTGATGTTCTGCTTGGCGGCAACCAGGCTCACACCGGCAGCAATGGCCACCTTGGTCTCCAGCATGCAGCCCACCATGCACTGTACATGGTTTGCCTCGGCAATGGCGTTGATCTTTTCTGCCGGGTACAGGCCGCCGCACTTCATCAGCTTGATGTTGATAATGTCTGCAGCATCGATCTTGCAGGCCTTTGCTGCGTCGATGGGGGTGTGGACCGACTCATCCAGCATGACCTGCAAGTCCACCTTGGAACGCACAAAGCGCATACCGTCCAGATCCCAGCTGGGCAGGCACTGTTCCACCGCTTCCACGCCCAACTCTTCAAAGGCTTTCAGGGTGCGCACCGCATCGCTGACCGTGTAACCTTGGTTGGCGTCCACACGCAGGCGGATGTTGGGGCCCACCGCCTGACGGATCAGGGTCAATGCCTGAATATCCTCGCTCGGGTTGATGCCGGCCTTGATTTTCAGAATGGTGAAGCCATCCTTTTCCACCCGTTCCCGGGCTTCGGCGGCCATGGCTTCCGGTGTGTCAATGCCCACCGTCATGTCCGTGACGATCTGGTTCACGCTGCCGCCCAGCACCTTGTACAGAGGCTGACCCATCAGTTTGCCCTTGATATCATACAGGGCAATATCCACCGCGGCCTTTGCCGAGGTGTTGCCTGACAGCAGGCGGTCCATCATCCTGTGGATGCCCTCAACATCGAGCGGGTCCATGCCGATCAATCCGGTGCGGAACAGTTTCAGCGCTTCCAGAACGGTGGCTGCGCTCTCGCCGGTCACCGGTTCAAAGGGCGCGGCCTCACCGATGCCCCACAGACCTTCGTCGGTGGAGATCTTCACCAGCACATTCAGCGAATGATCCTGTACCGCAAAAGCAATACGGAAGGGCTTTTTCATGGGGATACGGATGGTTTCTACCTTTACGTCTGTGATTTTCATAGGGTTCCTCCTGCACAATAATTTTTATAAAATTTACAATTTTTTATAAATTTTACTATTTCTAAAATTTTTGTCAAGAGTTTTTCTGTTTTTTTCACATTTTTCAGAGCACTTTATAGGATAAGCAAGAAATTATCTGATTTTCTTTGTAAAAAATTTTATAAATATCGAATTTTTTCTTGCTTATTTACGTACAGAACATTTTGTGATATACTGTAAATAAATTTTTTTACGAAAAAGCGGGAGGTCTTATGCTGGGCGAACATGTTCGAAATATCCGGAAAAAGCGGGGAATCACCCTCAAGGAACTGGCCGAAAAGACCGGTTTGTCCATCGGGTACATCTCCCAAATCGAGCGCGATCTCACCGACCCGTCCCTGTCCACCCTGCGCAAACTCAGCGCCGCTCTGGACATCCCCACCTATCTGTTTATGGGAGGTGAGAGCAGCACCAGCCTGACAACCCGTCAGGCGGATATGTTGATCCTCTCCCAGCCCAATTCCAATGTACGGTATCATCTGCTTACGCCCATGCCCAACGGAAATTTTGTACCTCAGTCGTTGGTCATACGCTTTGAGCTGGAACCCCACTGCAAGGACGGCGACCTGCCGGTGATCCATCCCAGTGAGGAAATCCTGCTGCTGGAACAGGGGCAGCTGGATGTACTGGTGAAGTCCGAGACTACCCGCCTGAACGCCGGAGACACCACTGTGGTGCAGTCCAACCTGCCCACATCGTTTCCAACCCCGGGGATACCACAGCGGTGGGGCTGGCTGTGTTCACCCCTGCCATTTGGTTTCCCAACAACCGGCGCAGTTTTAACCGCGGCGGCGAAACCTGAATCTTCGCACCGGCTTGGCGCAGCAGCGCGTTTTCCGGGAAGGTTTTTCACAGACAAACGGGCACGGACGAGCAATGCTCGCCCCTACAAGAGTTTTTTGCAGCCTGAAAAAAAATTGCAAGCCGGCGATCTGCCGGCTTGCAATTTTTTTATCCCCCGCAGAGGGTCTTTTTCGCCGTTCCCTGCCTTTTACTGCCCGGCCAGCGCGATCTGCTCGCGGGTGATGGGCAGCTCATAGAACCGCTTGTGGGTGGCGTGGTAGATCGCATCGGCCACGGCGGGCAGCGGGGTGTTGATGACCACCTCGCCGATGCTCTTGGCACCGAAGGGGCCGGTGCCCTCGTAGCTGCTCTCAAATACGACATGGATATGCCCGATGTCGTTGCGCGCCGGGATCTTGTACTGCATCAGCGAGTTTTCCTGCGGCATGCCGCGGTCATCGTAGGTGACATTCTCGGTCAGCGCCATACCGATGCCCTGCAGGATGCCGCCCTCGGCCTGTACCCGCGCAAGGTTCGGGTTGACCGGTGTGCCGCAGTCAACAGCCGCCTCATAGCGGATGACCTGCGCCTCGCCGGTTTCCAGATCGACCTCGACCTCGGCCGCGCCCACCATGAACGGCGGGGGCGAGATCTCCGAGCTGTGGGTCACGACTGCCTCCAGCGCCGTATTGCTGCCGCACTGGGAGGCTGCGGCGATCTGCGCCAGCGTGGCGCGCTGCGTGCCGTCCTCGCTTGTCACGGCATCGCCCGCAAAGACGACTGCGCGCTCATCAAG
>ENA-OPYS01000096-OPYS01000096.1-human-gut-metagenome-genome-assembly--contig:-NODE-96-length-13077-cov-0.988263_pt1 | contig 13077 bp, 10 predicted proteins | sample MGYA00242635_ERZ504478 | MGnify/ENA primary metagenome ERZ504478 (study PRJEB26092, sample SAMD00036246) | human gut metagenome | host: Homo sapiens | study: EMG produced TPA metagenomics assembly of... | reverse complement strand
CGACAAGATGAACACCGCCGAGGGGCATCTTGCCCGTATCGAGGAGAACACCGGCACGAGCGCGTCGCACCTTGGCAAAATAGAGGAAGAGATTCGTAAAATCAATCGTGACGGAGTAAAATGCAAATGATATGGAAAAGATATTAGGCGGTCTGGTACTTGTCAACGGTACCGACATCTGGAGCACATACGGGGTGTTCCTCGTTGAGGACAAGCGCGGCGGGATGGATAACCTGACCGCCATCCTGACCCCGAGCAAGACGAAAACGGATACGGCCGTGAATATCCGGGAGGAGGACGGGGAGAAATATTCCTCCGTGCTGACGCCCAGGAATGAGGCCCGTGACGTGACGCTTCATTTCGCCCTGTTTGGCAAAACGCAGGCCGGCTGGCTGAAGAAGTATTTCGAGTTCATCAATTTCCTGAAGAAAGGCCGTGACGGGTGGCTTGAGATTTCCTTTCCCCAACTTGCCCTGACTCTCCGTGTGAAATATACGGATTGCAGCAAGTTCCAGCCTCTGACCTATCTCTGGAAGGAAGGCGTGCACGCCGGCAAGTTCAAGGTGAAGTTCCGGGAACCTGTCCCGGTCATATAAATGTGATTCAAACCCTATTCAAACGACGTTTAAATAAGATACAGACATGCTGACCATCTATGACAGCAACGGCAACAGACGGACCGATATAGAGGCGGGTGACAGCTCCACCCAGGTGAAGGAGGTACAGGGTGACAATGTCCTGACACTCTCTTTCACGCATTACGAATATATCGCCCTGGACGTGAATGACCGGGTGGACTTTGAGGGTGAGCGCTACTGGCTGACCGAACGGTACGCCCCGAAGCAGAAGAGCGGCCAGGAGTGGGTATATGATTTGAAGTTTTACGGCATCGAGAGCCTGGTGAGACGTTTTCTTGTGCTGGAGACCACCGACGGGAACACCGAGCCTGTGTTCACGCTGACAGCGACTCCGCGTGAACACGTGGCCATGATCGTGAAGTGTATCAATGACGGAATGAACCACACCACCGACTGGAAAGTGGGGCGGGTGGACGGTACGGACCTTATCGTCATCGATTACGAGGGGAAGTACTGCAACGAAGCCCTGAAAGAGATAGCCGAAGCGGTCGGCGGGCAGGCTGAATGGTGGGTGGAAGGCCAGACCGTGAACGTGTGCCGGTGTGAGCATGGCGAGGAAATAACGCTGGGCTACGGGAAGGGACTGACCGGAATCGAACGCGACACGACGGGTACCGACAATTTTTATACCCGGTTGTTCCCGGTAGGCAGCACGCGGAACATAGATCCGTCAAAATACGGGCATAGCCGCCTGATGCTTCCGGGGGGCAGGCAATATGTCGAGATACATACGGAGGAGTACGGCATCTATGACCGTTACGAGCAAGACGCCTTCAGCGGCATTTATCCCCGCAGGATCGGGGCTGTCAGCAGTGTGCGCAGCGAAGATGTGAAAGATGACGACGGCAACCCTTTCACGGTCTATTATTTCAGGGACGACAGCCTGAACTTCGATCCGAACGATTACGAGCTGCCCGACGAGACCAAACGTGTATCGTTCCAGGACGGTGACCTTTCCGGACTGGGGCAGGGTGAGGACCACTGTTTCGAGGTGAATTTCAACAGTGCCACCCGTGAGTTCGAGATTATTACGATATGGCCCTATGATGATGACACGCAACTCCCCGGCGGCAAACTTGTCCCGAAATCCGGTGACCGTTATATTCTCTGGAATATCCGTATGCCGGACGAATATTACCCGCTTGCCGAGGAGGAGTTTCTTACGGCGGTGGAACAGTTCAATACCGAACACTGGCAGGATCTTGCCGTTTACAAGGCCCCGACTGACCATGTGTGGATTGAGGAGAACGGTGTTTCCCTGTCCGTAGGCCGCCGTGTGAGACTTGAAAGCGAGGAGTATTTCCCCGAAACCGGTTATCGCAGCAGCCGTATCACGAAAATTACCCGGAAGGTGAACCAACCCGGGGAGATGGACATCGAGATCAGCGATGCCCTGCATAGTGGTGCGTTTGAACGGGTGAATGACAGTATCGGGGAACTGAAAAACTATACGAAGTCAAAGGCGGAGGGTACCGCGCTTCCTGACATTATCCGTAGCTGGGACAAGACACTGCCTACGGACAACAATCTTTTTTCTGCGCGGAGAAGCCAGGCGGAACACATCAGCAAAAAAAAGAATGACCGTGCAAAGGGGAAGATCACCTTCGAAGCGGGAGCCTCTTTCGGACAGGAGGATAATGCGGGTATGATGACAAGGGCAATGCCGAGTTGCTGACCCTTGTCGTGCGTGAGCTTCTTCGCAGTCCGAAATTCGTGGACGGTCTTTTCGGTGAGGGCTGGCGGCTCTGGATGGAGGACGCTTTGTCCCATCTGACCATCGACAAGCTGACGGTACGCCAGGTCATGGTAGTATTGGAGCTGCTTATCGAGAAGGTACGCAGCGTCGGCGGCCAGCTTTGTGTCAGTGCCGCCAACGGGAAAATAAAGACCGCTGTTCTTGAGGGCGGTTACTGGAGGATCACCTTCGAGCAGGAGAACACTTTCGTGGCCCATGACCTCATGCGCTGCCAGACCTTCAGCGGCGGGAATTTGAAAAGCTATTGGGTTGAGGTGACCGGCGTGGAGGGTGGTTCCATCATCGTGGGCGAGGACGAGTTCGGCGCTTCCCTTCCGGAGGCTGGTGACGAGTGCGTGCTGATGGGCAACACGGAGAATCCGTTGCGCCAGAACCTGATCCTGATCTCCGCCACCGAGGACGGGCAGCCCCGTGTGGACGTGATGGACGTGGTGAAGGCGAAGAACTTCACCGGCTGCCTGCGTGCCCGTCTGGGCAACCTTGACGGTATCAGTGACGACTGGTTCCCTTCAGACAACCAGCCTCACGGTGATGGCCTGTACAGCGACAACGCCTACCTGCGTGGTACGTTCCTTCTGGTAACGGGCGAGGATATCAAGACGAAGTTCGAGATAGTCGAGGGGAAATCGTCAGTTCCGTCACCGCCCTGCGGAATGACTTCGCCACCGAGCGCGGCTACCTGAATAACCCCGCCTTTGATGACGGCCTTATGAAGTGGAACACGGAGAACGAGACCGTGTTCTTCCTTGTGGGCAACCGGTGGATCTGGGCGAACGGTAACGTCTTGACGAGGAAGGGTGACAGCGCGAGCGTGACCGAGGATGACGGCCGTACGGTTGTCCGGATTCGTAACAAGTACATCCTCCAGAAACGTGAGAACCTGAAAAGTATTCCCTCCATGCCTGAAAATGACAGTGGGGAGAAGGAAGCCGTCCCGGTGTTCCTGACTTTCTTTTACCGCTGTGCCAAGGCCGGCACGCTGCGTGTGGAGTTTGTGGGTGTGGATAAGACAGGCTTTGCCAATTTCAACAGCATGGAGGTGGAGGAAGAACTGTCCGCGACCGACGGGTACGTACAGTACACCTGTAGCGGACTCTGGAACGGTACAGGTGATTTTAAATTGAGTTTTACCGGTGATATTTACCTGTATATGCTCATATTGAGCACCGACCGTGTGGAATCCCTGACACACCGTTATAAAACCCTTTTCGAGCAGTCGGAGCGTCTGGTAAAGATTTCGGCGGCGGTGTTCGACAAAGACGAGAACCTGCTGGAAGAGACCGGCCTGATGGTTACTTCCAAATATTCCGGGTTGTATGCCATTGACGGTGATGGAAATTTGAAATCCCTTGTAGGTGTTGGGGGTGACGGCGTAAAAATCAAGGGCGATAATATCACTTTGGAGGGGCTTGTTACGGCTAATGATAATTTCAAGATTCTGGAAGACGGTAGTATTGAGACGCGCAACGCCAAGATTTACGGTACAGTGTATGCCTATGAGGGTAAAATCGGCGGTTTTACGATTGATTCCGGACGGTTGTACTGGAAAGCCGGTGATTATTTCGGCAATGATTCCCGCAGTCTGAAACTTGGTGTCTCACAAACGGACATGGAGGGTATTGTGGATGTGTCCTTTAATGCCGCCACGCAGGGACGGTTCGGTGTCAAGGCCGTAGGCTCGAATCTGGGTGGTGCCGCTATCTATGCCTCCAGCAAGTCCTCTGGTCAGAGCTATCCTATCAGTGCCAATACTTATGCCGGCTATTTTGACGGTGGTGTGCATGTGAACGGGGCGGTGTATTGTGGTGATATCCTGTCGAACAATTACGGTACGGGATGGAGCCTGGCCAGCGATGGGACATACAGTTACCGAAAGGGTGTTTCAGGTACCTTCCAGTGGGCTGTAAAGAGTGATTTTATAACTTATAACTATACCCTTGAGGTTGTTAATGGAATTGTCGTTAAGATGACATATATCTAAAAATAAAGGATATGAAAGTAAATTTTAATGTGTATTTTAAGGATTTCGACGGTAGCGTGCTGTTGATTGATAAGAAACCCCAGTGTATGGGAGTCATAGTCTCCCAGTGCCTGTTCAACGGTACCGGTTTCCGTCCGAGCGGTAATATTCAGACGGATAATGAAAAGAAATTACATGCTTACAGTCTTTGCATGAGGATTATGGGTTCCGATGCGGATGTGGATCTGACATCGGAGGATGCGGTTTTGATAAAGGAAGCTGTTACCGGTCTTACTCCGGGCTGTTATTCCCAAATAGTGAAACAGATAGAAGGGTAATGGAGGATTAGCCATGACAAATGCGGAAAAACAGGAGATCCTGAACGCTATCAAGCCGAGAGCCAGAGCGTTGATGAACTTGTGGAGGTCAGCTCCCTTGACAATATCAAAAGTCTCCCCGCCCTTCGCGGCAGTGAGCTGGTGAGTGCTCCGCTTACCCTTTTGCGTAAACCGGCCGATGATGCCGCTGCCACGGCGAATGCGTCTGCCACGAAAGCGGATAATGCTGCGGCTTTGGCGAATAAAGCTGCGGGTATGGCGTCTGATGCGGCCGGTACCGCCAATCAGGCTGCTGAAACTGCAAATTCCGCCGCGGCAGCGGCATCCGCGGCTGCGAAACAGGCGGAGGATGCCGCCGCCGGTGTGAACGACGGTTTGGTCGGTGGCATGACGGCCGTCCCTGATGAGGAGAACGACACGGTGAAACTCACCCTGCTGGGGAAGACCGGGACGGAGATTGCCTCCGTTGATATTCCCGGTGGTACGGGTGGTGGCGGTAACACGTATAATGTGACGGCGGAAGTCCCTTTGGAGAGCGGTTATTATGTCCTTTCCTCCGCGATCGGTGCCGTGGATGAGAAATACCGTTACAAGGGCCGTTGCATCACCTATGAAGTCTCGCAGGGCAAATGGGAGACCAAACAGTTCGTGGGGACAAGTCTGTCGAGCTGGGAGCAGGAGGCGAGCTGGGAGGACTTCGGCGGTGCCGGAACGATGAAGAGCCTGACGGTGAACGGCGAGAAGAAAGTTCCCGACAGCGAGGCAACGTGGATCTGACCATCGACAAGCTGGAAGTGGACGAGAGCCTGGATGCTGACAGTACCAATCCCGTCCAGAACAAGACCGTCGCCGCCAAATTCCAGGAGGTGGAAGCCGGTACCGTGTTCGGCATGAGCGCGGAAGTGAGCGACGACGAGAGCAGTGTCCGCCTTGCGCTGACCAACAAGAGCGGGGCGGAGATCGCGAGCGTTGACATCCCGGCCGGCAGCGGTGGCGGCGGTGAGTCCTCCACCACCAAGATCGTGCTGCTTGCCGAGACCGACAAGAAAACCGTGAAGGAAGGCGGAGCGGTGAAACTTACCTATACCTATGACCACCAGGTTGCCGGCGGTGATGACAAGGGTAGCAGTACCGGACAGAAAGCGACCGTCACCATCCAGGTGAAGCGCGGGACGACCACCACTTATTCCTCCTCGCTGAAGGAAGTGAGCAAGGGTACCTATACCCTTGACCTGACCAAATACCTGCTGGTGGGCACGAGCGATATCTACGTCATTGCCGAGACTACCGATCCCACCACGGGTAAGGCGCAGAAGAAGCAGGCGTACGTGAGCGTGAAGAGCGTCACCCTGTCCCTTTCCTGCGGTTACAACCTGGCGGCCACCATCCAGAACGGCGGTTACGGTACCTATGATTCCGCGAGTATACCCTACGCCGTGAGCGGTACCGGCACGAAAACCGTCAGCCTGTACGTGGACGGTGTACAGCAGAACGCGCATACGGTCACCCGCAGCGGCACGACGAACGGCAGTTTCGAGGTTTCCATGACCGGCCTGTCCGTGGGGCGGCATACCGCCCAGCTGGTGGCCGAGATGGAAACTGACGACCTCACGCTGAAAAGCGAGAGCATCCATATCGACCTGCTGAAGGCCGGAACCGGCGCGCCCTTCATCGGTTTGAAGCTCATTCATGCCGACGGGCATGTCCTCGGACGGGACGAGCATCTGGAGCCGGTCCTTGAAGCCGGCCGCTACGAGAAGCTCACTTTCGACTGGGTGGCCTATGATCCCGACCGTGTGCCCGCTGAAGTGGAGTTCTGGAAAAACGGCGTCAAGAGCAGTACCGTGAGCGCTTCCCGCAGCATGATGACCTACAGTAACCGGTTTACCGAGGAAGGCACGCAGACGCTTGTCCTGAAAGCCGGTCCGACCGGGTACACTTTGCGCATCGACGTGGGTGAGAGCGGTATCGATATCAGCGAGGCCACCTACGGCCTAGCGGTCAAGCTGACGCGGCGGGTCGCAGCAACGGGGAGAGTAACCCCGGAACATGGGAGTCGAACGGCGTGGAGACCACGTTCGAGGGTTTTGACTGGAGCAGCAACGGCTGGACGGGTGAGGCGCTGAAGCTGACCAACGGTGCGAAAGCCGTCATCGGCTACCGGCCCTTTGCCACCGATGTGAAAAGTACGGGGCTGACCATTGAACTGACCCTCCGGGTAAGCAATCCCACTGACAGCGATACCGCAGTTGTGGACTGTCTCGACAGTGGCAAGGGGCTTTATATCACCCCTTCGGAAGCGAGTTTCAAGACCGGTGAGAAAGTGTCCTATACCAACGAGGACGACGAGCTGGTGGAGCGTGAGATCAAGCTGGGCACGAATTATGTGGGAAGACCGGTGGATCAAGGTGGCCTCATGGTGGGTACCCGCAATGAGAGCCGTCTGATGGAGCTTTATGTGGACGGCAACCGTACCGGTGCCGACATCTACGACAACGCCTTCAGCTTCCGCCAGGACAATCCGAAATATATCACCATTGACAGCGCCGGGGCGGACGTGGAGGTAAAGAGCGTGCGTATCTATACCCGCCGGTTGAGTGACGACGAGGAACTGGAGAACCGGATGGTGGACAGTGTGGACGGTGAGGAGATGATCGCGCTGTACGAAGAGAACGATATCCTGGGTGATACCGACACTGTGGATATGGACAAGCTGCGTGCCAAGGGCAAGGGGGTGCTGCGTATCGTGCGCCAGAACAAGCTCGATGACGTGTATGCCGAGAACAACAAGAAGACGGACTTTTCGGCTGATATCTTCTATTACTCCCCTTTCGGATCCGAATACGACTTCGTGCTTCGTGACTGTTATATCCGTATTCAGGGTACCAGTTCCACGAAATATCCGAGCAAGAACATCCGTATCTATATCAGCAAGGGCGGCACGAACCTTAGCTTCACCGTTGGCGGCAAGGAGCAGGCGGAAAAGAAATATCCCGTCCGTCCCGGTGGCATCGCCATGAACCTGATCTGTCTGAAGAGTGATTATTCCGACTCGTCCATGTCGCTGAACACAGGCGGTGCCAAACTGTTCAACGACGTGCTGAAGGAGATGGGGCTTCTCACCCCTCCGCAGCGTTACCAGTACGAGACGGGCGGCAGCGATTTGAACGCGGTCACCGTGCGTACCGCTATCGACGGTGTGCCTATCGACATGTTTGTGGCGGCTGCGGAGGACGGCGAGAACGACTATGTGGGGCAGTACAACTTCAACAACGAGAAAAGCAAGAGCGGCGACCTGTTCGGCCTTAGTGGCGTGGAGGGTTACGATCCTGCCTGTCCCCTCACTCTGGAAATGCTGAACAATACCGAGGCCATGTGCCTTTTCAAGACCACAAGTGACGCTCATCTGGAGGAGGTGTTTGATGCCGGTGCCGAGACCAACGTTCCGGATGATGTGAAATGGGCGGGCCTTGACGAGTCGCAGCGTACGGCCGTGAAACGGTTGTACGCATGGATACGCTCGTGTGTTCCGGACGGTGCGACGAGCGCCGACCTCTCCACTTTTAAGAGCGAGAAGTTCAGGGACGAGATAAGTGACTATTTCGACAAGGCTTTCCTGCTGACGTATTACCTCTGGACGGACTATTTCCTTGCCGTTGACCAGCGTGCGAAGAACATGATGCTGCGCACGTGGGACGGCCTGATATGGTACATCACCTACTACGACGGTGATACCCAGATGGGAAAACGCAACGACTGTTTCCTGGTGTATGACTACACCACCGACCGCGACACTTATGATGCCGAGGCCGGGAAATATGCCTTTGAAGGCCGTGACAGCTGGCTTTGGAACCTCGTTCTGGCCAACCTGGACGCTGACCTGAAGACACAGGCGCAGGCTCTTCGCGGTGTACTTACCACCAGCCGTGTCCTGGACATGCTGAACGTGGAGCAGGCGGGCAACTGGTGCGACCGTGCCTATAACAAGAGCGGCGAGCTGAAGTACATCCTGCCCGCCACGCAGGAGATGTACGGCAAGGTGTGGCCGTTCATCTACGCCCTTCAGGGCAGTAACCGTGCGCACCGTGAATATTTCGTGCGTAATCGTTTCGCCCTTCTGGATGCCAAGTACGGCACGAGCAATTTCACCAGTGACAACATCGACCTCTATCTGGCACGTACGGCTGCTGACACCCCCGACGTGCTGAAGATTACGGCCAACGAGGTTTATGCTTTCGGCTACGGTACGAACAACAGTCCGAATATAGGGAATACCGGCATCATCAAGAAAGATGCGGCTGCGAGCCTTTCCATCACCGGTGCCTATACGGTGAACGATCCCTTGAGGGTTTATGGCGCGAGCCGTATGAAGGTGCTGGATATGAGCGGGGCCGCCGACCACCTGAAAAACGCTTTCGACCTGGGCAAATGTACCGTGCTGCGCGAACTGAACCTTCAAAGTTCCGGCAACGGCAGTACCGGCTGGTGGTTGAACATCGGCAACTGCAAGCAGCTACGTAAACTCAACCTTCGTAACCAGGCACAGGCGAAAACCGGGGGAAGTACCAGTACCGAGCTGGATTTGAGTGCGCAGACCAAGCTGGAAGAACTTGAGACCCGCGGTACGCAGGTGCAGAGCGTGGTGCTAGCCAAGGGTTCTCCCGTGACGCTGCTCCACCTTCCCGGTACACTGACCAGCCTCCGTCTGGAATATCTGGGCAGACTGACCACCGGCGGGCTGACATTGGAAAGCTACAGCAAGGTGAAGACCTTCATCTTTGACAGTTGTCCAGGTATTGACTGGGAAACCCTGCTGGGCCGTTGCACGGGTGTGGAACGTATCAGAGTAACCGGTATTGACCGCGAGGATGACGGTACGTGGCTGAATAAGTTTGTCGGGATGGGCGGTGTGGATTCCGATGGCAATACTACGGACACGTGCGCTTTGGTGGGTACGGTACAGCTCACGCGCTACATTGATGACGATACGTACAGCGCTCTGAAGGCGCACTTCCCGGAACTGATATCCGGCAGCCGGAATACACGATGATCGAGTTCGACGACGAGGTATCGGATGACGCGAACGTGAGCAACCTTGACAACGGTACCGGCTACAAGTATGACAACGCGTATGAGGTGAGCGGTCATATTTCCGCCATCCTGAAGCAGCGTCACCGTGTACTTGCTAAAGTGACTAAAAAAAGCGACGACGCGGGGTGTGAACATGGCGAACGTTGATACCACGGTGAACAACCTGGACGGTGAGATGACCTACTACCCGCTGGACGACACGGACAGCAACAAGTACGCCGACGGCACGGCTGCCAGACTGGACGGCACTGAAGGTGACTGGATGATGTACGAGCCCTTCTTCTGGAGCAAGGGTATCAATGATTACCTGAACGGCAAGCATTACTCCTGTTACAGCAGTAACGGTTCGGATAACATGCCTTCCGTTCCGGATGCTGACGTCCTTACGCTTGACGACATTAAGGGCACGAGTGGCGGTTATCTTTCCGGTCGTAAGATCATGAGCGGAAAGGATACGCTTTCGAACAGCTACAGTACTGACAGTACGTATTCGGTATGCAAGGTGAACGTGGACGGTTACAAGCGTGTGCGTTTCCCGAGCGTTCCCGGTACAAGCCTTGTCGGAAGCATTTTCACAGACGATTCCGGCACGGTCATCAGTTCAATCGTCGTCCCTACCTTGAGCAACAAGTTCGAGGCCGGTATGTACCTGATTGCCGATGTTCCGGAGGGTGCCACTGCTCTTCACTTCTCCATTCTGAACACGGCAGAGTTCGATAAGGTTGTCCTTTCTAACAGTGACAGGATCGAGGATATGGAACCCGAATGGGTGCCTAATGACGAGCACTTGTGTGCCGTTGTGGGCAGCAGTGTTGTCGGTTCCAAACTTCGCGCCTGCATTACCGGCGGGAGCACTACGGCGAGCATGACCTGGGCTGATTTTCACTATTACAGTGTCCAGCGCGGTATGCAGCAGATTGATGCCCTTATGCACTCGCGCATCGCGAATCTTTTCTACGCGAAGTACGGTCGTCGTGACAGCCAGGAACAATGCGGCGCGGCTCTCACACGAACAACCGTACTACGGGTGGTACTGCCAGCCGCGGGATGACGGACACGATCGGCTACGAGGAAGCTCCTCAATCAACCCTAATGTGACGAACAGCCTGATAGAAAACTCCGTCCACCAGTATGCGTGGTACCGTGAGAAGGATGACTACGGCGGGGCCACGGTTACGCAGGTGAATAATATTTGCTGCCTTGGCTACGAGGACATCTATGGTCATAAATATGACATGATGGACGGCGTGGACCTCCCTAATGACACGGGCAATTCCGGGAAGTGGCGCATCTGGATGCCTGACGGCAGTACCCGCCTGGTTAAGGGTTCCGTGAGCTCCGGTATCTGGATTACCGCCGTGGCGCATGGCAAATATATGGACGTGATTCCGGTGGGTTCCGTTTCGGGTTCCTCCTCGACAAATTACTGCGACATCTACTACATATCCACTGCCTCCGGCCGTGTGGTCTATCGTGGCAACAACAACGCGAACCCGAATGGCGGTGTTTCGATGTCGAATGCGAACAACGATTCCTCGAATACGAACACGAACATCGGTCTCGTCTGAACAACAATCGAAAGGAAATTTTAATCGGCGTACAACACCGGGGACTTGTCCCCACCGTGGTGCCGAGGGGGGCAAGCCGCAGTAACAGCGGTCCGCAAGGGCCGGAAAACTGAAAAATAAAGTGTCGGGTAGGGTTTGGTAGGCCGGAAACGGTTCGAAGAAGCCGGGCCCGGGGGATTGAAGGCCCCGTATTAAAAGCAATAAACAGTAATTTATGCGCAGGGTTGGGTATATCATCGAGGAGATTGTGGAGCCTTCCAACATGGAGGCTTCCTTCCGGCAGGTCCTTCGCGGCAGCAAGCGTAAACGCAGCCGCCAGGGGGGCTATCTGCTCGCGCATAAGCCCGAGGTGTTGGAGGAGCTGGCCGCGCAGATCGCATCCGGTACTTTCCGCGTGAAGGACTACCGTGAACGCGAGATCATCGAGGGCGGCAAGCTGCGCCGCATCCAGGTGATCCCGATGAAGGACCGCATCGCCGTGCATGCCATCATGGCGGTGGTGGACCGCCATCTGCGGAAACGTTTCATCCGTACCACCTCCGCCAGTATCAAGAGACGGGGTATGCACGACCTCCTGGCGTATGTCCGCCGTGACATGGCCGAGGACCCTGATGGTACGCGTTACTGTTACAAGTTTGACATCACCAAATTCTACGAGAGCGTGAAGCAGGATTTTGTGATGTATTGCGTCAGCCGGGTGTTCAAGGACGCAAAGCTCGTGACCATGCTGGAGAGCTTTGTCCGCCTGATGCCTGAAGGTCTGAGTATCGGCCTGCGCAGCTCGCAGGGGCTGGGCAATTTGCTTTTGTCTGTGTATCTGGACCATTATCTGAGGACAGGTATGCCGTGCGTCATTTCTACCGCTATTGTGATGACGGCGTCGTACTGGGTAAAACGAAAGCGGAACTGTGGAAGATTCGTGATGCCGTCCACGGGCGCATGGAGTGTGCCGGTCTCCTGGTGAAGGGGGAACGAGCGCGTGTTCCCGCCGGGCGAGGGCATCGACTTTCTGGGGTATGTGACTTTCGGTGCGGACCATGTCCGCATTCGCAAGCGCATCAAGCAGAAGTTCGCCCGAAAAATGCACGAGGTAAAATCGAGAAGGAGGAGGCGTGAGCTGATAGCGTCGTTCTACGGGATGGCCAAGCACGCCGACTGTCATACGTTGTTTAAAAAATTAACAGGCAAAGACATGAGATCATTTAAAGACTTGAACGTTTCCTACAAGCCGGAGGACGGCAAGAAACGTTTTCCCGGGGTGGTGGTAAGCATCCGGGAACTGGTAAACTTACCGATTATTGTGAAGGACTTTGAGACGGGCATCAAGACCGAACAGGGCGAGGACCGCTGTATCGTGGCCATTGAGATGAACGGCGAACCGAAAAAAGTTCTTTACCAACAGCGAGGAGATGAAGAACATCCTCTTGCAAGTGAAGGAAATGCCGGACGGCTTCCCGTTCGAAACCACCATCAAGACGGAAACCTTCGGCAAAGGTCGAACTAAATACATATTTACATGAAACGGGTAGAAGGAACATCCGGGATAAGACTGATCGAGTGCGTGAGCCCGGCACGCAACAGATGGCGCATCCGCTGGGATGTGCAGGAACGTGAAGACGGATCCGCTTCCTATATGGAGGAAAGCTTTGTCGGCAGACCTCACATGGATACTATAAAGTCCGTCATTACAGACTGGTATAATGAGCAAATTGACCGTGAGATACTT
>ENA-OPYS01000094-OPYS01000094.1-human-gut-metagenome-genome-assembly--contig:-NODE-94-length-13155-cov-0.812174_pt1 | contig 13155 bp, 16 predicted proteins | sample MGYA00242635_ERZ504478 | MGnify/ENA primary metagenome ERZ504478 (study PRJEB26092, sample SAMD00036246) | human gut metagenome | host: Homo sapiens | study: EMG produced TPA metagenomics assembly of... | reverse complement strand
CCTTCTCGTACCAGGTGTAGGAGCACAAGGCGGCTCGCTCGAAGAAGTTTGTAAATACGGAATGAACAGTACATGCGGATTAATTGTTAATTCCTCACGTGGTATCATCTACGTAGATAAAAACAGAGAAATTTGCAGAAGCTGCCCGCACCGCCGCACAAGAAGTGCAGGCACAAATGCTGAACAACTCAAAGCAATTCTCTGAAAAGGAAAAAAAGGATCTCTAAAGAAAACGAATGCCTTACGAAAGAAAGATAATCAACGATCCGGTTATTCGGATTCATTAATATCCCAAAGGGGTTACTGTACGATATAGTACGGCATCCCCTTTTGCAGCGTCTTACCCGCATCAAGCAACTGGGCCTGTCCTCTGCCGTATATCCGGGAGCACAACATACCCGTTTCCAACACTCATTAGGCGCTTTCCACTTAATGAGCGAAACGATCAAGCACCTTACCGCCAAAGGTAACTTCATCTTTGACAGCGAAGCGGAAGCCGTACAAGCTGCCATCCTGTTACACGACATCGGACATGGTCCCTTCTCCCATGTGCTGGAAAACACATTGGCAGGAGGCGTTTCACATGAAGAAATCTCCTTGATGCTGATGGAACGAATGAACAAGGACATGAAAGGTCAACTCAATCTTGCCATACAGATATTCAAAGATGAATATCCCAAGAAATTCCTGCACCAACTGGTCAGCGGTCAATTGGATATGGATCGTTTGGACTATCTGCGGCGTGACAGTTTCTATACCGGTGTATCCGAAGGCAATATCGGGTCCGCCCGCATCATCAAAATGCTTGATGTAAAAGACGATCACCTGGTAGTAGAATCCAAAGGCATTTACTCCATCGAAAACTTCCTGATGTCCCGCCGCCTGATGTACTGGCAGGTATATCTGCACAAGACCTCCGTTGCCAGTGAAAAAATGCTGGTCAACACTCTGACACGAGCAAAGGAATTAGCCTTACGTGGCGTAGAGCTGTTCGCCTCACCCGCTTTAAGATTCTTTTTATACCATCCTATTGATAAAAAAGAATTTTATAACAGCCCGGATTGTCTTGAAAATTTTATTCAATTAGATGATAATGACATATGGACTGCACTGAAAGTTTGGAGCAATCACAGCGATGTGGTATTGTCCACTCTGAGTCGTGGAATGATTAACAGGAAACTATTCAAAGTAGAGGTAACCTCCTCTTCCATCACAAAAGCACGAAAAAAGAAATTCTTTCAAGAATAAGTAAACAACTGAATATCAATAAGAAAAGAAGCAAAATACTTCCTATCCATATCCAGTATAGAAAACAATATGTATAAAAAGGAGGATGACAGTATTGAAATCATCTATAAAGATGGAAGCACCCGCGATATAGCCAAGGCTTCGGATATGCTCAACATCTCTCTTCTCTCCCGAAAAGTCAAAAAATATTATATATGTTACCTGCGTTCCGAAAACGACGGACATTAAATAATTAGCGAATTGTACGGATATATAAAAAAAAAATGCGTAATTTGCATAATTAATGATGTGTTTACACTAACATGTAACACGCAAGTAACAAAACTGAAACATTTAGAACATAAAGAATTAGACAGTATTATGGAGTTCTCAGCTAAACAAATTGCGGAATACATCCAGGGAATTATTGTTGGCGATGAAAACGCAACTGTGCATACTTTTGCTAAAATAGAGGAAGGCGTGCCGGGAGCGATTTCTTTTCTTTCAAATCCTAAGTATACTCATTACATTTACGATACTCAGTCTACCATTGTGTTGGTAAACAAAGATTTCGTTCCCGAGCAAGAAGTAAAAGCTACCTTAATCAAGGTAGACAACGCCTACGAAAGTCTGGCTAAACTACTGACCCTCTATGAAATGAGCAAACCTAAAAAGACTGGTATAGATCCGCTGGCATACGTTGCCCCCACTGCGAAGTTGGGGAAGGATGTATATATCGCTCCGTTTGCCTGCGTAGGCGATGGTGCTGAGATTGGTGACAACACTTCCCTCCACCCGCACGCTACTGTAGGAAGTCATGCCAAAGTAGGTAATAATTGTACACTTTATCCACATGCCACTATCTATCACGACTGCTTGGTAGGAAACAACTGTACCCTGCATGCAGGCTGCGTAATCGGTGCTGATGGATTCGGGATTCGCACCTTCTCCCGAAGGGTACGAAAAAATTCCACAAATAGGTATTGCCATCATAGAAGATAATGTGGAGATTGGTGCTAATACCTGCGTAGATCGTGCCACCATGGGCGCCACCATTGTACATAAAGGAGTGAAACTGGATAACCTGATCCAGATAGCACACAATGTGGAAGTAGGAAGCCACACTGTCATGGCATCACAGGTGGGTATTGCCGGTTCCACCAAAGTAGGTGAATGGTGCATGTTTGGCGGACAGGTAGGACTAGCCGGACATATTAAGATAGGTGACAAGGTAGGTATCGGCGCACAAGCAGGCGTTCCCGGTAACGTGAAATCCAACGAGCAAATTCTAGGCACTCCGGCCATCGATGCCAAGAATTTCATGAAATCATCGGCCGTATACAAAAAACTGCCAGAAATTTACACCACACTGAACGCCATGCAGAAAGAAATAGAAGAATTAAAAAAACAACTAAATAAATAAACCCCATGTTGAAACAGAAGACATTAAAAGGCAGTTTTTCTTTAAATGGAAAAGGCCTTCACACCGGAGTAAACTTGACGGTGACATTCAATCCTGCACCGGACAACCACGGGTATAAAATCCAACGAATTGATCTTGAAGGACAACCAATAATTGATGCCGTAGCAGAAAACGTAGGTGATACTACCCGCGGCACTGTGCTGATGAAAAACGGAATAAAAGTAAGTACAGTAGAACATGCTTTGGCAGCTCTTTATGCAGCTGGTATAGACAACTGCCTGATTCAGGTAAGCGGTCCCGAATTCCCTATTCTGGACGGCAGTGCCAAAGCGTATGTAGAAAATATACAGCGTGTAGGAATCGAAGAACAGAATGCTGTCAAGGATTACTATATCATAAAATCAAAAATCGAATTCAGGGACGAGGAAACCGGATCTTCCATCATTGTTCTTCCGGACGAAAATTTCAGTGTGAATGCACTGATCTCTTATCAGTCTAAAATACTGTCCAATCAGTTCGCCACACTGGAAGACATGGCTAAATTCCCCACCGAGGTAGCTTCCGCGCGTACCTTTGTATTCGTCCGCGAAATAGAACCATTGCTGGGCGCCGGACTGATCAAGGGAGGCGATCTGGACAACGCCATCGTAATCTACGAAAAAGAGATGAGCCAGGAAAACTACGACAAGCTGGCAGACGTCATGGGGGTTCCCCACATGGACGCCACCAAACTGGGCTACATCAACCATGTTCCCTTGGTATGGGACAACGAACCGGCCCGCCACAAACTGTTGGATATCATCGGCGACCTGGCACTGATAGGCAAACCCATCAAGGGACGTATCATCGCCACCCGTCCGGGGCACACCATCAACAACAAGTTTGCCCGCCAGATACGCAAAGAAATCAAACTTCACGAAATACAGGCTCCGTCCTATAACTGCAACGAAGCTCCCATCATGGATGTCAACCGCATCCGCGAACTGCTTCCGCACCGTTATCCTTTCCAGCTAGTGGACAAAGTCGTTGCCATTGGCGCCAACCACATTGTCGGTGTGAAAAACGTAACCGCCAACGAACCCTTCTTCCAGGGACACTTCCCACAGGAACCTGTCATGCCGGGTGTGCTTCAAGTAGAAGCCATGGCACAATGCGGTGGTCTGCTTGTTCTTAATTCAGTGGACGAACCCGAAAGATACTCCACCTACTTCATGAAAATAGACGGTGTGAAATTCCGCCAGAAAGTAGTGCCGGGAGACACTTTATTGTTCCGTGTTGAATTGTTGGCTCCTATCCGCCGGGGCATCTCCACAATGAAAGGATATGTGTTTGTAGGCGAGAAAGTAGTCTGCGAAGCCGAGTTTATGGCACAAATAGTAAAAAATAAATAACCACTAAAAAAACAACATGATTAGTCCATTAGCATATATACATCCCGAGGCAAGAATTGGTGAGAATGTAGAAAATCGGTCCTTTTGTGTTTATCGACAAGAATGTAGTTATCGGCGATAACAACACAATCATGCCTAACGCCAATATACTGTATGGCTCACGCATAGGGAACGGCAACACCATTTTTCCGGGAGCTGTTATAGGCGCTATTCCCCAGGATTTGAAATTCCGCGGTGAAGAAACGACTGCCGAAATAGGTGATAACAACACCATTCGCGAGAATGTAACCATCAATCGTGGTACAGCGGCTAAAGGCAAAACCATAGTGGGCAGTAACAACCTGTTGATGGAAGGGGTACACGTAGCACATGATGCCATCATAGGCAGCGGTTGCATCATAGGCAATGCCACCAAGATGGCAGGTGAAATTATCATTGATGATAACGCCATTATCAGCGGCGCCGTATTGATGCACCAATTCTGCCGGGTAGGCGGTTATGTAATGGTACAGGGCGGTTCACGTTTCAGCAAGGACATTCCTCCTTATATTATAGCAGGGCGCGAACCCATTGCCTACGCAGGAATCAATATCGTAGGACTCCGCCGCCGCGGATTCTCTAATGAACTAATAGAGAATATACACAACACCTATCGCATTATTTATCAAAATGGCATGAACGTTACCGATGCCTTGGAACAAGTACGCAAAGAAATACCTATGAGCAAAGAAATAGAATATATTATTTCTTTCATAGAAAATTCTCAAAGAGGTATCATCAGATAACAAAGTTTTATTATACTTTACTGCACGAAAAAAAAGTTATATAGTATATACAGTATAAATATATGATTTACAGATTTACACTAATCTCTGATGAAGTCGATGATTTTATAAGAGAAATAAAGATAGACTCGGAAGCAACTTTCTTTGATTTGCACGAAGCGATATTGAAAGCGGCAGGATATAAAGATGACCAGATGACCTCTTTCTTCATTTGTGATGACGACTGGGAGAAAGACCAGGAAATCACACTGGAAGATATGGGAAGCAGTTCGGAAGAAGACAGCTACATCATGAGAGAAACCCGCTTGAGTGATTGGTGGAAGACGAAAAGCAAAATTGCTGTATGTATTCGACCCGTTGGCAGAACGAGTGTTTTTCATTGAACTGTCGGAAATCATCACCGGCAAAGACCTTGACAAAGCAGTGTGTTCGCGCAAAAGCCGGAGAAGCCCCGAAACAAACCGTCGACTTTTGACGAAATGATGGCAAAAAGCAATAGCGGAAATCTGGATATAGACGAGAATTTCTATGGCGACCAGGACTTCGATATGGAAGACTTTGATCCCGAAGGATTTGATATGGGCGGTGCCTCCTCACCGGACCCTTATGAGCAAGAAAACTATTAATCTTAACGGGGGCGGACGTTACACGTCCGCCCCTCTCTTTTTATAAACACCATGCCTGACACCCTTATCGTCCTTATCGGCCCTACCGGTGTAGGAAAGACCGAACTAAGCCTTTCCATTGCCGAACACTTCCGGACTTCCATTGTTTCGGCAGACTCACGCCAATTGTATGCAGACCTGAAGATAGGAACTGCCGCCCCTACCCCCGAGCAACTGGCGCGTGTTCCTCATTATTTTGTCGGAACATTACAGCTAACAGATTATTACAGCGCCGCACAATACGAAGCAGACGTACTGGCACAACTGGAAATCCTATACCAAAACCATGACACTGTAATACTGACCGGAGGTCCATGATGTATATAGATGCCAATTTGCAAAGCATAGATGATATCCCCACTGTAGACAATGAAACACGCCAGCTGATGCTACGACGTTACGAACAGGAAGGGCTGGACACTCTGTGCGCCGAACTAAGGCTGCTGGACCCCGAGTATTACAAAATAGTGGATTTGAAAAATCCCAAACGGGTAATACATGCATTGGAAATATGCTACATGACCGGAAAAACTTATACTTCTTTCCGTACCCGTACTCACAAGGAACGCCCTTTCCGCATCATCAAAATAGGATTAACCCGCGACCGCGAAGAATTGTATGACCGCATCAACCGCCGCGTGGACATCATGATACAGGACGGCTTGCTGGAAGAAGCCCGGCAGGTATATCCTTTCCGGCATCTGAACTCGCTCAATACCGTAGGATACAAAGAAATGTTCAAGTATCTGGACGGAGAATGGACTTTGGAATTCGCTATCGGAAAAATCAAGCAAAATTCCCGCATTTACTCTCGTAAACAGATGACCTGGTTCAAACGGGACAAAGACATCGTGTGGTTCCATCCCGACCAACAAACAGAAATTATGCAATATATTCATTCAGTTAACCACTAATTACAATCATGAAAAAATTACTAACCTTCATCATGGCTTGTGTCATAAGCCTGGGTGCAACAGCCCAAATCTCGGAAAAAGCATTTGAGAAATGGCATCAGAACAAGTATTCCATGTTCATCCACTTCGGTCTTTATTCCGAACTGGGAGGCGTATGGGAAGGCAACCCCGTCACCCGAGGATACAGTGAACAAATCCAATCGTTTGCGGGAATCTTCAGTGACTGGTATGGAGATACCGCCCTGCGCTTCAATCCCACCCTGTTTGATGCAGACGCTATCGTGTCACTGGCCAAAGAAGCCGGTATGCGCTCCATCATCATTACCACCAAGCATCACGACGGTTTCTGTATGTTCCGTACAGCCACCACCGACTATAATTCATACGATGCCACCCCCGGCAAGCGCGACTTCATAAAAGAGATGGCGGAAGCTTGCAAACGTAGCGGAATCAACTTCGGCATCTATTTCTCACTGATAGACTGGCATTTTCCACAAGCCTATCCTATCTCCAGCCATAACTGTGATTTCATCACCCCACAGCATCATGAATTCACCAAAGCCCAAGTTACCGAACTGTTGACCAACTACGGTCCCATCTCCGAACTATGGTTTGACATGGGTTCCAACACTCCTGAACAAAGCAAGGAACTGTATCAACTGGTGCACAGATTGCAACCAGACTGTATGGTAAGCGGCCGGTTGGGCAACGATCAGTATGACTTCAGTGTCATGGCAGACAACACATACCCCGAAGGCTCCTTGCAGACCGCATGGCAAACAGCTGCTTCCATGTTCGATGAAACCTGGAGCTACCGTTCCTGGCAGAAAAGGGGGGACGTTCACACCAAAGCGATGGAAAAACTACGCAGCCTGATCAATGTAGTTTCCCATGGCGGAAACTTCCTGCTGAACATCGGTCCCAAAGGTGACGGTTCCGTAGTACCCTTTGAAAGAGAGGTGCTGAAAGAAATCGGTATCTGGTTGAAGAAAAACGGTGAAGCCATTTATGGCACAGAAGCCTCTCCTTTCCGTGAGCAATTCGAATGGGGAACCATTACCCGCAAAGGCAATAACCTCTACCTCATCTTATCAGGCAACCGCCCTGCCGATGGTAAAATCACTTTGAACGTGCCGGGATGCAAACTGCAAAAAGCAGACATTAAAGCTATTCAGAAAGGACAGGAGATGATCTTCACACTGCCCGCCGACGCATATGGAAAAGATATCCAAGTGATTTGCGCCACGTTCGACCAACCGGTGAAACCGCAACCTATGGCTGCACAGCGCACTCCCAATTATAGTTATTCCTGTTTCGATTATTACAGCAACTACCGCAGTACGGTGAGCTATCAATGGAACATCAACAAATCCAACCTCAACGCATTGGAATTTACCTATACTCCGCAGGAGAACGGTAAGGAATTACTGGTTGAAGTAGATGGAATACCTTACACAGTAACCCTTGACGCAGGCAAGGCACAGGCATTAAACCTGCCTTCCAAGACCGTATGGGGTCAGCGTTACTTCTGCGGACCGGGCAGCGGATTGTTCGATGCTCCTGCCACCATCCATACTGATCCGGACAAAGCACCGGTAAGAAAAGGACAATGGAAAGAAGTGAATGAGGAAAAAGCCATGTTCCCCAGCAATATTCTGGAAAGTTACTTCCTGATGCAGCAGGTAGAATCGCCCAAAGCACAAGATATTCTAGTAGATGTAGGTGCCGGAAACGGTATCGAAATCTATCTGAACGGCAAGTCGGTAATGAAACACCTCAACCCTTACCGCTGCAAGTTCCGCGAGGAAAAGGTGCTGCTACCGCTTCAAAAAGGCAGTAACCAAATTGTGGTAAGAATATACAACCGCTTTGAAAAAGAAACAGGCTATCTGCTGCGCCCATCAGCGGAACAGGTTATCTACAAGCAGAAATTCACTTTGCCGCAAGTGGCAAAAGGAAAAGTTCATACTGTTGTTGTAAAACAAAATAATCTGCCATCCATCCATAAGGACACAGAATTATCCAATCTGAAGGTAGAGGCAAAATAAAACTTTTCAATAAATAAAAAATGAAATAACCTCTCCCGGATGTTTCTGCCATGAAATGTCCGGGGAAAGTTTTATATAAAGAAAACATCATTCTAGAATTTACCAATAGTACTGACAGGCCTCATGCATGAAGATCATAATATTCATAAAGTACCCTTCATACAGTCTGTTCCGATATTATGCTTTCCTCCTGTCTGCCTGATAATTCAGAATTACCCCCAGTACTATCAGTACAGAAAGTACAATCCATGCAACATTCAAAAAGATTCCTTTCCATTCCTGCCGGGTAATGAACTGTGAATACAAAGGTCGTATAATCGGAGCTTGAGGATGGTGGAGTTTACAGGCGGGACCGATCAATGGCTTTCTGATAATCATCTAAATCAAAAATACAACGCTCATAACATACAACGGCTTGTCCTTTCTCATGCCTCACCGGAATAACCCATGCCTTAACTTCCCGCTCCTCATACTTATGACGGGGCAATGAATCGGTAAATGCAGGAGCTACAGAGAAATGATATTGCTTCTGTTCCTTACGATAGCGGTGTCTGCCCATACTTCGTGTCACCTCACGAGTGACAGTCACACTGCTCTTTCGGGCATAATCCACCTCCAGAGTATCGAAAGTAAAAATACAGAGCATTATTCTCCAAATTATATAAATCGGTAACAGCATGATAACGCACCACTTCATCTGCCGAATGAAAAAGCCAGTTCTGTAAAGGAATATTAAAGGCCATACTTGCAGCTGCCATCAATATAAGAAAAGGAATTTTCCATCTTGAAGCAACGATAAAAGCCCCTCCGGCGAGAGTGAGTAACGGAGGTAAAGCATACGTCGTAATTTGTAACCAGCCCCCCGGATTAAAACCAAGAGCAACAGTGAACAAAATTCCTGCTAAAGAAGGAATGAAAAGTAATAACAATAGCTTAACGACCCAGTTTTTCATTATTCAATATTAGTTTTGTCTTGCCAAAGATAGTAATATAAATCCAAAAAAAGAATCTGTAAATGCTTACAGCACCTTACAGATCCTTTTCCACTTTATTCTTGCAAGACAAACACGGTCTTTATTTTTCTAATGCTTTTATTAATTCTCTTTTTACGGTATCCACTCCCGGGAAACCGGTATATTTTTGAATAACACCCCCTTCTTTATCGACAATAATATAAGTCGGAACCCCCCTGTATGCTGAACTGCTTGCTCAGGTAATTCCACTGAGCCGCCGTTACTCGGTAATGCTCTCCATGAATATCCGGAATCATGTTATCCCACGTTTCTTTGGGCGAGTTCTCTCCGGCAATAAAAACATATACAATATCTTTACCTTCAAGATCTTTCTTCATCGGTTTCATCTGTTTCATAGCCATTTTGCAAGGACCGCACCAAGTCGCCCAAAAATCGACCAAAACCACCTTACCCTTAAATTTAGAAATGATGGAATAAAATAAATCTTCATCTTTTACTTCTCCGGATTCATTAACGGTATAACCTTTCTTTTTCTTATTAGCTTCAATCGTTTCCAAAAGACGGTTGTTCATCTTTGTCAGTCTGCCGAGATAATAAGGGTCACTCATCTTCCGTATCTCCTCAAAATCATGTACAGTCAATGGAGTGAAGTCACTGATTTTCTGAGCATATTTCATCATTTTCTGCAAGTCGAAAAAAAGTCCTTGGTCTGTGCCCAAATATCCGGCTATAATCTTTTTCAAAATATAGTCTTGCTGCATAGAACTGAATTCTTTAAACAATTCATCGTATTTTATTCGCAATTCGCCCATTTTTTCCCGATAGACAGATGTTTTTCCGGTATCTGTATCAGCCTTGAACTCACGTATTATCTTAGCATCTTCAGCAGAAACTTTATCGGAAGAGAGAATAAACGCAAATATATCACTCAACTCATCATCCATCTTCACCCTCAGATAGCCCATTCCCCTTACCAAATCAGCATAACCATTGGCATAAAGCATGACAGGCGAGTTCAGTATATTCAACTGCCGGATATAGTCATAGAAATCATCACTCAATTCCGGTTGTTTAAACTTTTGATAAGCTTCACGAGCCGGTAATCCACTGCACTGCACATAAGCATAGGCTAAATTAGAACTTACACGGGTCAATGTCAAAGTACAAAGCAAATCATTCTGAGCCAATAAAAGCTCCCGGTATGCCTGACTTCTTTTCTTATCGGAACAGATAGCGGATTTGGTTTCTTCATATTTTTCAACCAATAAGCTTTATACTGACCGGCAGTCATATTATATAAATCATTCATATTCCAATGAACCATTCCCCATACATCCATCAAATGTTCATCATCGGTTATCATTTCATCATTCAAAGCCGCCATGGTACCTGAAAAATAGACTTTCTTTCCACCAGCACGCTTGCCTTTCAACAATTTGCTTTCAGAACGACTCAACTCACGCAAGTTGACAGCCATATCCAATTCACCACCGGGAACTAAAAATACATCAAAATAAATATCACGTCCCACAGAAAAACTGACCGTAGTCGGAGCACAAAGTTCAATCTCTGTCCGAAATGTTCCGTCTTCATTCACCTTTTATTTCAGTATCCTCAAATTTTGCCGTCAACAAATCACAAATCCTACAAGAAAACGGAAGTACATAGTGCTTCTCATAGTCTAACAAACGACCGGTTATCACTGATTTGCCATCTTTCAATTCAGCCTTAGGCAACGGTTCAGCGTAATTCAATTTCTGTTTCTTCACATCATCCGATAAATCCAATTCCGGTAATTTACCATCCAAATGGATTCCCCATATCTTGAAACAGTCCTCACAATCGCTCTCAATGAAATCAATCACTTTCACTGTAGGGGGCAATAACGGAAAAATAAGACTAAAAGAAGCTTCACCGCTATCGGGCATCCAAAATTTTTCGCCCAAGGTAATTCCATTACCGGAACGAATCGGATACTTCTCTCCATTATCAGCCAACAAATAACTTTCATTACTTATCTGAATCCAATTATGAGGACGGAAAAAGGCTTTTACATCCAATACGGTTGCCGTATCCGAAACCACCACTCTGTCTATCTCGATAGTAGAAGAGCTACGAGCGATGAAAGGCGGCTGTTTAACCACCCTGTCTTTTGCCTGCAAAAGGCAGCAACTCACCATAGCAAGCAGTAAAATACCAAAGTTTTTCATTGTATCTTTTTTTTAACATACTTACTTATTTCCCAAGTTCCTATCCAAAAGATTCTTTACTTCTTCGTATGCCTTTGTATATCCACGGGCCAAAGTAATACCATCCGGAGAGATCAACATAAGAATGGGAACTCCTGAAAAATAAAGGTCTTTCACTATAAAGCCGTTCGCCCTCATCCTCTGTGTAAACTGTAGTCCACGGATGGCTTAGCAATCCCTGTACCCGTTCATCTTTCTTAAACTCTTCAGAACCTCCCTGCAACGATTTCAACAAATCATCACGTAAATCCCAATACCTCCAAACCTTTTTCATGATATTTTTGATAGATGATCCGTTATTTTAGGATTTACCCAAAAAGTACCAGGACATAATCCCCAATGATAAATCAACACATATTTGCCTTTATAATCAGACAAAGACACTTTCCGGCCGTCTTTATCTGTCACTGTAAACTCCGCTGGCGCAAAGCCTACTTCAATATTCTTCAATACAAGCAATTGCTTGTCAAGTATTTGTCCAAAATATGAATTTTGAATCTCTGGAGTAAATTGTGCCAAACGCTCTTTCACATCCTTATAAGTAGCATCAAAAACAAAAGCGGATGCATACATAAAAGCGGCATATTCCATATCATTCACTTTCAATGCCAGACTATCACGAACAGTCTTCAGCATTAGCGGACGATGATATTCATTATACATTTTGCCCGTATTTTTGCCACACTATCATTTTGCTTTGTATCCTGATATTTCAGTATCTGACTGAAGATATCAATCATTTCAGTATTGGAAGACGCAGTCAGGCTATCATACCTAGCCACCAACGAATTGTCATAAAAACCACCCGAATGACGAACCGCACCCAAGTAATCCAAAGACCCTTCCAGTTTTATATCATCACCTACACGAGCTATAATCTCAGCTCCGCGAATACAACTCCGTAACGGTTCACCCACTTTAGGCTGATGCGTCAATAAATAAAAAGTAGTATGTTCCATAGGAATAAAAGCCGAGAAAATCCCCTCCTTTTCCACCAATATGGTATCTGTCCCGTCTTCTTTCCAATCGGGTAATAAAAAAGTTTTAGAAAAAGAGTATCTCCAACCTGAAGCCCTTCCAAATGACCGGATAGTTTAAAGCCATTGGTCTGCATAGTTTGCCGGCATGACACTAGAGCCACTGCAAAGAGTGCCAAAGCTAAAATTTTCTTCATATATTCTTACTTTTATATAAATGACTTCCGTTATTTTGCATGACGAAATGCCAACGTATCTTTTTTCTCTACAGGAAATGACTTTGTCGGAATATCACCTCTAAAGAAACCTTCCTCCTTTATTTTTTTGATACGTTTCCATGCCTGCTGGTAAAGTGTTATGCGATCTTCCACCGGGTTCCCGTCTTCGTCCAAGGCATAACGCTGATCTTCGGGAACTGTAGCCATGTATTTCCTATAATAGCGAATGGCATTCTTCTCATCTTCTTTCCAATCATAGAGACAGGCTATTTTATAAAGAATGG
>ENA-OPYS01000090-OPYS01000090.1-human-gut-metagenome-genome-assembly--contig:-NODE-90-length-13518-cov-1.106191_pt1 | contig 13518 bp, 12 predicted proteins | sample MGYA00242635_ERZ504478 | MGnify/ENA primary metagenome ERZ504478 (study PRJEB26092, sample SAMD00036246) | human gut metagenome | host: Homo sapiens | study: EMG produced TPA metagenomics assembly of... | reverse complement strand
CTTGCCTGACCAGCGTATTCCGGATTCAAAAAGATTCTTCTTCTGAGGATTTTCTAATTTACCAACTTCCTTCTCTTCCTGAAACAATAGACAACGCCTCAGCTACAATGTTGAATAAGTGTATCTACATCACAGGAGGAAACCAACAGCTACGACAAAACGCATTATACAAACTAGATTTAAAAACATGCGACAAATGGCAAAAACTATCTTCTTTCCCTGGCCCGCAACGAGTACAACCCATTCTGGTCAATGATGGGAAAAAGCTTTATTTGATTGGAGGTTTTCAAGCCCCATCAGATTCTTCTGCCAGTATCCTTTCACATGACATATTATGTTATACTCCTCAAACCGACAAATGGGAATATGATTCTCACATACCTTATCAGGGAAACAAGGAAAAACGCTGTATGGCAGGAGGTAGTGGTGTGCAGACAGACACACATCTCATCCTGACAGGAGGAGTTAATTATCACATCTTCAAAAACGCACTAGATGGAAAAGCTGGAAAAGATTATTTAACTCACGCTCCCTCTTGGTATAAATTTAATAATGATATTCTATTTTATGACTTTATCCATAAAACATGGACCATAAAGACAAATATTTCAGGTATGGCACGTGCAGGAGGCATTCTTCTGCATCATAAAAATTATTTATACATGATATGCGGAGAAATAAAACCAGGTATACGCACGCCAAAAATTACAGTTTATCCTCTCAAAGAAGAAGAATAATTTCAAAATAAGCACATAAAACCTTGTGATATAAAAATTATATCTTTATTTTTTGTGACTATTAAATAAACTAATTTATTAAATACGATATTATGGAAAAGATTATTGGCTTAATTGATGCCCCGTTTACCCCGTTTTATGAAAATGGTGAAGTAAATTACGAACCCATTGCTGCTTATGCAAAAATGCTAGCAAAAAATGGGTTGAAAGGTGTATTTATCAATGGTTCATCTGGTGAAGGCTACATGCTGACCGAAGAAGAACGTATGAAACTGGCAGAAGAATGGGTGAAAGCTGCTCCCGAAGGTTTCAAAGTAATTGTACACGTAGGAAGCTGCTGTGTAAAGGCAAGCAAAATGCTGGCCGAACATGCTCAGAAGATTGGTGCATGGGGTATCGGTGCCATGGCTCCTCCCTTCCCGAAAATTGGCCGTATCGAAGAACTGGTGAAATATTGTGAAGAAATCGCAGCAGGCGCACCCAACCTTCCTTTCTATTATTATCACATTCCGGCATTCAATGGCGCTTTTTTACCGATGGTAGAATTGCTGAAGCTGTAGACGGAAGAATTCCTAACTTCGCAGGTATCAAATATACATACGAAAGCATTTACGAATACAACCAGTGCCGCTTGTACAAGAACGGAAAATTCGATATGTTGCATGGCCAGGATGAGACCATTCTTCCATCATTGGCTATGGGCGGTGCCCAAGGTGGTATCGGCGGTACAACTAACTATAACGGTATCAACCTGGTTGGCATCATCGATGCATGGAAAGCTGGTGACATCGAAAAGGCACGCGAACTGCAGAACTTTTCTCAGGATGTAATCAACGTGATTTGCCATTACCGCGGCAATATCGTTGGTGGTAAACGAATCATGAAACTTATCGGACTGGATTTGGGTAAGAACCGTACTCCGTTCCAAAATATGACAGACGAAGAAGAAGCACGCATGAAGGCAGAACTGGAAGCCATCAACTTCTTTGATCGTTGCAACAAATTCTAAATCCATTCTTATGTCTATAGAACTTACGCTAAATATTGGGCTGAGAACTACAAAGAAGATCTCACCCATAACATCATGCCATTTTGGTTAAAGAATGGTCTTGACAAAGAACACGGTGCATATACACCTGCGTGGCTCGTAACGGTCAACTTATTGACACCACTAAATCGGTCTGGTTTCAGGGACGCTTTGCTTTCATTTGCTCGTACGCATATAACAATATAGAAAAAAATCCTAAATGGCTGGATGCTGCCAAGCTTACACTTCGACTTTATTGAAAAGCATTGCTTCGATACTGATGGAAGAATGTATTTCGAGGTAGCAGCAGACGGAACTCCGCTCCGGAAAAGAAGATATGTATTTTCTGAGAGTTTTGCCGCCATCGCCATGTCGGAATATGCACTGGCTACCGGTAATAAAGAATATGCCCAAAAAGCACTCGACCTGTTCAAGCGCATGCGCCACTTCCTGAATACTCCAGGTATACTTGAACCGAAATATTTACCTACGGTTCAGGCACAAGGCCATTCCATCACCATGATTATGGTTAATGTGGCTTCCAGCATCAAGAAAGTAATTTCAGATCCTGAACTCGATGCACAGATTGAAGAATCCATTTATGCATTGAAAAACTATTTCATGCATTCTGAATTCAAGGCTTTGCTGGAAATGGTTGGCCCTAAAGGAGAATTTATCGATACAATGAATGGCCGTACCATCAATCCGGGACATTGTATCGAGACCTCTTGGTTCCTGTTCGATGTAGCACGTAACATGAACAATAACAAAGAACTCATTGACATGGCCCTGACCATTCTTGACTGGTCTTGGGAATGGGGATGGGACAAACAGTATGGTGGCATCATCAATTTCAAGGATTGCAAGAATCTTCCTCCACAGGATTATTCACAAGACATGAAATTCTGGTGGCCACAAACAGAAGCCATCATCGCTAACTTATATGCATATAAACTGACCAAGGACGAAAAATACCTGAAACGTCACAAACAAATCAGTGACTGGACGTATGCTCATTTCCCTGACAGTGAATTTGGAGAATGGTACGGATACCTGCACCGTGACGGAACAGTAGCCCAACCTGCGAAAGGTAACCTTTTTAAAGGTCCTTTCCATATTCCAAGAATGATGATAAAAGGATATACATTATGTAAAGAAATACTTGCCGGAGAATAATCCGGCAAGTTACATTACTAACTGAATAACCATAATATATGAAAAACTCAAAAATTTATCCGTGGATTGTTGTAGGCCTACTATGGGGGGTGGCATTGCTTAACTATATGGACCGACAAATGCTTAGCACCATGAAAGATGCGATGCAGGTCGATATTGTAGAACTGCAATCAGCTACCAATTTCGGCTATCTGATGGCAATCTTTCTCTGGATTTACGCACTGATGAGTCCCGTATCGGGTGTCATAGCCGACCGCATGAGTCGCAAATGGCTGATTGTCGGAAGTTTGTTCGTATGGTCTTCCGTAACCTATCTGATGGGAGTGGCCGAAACTTTCAACCAAATTGTATTTCTGCGTGCTTTAATGGGGGTGAGCGAAGCACTCTACATCCCTGCCGGACTTTCCTTGATTGCAGACTACCACACCGGAAAATCTCGCTCTTTAGCCGTAGGTATCCACATGACTGGTTTGTACACAGGACAAGCTATCGGAGGATTCGGAGCGACTGTAGCCGATGCTTTTTCCTGGCACACCACCTTCCATTGGTTTGGTATTATTGGAATAGCTTATGCCGTAATCCTTATGCTATTTTTACATGACAAAAAAACAGAAATTCTTCCTACAGAAAAACTTCAAGCCAATCCACAAAAAGAGAAAGAGAGCGTATTTACCAGTCTGAAATCCTTGCTAACCAACGTAGCTTTCTGGGTAATCTTACTCTACTTTGCAGCCCCAAGCCTTCCCGGATGGGCTACCAAAAACTGGCTCCCGACCTTGTTTGCCGAAAACCTTGATTTACCCATGTCACAAGCCGGACCTATCTCTACTATAACCATCGCTGTATCTTCATTCATCGGAGTTCTTATTGGCGGTCCTTTATCGGATAAATGGGTACAGAAAAATCTACGTGGACGCGTATATACCGGAGCTATCGGTTTGGGATTGACCATTCCGTCACTACTTCTATTAGGATTCGGACATAATCTGGTAGCAGTAGTAGGTGCCGGACTGCTGTTTGGTATTGGCTATGGAATTTTTGATACTAATAACATGCCTATCCTCTGTCAGTTTGTATCTCACAAACAACGGGCTACTGCCTATGGAGTGATGAATATGATTGGTGTATCTGCCGGTGCTTTCATTACTCACCTTTTAGGACGATGGGGTGATAGCGGCAATTTAGGAGCCGGTTTTGCCATGCTAGCCATCGTGGTGGCTATTGCTCTTGGCGTACAGTTGTATTTCTTACGCCCTAAAACAGACAATATGGAATAACTAAAAACTTTTATATATTATGATTGTTTCCAACTTACAAAATAGTAGCAGAATCGAACCGCTACATCCTTTATTTAAACAATTGTTCGATTATGTAAAGAGTCACGACTTATTGCATACACCATGTGGAAGAATAGAACTGGATGGAGATAACCTGTTTATCAACAACGTTAACCCCACATGCGTGAAAGAATCTGAACAGGTTCTGGAAGTACATCGTGACTACATTGATATACATATCCTCCTGGAAGGGAAAGAACGTATCGGTTGGAAAGCCATTGAAGATGTAAACCAACTGAAACAAGCATATCAGGAAGAAGGTGATTGTGCACTCTATTCAGATGTACCTACAACCTTTGTTGATTTGCTTCCCGGACAATTTGCCATTGTATATCCGGAAGACCCACATGCCCCTGTAATTGGAGAAGGAAAAATAAGAAAACTTATAGCTAAAGTAAAAATCTAAACCAGCAACTGCATTATGAAAAAACTATTATCCTTATGTATCGGAATGCTTTCCATCGGTCTGCACGCTGCTGATACTGTCTTTGTTAAAACCCCACAAGTACCGATATTAATAGAAAGACATGATAATGTCTTGGCTTATCTGCGTCTCGATGCCAAAGAAACAAAGACCCTTGACAATGTCACTATCACCTTTGACAAGAACGTACCTTTGTCACAAATCAAAGCTATTAAATTGTATTATGGAGGAACAGATGCTCCACAAGACAGAGGAAAAAAACGCTTTGCACCCGTAGAATACATTTCCAGCAACAATCCGGGGCAAACCCTTTCTGCTAATCCATCTTATTCTATAAAAAAGGCAGAAATAACACCTAAAACCAATACGCTGACACTGGAAGGAAAACAGAACCTCTTTCCTGGATATAATTTCTTCTGGATCAGTATCGAAATGCAACCAACAGCTTCACTACACACAAAAATCTGTGCAGAAGTAACTCAGGTAAAAGGTGATGGGAAAATTATACCCACAAAAAATACGACAGAACGGAAAGTCGTACAAAGAATGGCAGTAGGAGTTCGCCATGCAGGTGATGACGGTTCAGCAGCTTTCCGTATTCCAGGGCTGGTTACTACAAATAAAGGTACTCTCTTGGGAGTATACGATGTGCGTTACAACAGCAGTGTAGATTTGCAGGAACATATCGACATAGGCCTCAGCCGCAGTACAGACGGAGGAAAAACATGGGAAAAAATGTGTTTACCTCTATCATTCAAAGAATACGGTGGACTTCCTTCAGCTCAGAATGGTGTAGGCGACCCTTCTATCTTGGTAGACACCAAAACCAACACCGTATGGATTGTAGCGGCATGGACACACGGAATGGGTAACCAAAGAGCATGGTGGAGTTCACATCAGGGAATGGACTTGAACCATACCGCTCAATTGGTACTCGCTAAAAGTACAGATGATGGAAAAACATGGTCTGAACCAATCAATATTACCGAACAAGTGAAGCTTCCGGAATGGTATTTCTTATTGCAAGGCCCGGGACGAGGTATCACAATGGAAGATGGTACATTGGTATTCCCCATTCAGTTTATCGACAAGACCCGTATCCCCAATGCAGGGATCATGTATAGCAAAGACCGTGGAGAAACATGGACCATACACCACCATGCACGTACTAATACCACAGAAGCACAAGTGGCAGAGCTTGAGCCGGCACTTTAATGCTGAACATGAGAGATAACCGAGGAGGAAGCCGGGCCGTTTATACCACACAAGATTTAGGTAAGACTTGGAAGGAACACGAATCATCTCGTACTGCTTTGATAGAACCCGTATGTATGGCCAGTCTGATCAGTGTAAAAGCGAAAGATAATGTATTGGGTAAAGACCTTTTAATTTTCTCCAACCCCAATTCTACAAATGCCCGTAAAGACATGACGATTAAAATCAGCATGGATGGAGGAAACACCTGGAGTCCGGAACATCAGCTTCTGTTAGATGAAGGATACAATTGGGGATATTCCTGCCTGACAATGATAGATAAAGAAACTATCGGTATATTGTATGAAAGCAGTGTAGCTCACATGACTTTCCAAAGCATTAAACTGAAAGATATTATAAAATAATTTATTATATAAAGATTTCAATAAAAAAGGGGATATCAATTATGATATCCCCTTTTTTATTGCTGAATATCAGCATATATAAATAACATTTTTATCATTATACGTATAATCAGAATCACAATAAAAGAAATTCAACTTTATAAACTATCGGTAAAAACAAAAATACAACACAAATAAAATCGGTATTTCATAAAATATTTTATCAAATAATTGTGACATCAAATTTTTATTTCTATATTTGCCACATGTAAATAGACATATTGAAGTGATTTAAAAAGGCTTTAAGTTAACTGAAGAATCATCAATCGCAAACTTTAACCTTATATATGCATGAATTATGAATAGAAAAATGAAGTCAGTCGGTATGTGGCTGTTACTAGGCAGTTTATCTACGGGTATGACATATGCGGACTTATCAAAAAATGAATCTGAAATTGACATTGTACAACAAACTGGTATATGTCAAGGTATTGTGAAAGACGCAACAGGCGAATCTGTCATTGGAGCTTCTGTAATAGTAAAAGGAACTACAAATGGAACAATTACAGACATTGATGGAAACTTCTCTCTATCAAACGTAAAGAAAGGGGATGTTATTGAAATTTCTTTCGTAGGATATATTACACAAACCATAAAATGGGATGGTACTCCGATTAACATCATTCTGAAAGAAGATACCCAAACATTGGAAGAAGTTGTCGTAACCGGATATGGTGGTTTCACAGAAACGAGCTGCATTAACTACGGCCATTTCAAAAAATGGATGATCAAGTTCTGAAAAATGCTGCTATGAGTAACGCAGGACAGGCTTTACAAGGTTCTGTAACAGGTTTGCGAGTTATCAATACAACAGGACAGCCTGGAGCTGAACCTGATATCACTCTTCGTGGTGGAGCAACAATTACCGGTGGTAATAGTAAAGCATTGATTGTTGTTGATGGTATTATTCGCGAAAGCATGAGTGACATCAACCCTTCAGATATTGAATCTATACAAGTATTGAAAGATGCCGCTTCTACTGCTATCTATGGTGCACGTGCCAACGGAGGTGTTATCCTTGTAGAAACAAAAAGTGGAAAAGCAGGTAAAGCTTCAGTAAACTATAAATTTAAACTGGGTGTAAACTTTGCACGTTACGGATATGATTTCTGTAATGCCCACGATTATCTTTACTATAACCGTCTGGGTTATAAACGTTATACAAACAACGTACCGGGAGCAGCAAGCGTAGATACTCAAACTGGATATGGTACACAAAATGACCTTATCGACGTAAAATATCTAACCGATGAAACTTCTCATCTAAGAAATGAAGGTTGGCTAGTTATGGATGACCCATATTATGAAGGTAAACAACTTCTTTATAAGGATTATAGTGGTCAGTTGGATGATGCCGTTTTTGCTAATACAGCCTTGACACAAGATCATTATGTAAATATTACCGGAGGAAATGATAAGGGTACTTACATGGCCAGCATGGGATATTACAATGAAGATGGTCAGATTAAGGGAACTGGTACAAACGTTTCAACGGCTCTGTAAGCGGTACCTACAAAATTTTCCCATTCTTAAATGTGAAAGCCGGTGCTACCTATACATGGTCACAGCAACCATCATTATGGATTGGTTCTTATGAATTATTCTATCGTACACGCTCACAACGTCCGACATGGAATCCATACAACGAAGATGGTTCGCCTGCATCAGGTTGGGGAACAGGTGATGGTAATCCTGAATATTATCGAGACAAACTGACTAGTGAAGATGGTACACGTAAATCGACATATAACTTTGGTTTCGATTTGGATATTATTCCTAAAAAACTGACATTCAGCGGAAACTCATCGCTTTACCATTATGATTATCAATATGAAACATTCAATAAATCATACCAGCTTCAAACCTCATCTACACCAACTAACACACGTGATGCTAGTGCAAAGATAGAACGCTATACTCAGATTCAGGTCAATGGAACATTGAATTATAAGGATACATTCAAAGACAAGCACAACTTGGATGTAATGGTAGGAAGTGAATATTTCGGTTATAATGAATTTATGATGGAGGCCAAAACTCAGAACTCTCCAACAGATGATATTCCGACTCTAAATGCAGGAGCATCACGTACATCCACCAAGTCTGAAAAACAGGTTATCGGATTGCATCCGTATTTGGTCGTGTAAACTATAACTATCAAATGAAATATCTGCTTTCATTAGTAGCTCGTTACGACGGTATTTCTCGATTGAAAGACAACCGTTGGGGTTTCTTCCCTGGAGTTTCTGTGGGCTGGAATGTCACAGAAGAAGATTTTTGGAAAGAATCTAAAATTTCAGAAGTAATCAGTAACATCAAACCACGTTTAAGTTATGGAGTAAACGGTAACGTAAATGGTATCGGGAACTTTGATATTTACGGAATTTATAAGCAGATTGGAGCCGGTAATTACGATGGTGCAACTGCATACTACAACTCTTCTTTAATAAATACAGGATTAAGATGGGAACAGAGCCGTTCATTTGAAGCCGGTTTGGACCTAGGATTCTTCAACAACCGGTTAAGCTTCATCTTCGACTATTACAACAGAACAACAGATGATTTGCTAACCGATGTGAACCTGCCCGCATATACTGGTTTCTCAAGTATGAAAACCAACTTGGGAAAATTGCGTAACTCAGGATTTGAAATGGAGGTAAGAGCTAATATTCTATCTAATGCTAAAGGTTTTAACTGGGAAGTTTCTGCTAACTTAACTTCAGTGTCAAACAAGGTTTTAAAATTACCTACAAGTGACAAACCATTTAACCAGATTGATGGTTATGAAGTGGCAGCTGGACTCTACAACCCTGAAACAGGAGAGACTCCGACCAAATGGATTGGCGGCTATAGAGAAGGTGGAAAACTCGGTGACATGGTAGGCTATGTGCAGAATCATATCTTTAGAGATTGGAATGATGTAAAAGCTAACGCCAACATGGTCATTGACGAAGTTGCCAACTTGTATGGACCAGGTATGGCCAATGAAATAAACCCACAGACAGGTGTAACTTATGCTGAATCAAACGGATGGAAACCCATAGAACCAGGAGATGTATGCTGGGAAGACATTAATAAGGATGGAAAGATTAACAGCCTTGACCGTGCTGTAGTTGGTAATATATTCCCTAAAGTAACAGGTGGATTCTCAACGACCTTATCTTATAAGAACTGGTCATTATACGCACGTTTCGACTATGCTTTGGGACACACTATTTACAACGACTTAAAGGCCCGTTCTTTAGGACAGTATCAAGGACAGTTTAATATCATAGATAAAGTTCATGACACATGGAGTGAAACGAATCCAGATACGGATCTTCCAGTCTTCACTTATGCTGACCAGTTGAACAAGAAAAAACATTACTCGTTCTAACAATGGTAATACAGCTGTGGATAATAATAGTTCACGTTTCTATGAAAAAGGAGATTATCTGGCACTAAGAGAGATTACCCTCAGCTACTCTTTACCAAAAAAATGGATTGGTAAAGCAGGTATGCAAGATGCATCTGTATATGTAACAGGACAGAATCTATTCTATATTACTGGATATGACGGTGTATCGCCTGAACCAGCTGTATCTACAGTTTACGGACGAGGAATTGATAATGGCCGTTATCCAACTCCTAGAACCTTATTGTTTGGCTTATCTGTAACATTCTGAAAAAACAACGATTATGAAAAAAATATTCAACTATATTATAGCCGGATGCCTGGCAACATCTTTTACTGGTTGCTTGGATATGGAACCTGTTAGTAGTATTACTGATGTAAACTATTGGAAAGATGCGGCTCAATTTGAGGCATTTAATGTGGGACTTCACGGTCTGCTTCGCGAAAGATCTTATACTATTTTCGAATTAGGAGAACCTCGCGCTGATATTTACAATTCCAATCCATTCACTGGGGAAGCTACTCAAGGAGTGGAGAGAATGATTGACAACACTTTAAATGCAGCCAACCCTGTGATTAGTAATTATGGAGATTTCTATGTATTAATTAATCAATTAAACTTGATGATTAGTCATACTGAATCTACTGATTTACTAGATGCAAGTACTAAAAACTATTATCTAGGAGAAGCTTATGGTTTAAGAGCTTATGTATATTTCCATTTGCTACGTTCATGGGGTGATGTAGTACTCCAGTTAGATTATACTAACGGTAACTCCATTGATATAGGTAATCCTAGCAAAGCCGCTTCATCTGCAGCAGATGTAATGACCCAAATCAAAAAAGATATCCAAAGTTCAGAAGATGCCTTTGGTGATGACTATTCTTTCAAATACGGCAAATGCTATTGGTCAAAAGCAGCCACAATGATGCTGAAAGGAGAAGTTTACTTATGGAGCGGAAAACAAATGAATGGCGGAGAAAGTGATTACACTACAGCTAAGAATGCGTTAATGGCAGTAAAAACAGCTGGTGTAGGATTGTTGAACGACTTTAAAAAAGTATTTGCATACGACAATAAAGAAAATGACGAAATCATTTTCGCTATACATAACGGAAGAAACGAATACAGCCTCTGGAATGACCAATATAGATCAACGATGGTCATGAATCAGGCAAATTTTGGTACTTATTACGATGAAAATGGAGCCCTACTCAATGAAACGGAAATGGCAGACATGAGTGGATTAATTCGTTATCAAGTTGAACAAGATTTATACACTCAGTTATTCCGAGAAGGAGATACTAGAAAATCAATTTCCATAAAAGGTATTTATAATAAAGACAATACAAGTGGAACTCTTTCTTTCAACTCACCTATCGCTTATAAATTCCAAGGAGTATTATTGGATGGTGATGCTCAAAGAAGCTGGTTAGATGACTATCCAATCTACAGATATGCAGATTGTCTACTTGCGTTAGCTACAGCCAAGGCTTTCTTAGGAGAGGATATTACTCAAGAAATCAATGAAGTACGTGAACGTGCTTACGGAACTACATACTTCAATGAACATAGAAGCGAAATAGCCTACCCCAATGATAAGGATGCAACCTTCTATGCCAACAATAGATTCGTTGGAAGTGATGATAACCCTATTGAAGCAATTTTGAAAGAAAGAATGAGAGAATTCCTATTCGAAGGAAAACGCTGGTATGATATTCGTCTCATGGGAAATGAGTATGCTACTAAATATTCAAATGCAAATTCAGAACGTCTATTATGGCCTATTGATGAAAATACATTAGGAGAAAATAGTGCATTGAACCAGACTCCTGGATACTAAATCTCATTATTAAAGATTGATAACAAGCCTTAGAATTTTCTCCAAAGAGAATTCTAAGGCTTTATTTTATTTAGAATCCAATTCAAATAAACACTATATGAAAACCTTCTTTTTCGGAATCTATTTCTTTTTTATCACTTTAACAACAGGGCTTTCACAAACCATATATACCCCAAACTGGGAATCTTTGGACAAACGCCCTATTCCAACATGGTTTCAGAATGCTAAATTTGGTATATTTATCCATTGGGGACTATATTCAGTACCAGCATGGTCACCTAAAGGAACTTACGCTGAATGGTATCAATACTGGCTTGATAATAAAACGCTATTTGGTAATGGAGATTTTAAAGGAGACGAAATTTATAACTACCACCAAAAAATCTATGGAAAAGATTTTACCTATATGGATTTTGCCCCATTGTTTAAAGCACAAGATTACAATGCTACAGAATGGGCTGATTTATTTGTTAAATCTGGGGCTAGATATGCAGTATTAACAACCAAACACCATGATGGCTTTGCCTTATGGGATAGCAAAGAAGCATCTTTCCACCATAGACGACCATGGAATAGTATGGAAATAGGTGCACACAGAAATTTGGTAGAAGAATTTGTAAAAGCAATTCGAAAAACCCCTCTTAAAGTAGGTTGTTACTTTTCTTTACGAGAATGGAACAATCCTTTTTACACAACTTCTACAATGCCTATCTATGTGGAACAACACTTATACCCACAATTAAAAGACCTTATAACAAAATATAAGCCTGATTTAATTTGGGCCGACGGACCAGATAACTACGACGAAGAAACCTGGAAAACTAAAGAATTCTTTGCATGGTTATATTCTTCCTCCGAAGTAAAAGATAGTGTTGTTATCAATGACCGATGGGCAAAATTCAAAAATGGCAAGCATGGTGACTTTTATACAAGCGAATATAGTTCATCAAATAAAAAATATGACAAGCCTTGGGAAGAATGTAGAGGAATGGGGTTTTCTTTTGGATATAACAAACTTGAAGACATTGAAGATTATGCAGTCCCCCAAGCTTTGATCCACACACTAATAAAAATAGTTAGCCAGGGCGGAAATCTTCTGTTAAACATAGGTCCTACAGCAGAAGGAAAAATACCTCCAATTATGCAAGAACGACTACTTCAAATAGGAGAATGGCTTAAAGTGAATGGAGAAGGCATCTACAATACTCGACCATGGAAAAAGAATTGCCAATGGTCAGAAGGAAAACGTGACTGGAAGTCTGGAGAAAAATATTATGTCAGCGGGAATGCTATTCTAAAACAAACAGTTAACCCTGAACCTGGATATGCTACACAAGAAGTATTTTTTACCTGTTAAAGCAAACAATTTATATGCTATCCTAACAAACTATCCTGATAAGATAACATTAAAAGATATTAAATCAACTTCACATACAATCATTAATCTACTTGGTTATCCGGATAAATTAAGATGGGAACAAAAAGGACAAAATCTTATCGTATATTTGCCTCAAATAACATTTTTGAAGATGCCATGTAAATATGCATGGACTTTAAAAATTACCAATATTCAATAGTCTATAACATGAAAAATAACATGAAACTTATTTCCCTTTTCATAGCAACATTCTGTATCTGGTTATCCAGTTGGAGTAACCCAACCTACCCTCTTCTACCCTATCCGCAAAAAATAACTTTTACCGGAAAACAATTAATATTAGATCAAATACATCTTGAAACAACAGAAAGTAGTATATCAAAAGAATGGGAAGACTGGTTACCAAGGCAACAAGGCATCCTCAACCTCTGTACAAACCGATAAGATCATTAAAATTAGCATTATAGATAACCTACCTGAAAATTTCCCTTATTAATTCAAATGAAGGTTATAAACTAAAAATTACAGAAAAAACAAATCTAT
>ENA-OPYS01000089-OPYS01000089.1-human-gut-metagenome-genome-assembly--contig:-NODE-89-length-13536-cov-1.130957_pt1 | contig 13536 bp, 9 predicted proteins | sample MGYA00242635_ERZ504478 | MGnify/ENA primary metagenome ERZ504478 (study PRJEB26092, sample SAMD00036246) | human gut metagenome | host: Homo sapiens | study: EMG produced TPA metagenomics assembly of the... | reverse complement strand
CCTGTCTTCACTGTTCATTGTCATTGCGGTATCTCTTTTGCTGAGCTGGGTACTGGCCATTACGCAGAATGTATTCTTCGTGCAGGAGTTTGTGCGTCGTCCGCGTCCGGATGAGCTGAAGGGCGAATTGTTCAGCGGCCGTGCATACGACCTGTTCCGGCAGGCATTGAGATGGACTATACAGAGACGCTATGTGGTTTTAGGAGCGATGGTGCTGTTGCTGGTCATTGCCGGATGGGGATTCCGCTTTATTCCGCAGCAGTTTATGCCCTTGCTCAACAAGCAGTATTTTTCGGTCGACGTCTGGTTACCCGAGGGTACACGTATAGAAGAAAGTGACCGTCAGATGACGGAGATGACAGCCTATCTGAATTCGTTGGAAGGAGTGAAAAAGGTGTCGTCGTTTGTCGGGCAGACGCCGCCCCGTTATTACCTGGCCAATGCGGCTTATGGTCCGCAGCCTAATTATGCGCAATGCCTGGTAGAAGCTGACACGCCGGAGAAGTCACGTGAGCTTCAGGCTATGTTGTACGACCGTTTGCCGGAAATGTTTCCGGACGCGCTGGTTCGTGTGAACAGTTTCGAGATAAACTCCATTCCGCAGGCCTTGATTGAGGCACGCTTCTGCGGAGATGATCCGGAGGTACTCGATTCTTTGACCAACCTGGCGCTGGAAATCATGCGGAAGAATCCCAAGGTGCTGAATGCCCGCAATGAGTGGGGAAACATGGCACTGATGATTAAGGCCGATTATGATCCGGTAAAGGCCGGAAGGCTGAATGTGGGACGGCATGACATGATGAATGCCGTGAAAGCCGTCAATGACGGTACGGCTGTAGGGGTATATCGTGACCGCGACAAGAAAGTGCCGGTGTTGCTGCATACGGATGTCAAAGGTTCCTGGGACATGGAAAGCGTGGAGGATTTGCCGATATGGAACGGGCGTAATTCTGCTCCGCTGGGGCAGGTGGCCAACAGCATCGGACTGGCATGGGAATATCCCCTTGTGCGCACGTACGACCGGAAGCTTTCCATGGCTGCCCAGTGCGATGTAAAGCGAGGACATACCATGAAAGAAGTTCACTCTGAAATCCGGGAAGAGATTGAGCGCATTCGTCTTCCGGAAGGATATACCTTCTTCTGGGACTCACAGTACAAGGACCAGAAAGAAGCCATGGCTGCACTGACTAAGTATTTCCCGCTGGCACTTATCATGTTGCTGGTCATTCTGGTCATGCTGTTTGGCAACTTTCGTCAGCCCTTGATTATTTTCCTCATTCTACCCTTGTCTTTGATAGGGATGGTCTTTGGTCTGTGGGTCACCGGATTTCAGTTTGGCTTTTTCTGTATCGCAGGCTGGCTGGGATTGCTGGGAATGATTATCAAGAATGTGATTGTGCTGCTCGACGAGGTAAATATTCAGCAGAGGCGGTGTGGAGCCTTATACGGCTGTGATAGAGGCCGACGGTTTCCAGAGCCCGTCCGGTATTGATGGCGGCCCTGACCACGGTGTTCGGACTTTCCTTTGCCACCCTTCTGACACTGTTTGTCACTCCGGCCTTGTACACGGTTTTCTATAAAATATCCAAACGGGGTGAATAAAAAGAAGAAATGTGTGGCCCAATAAAAAATGTTTCTCTAATTTTATAACTATATTGAGATGAATAGAAGAATGATGATGTGCTGCATGCTGGGACTGGAGCTGGGAGTCCATGCCCAGGAGAGTGTATTCTTGCAGCAGTATCGTGAAAAGGTGAAGGCCTATTTTCTTCCTTCGCTGAGCGGAAATGCCAATGCCAGTTACACGGGTAACCCGCTGGAACTCTACAGGGAACTTCCGTCCATAGAACTCCGCTGTATTTTCAGGGGCGTGACACCAAGTACGGGGCTTCCGTGACTTTGTTGCAGCCGGTCTACTCGAGAGGGGCACTGAAAGCCGGACTGGAGAAATCCCGAAAGGAAAAGGAGAGTGCCTTGTACGAAGAAAAGCGGGTGACGAACGACGTGCTGTATCAGGCAGACCAGTATTACTGGAATAAGGTGGCCAAGGCGGCAACGAGTGAGCAGCTGGACGGGCGTGTCTTTTTCCGGGTGAACCGCCAGTTTATCCTCTCGGCCGATTCCATACGCAATATTCAGCACTACTTCAACGGAAAGGCCGTGGTGAGTGTATGGCCGGCGTATGATGGTACGATACAAATTAGCGTGAACGGATGATTCTTTTGAAAATGTGGTTAAATAGCTGATTCTTTGTGTTTTATAAATCTGTTGGGATAGTTGAAAAAACGCCTTTGCGTTTGATTCAGAACGGCCTTGCGTTTGAAGTAAAACGTAAGGCCGTTTCAGATAAAATGTACTTGTGTTTGGTTTGAAACGCAAGTGCGTTTTCTTAGTGCTTGATTTAAGGCAAAAATATTGCTCGAATTACCTTATTTAACGGGATGATTTTCTTTCGTTTCGTGACTTTCGTGTACTTTTGCACGCTTATTAAGATTTTAAGGATAACGAGAGGAAATTATGGCACAGTCTAAAGAGATGACATCAGGCCGAGTCTGCCGCTGATTCTGAATTTTACTTTTCCATTGTTGCTGGGCAACCTGCTCCAGCAGACGTATTCGCTGGTGGATGCGGCTATTGTCGGAAAGTTCTTGGGTATCAATGCGCTGGCTTCTGTTGGTGCCAGTACGTCGGTCGTCTTTTTGATTTTAGGGTTCTGCAACGGGTGTTGCGGAGGTTTCGGCATTCCGGTGGCACAGAAGTTCGGAGCCCGCGATTATGTGACGATGCGGCGCTATGTAGTCGGCTCAGCCTGAAGTTAGCGGCGGTGATGTCGGTCGCGGTAGCCATTGTCACCAGTCTGCTTTGCGGATTTATCCTGCGTTCCATGCGCACACCGGAGAATATCTTTGAAGGGGCTTACCTCTATCTGCTGATTACCTTTATCGGTGTGCCGTGTACGTTCTTCTATAATTTGTTATCCAGCATCATCCGTGCGTTGGGCGACAGCAAGACTCCGTTCTGGTTCCTGCTTTTCTCTACCATACTGAACATTGTGCTCGATTTGTTCTGCATCCTTACGCTGGGGTGGGGAGTGGCCGGAGCAGCCATTGCTACGGTCTTCTCTCAAGGGTTATCGGCCTTGCTGTGCTATATCTATATGTACCGCAAGTTTGACATCCTGAAAACCGAGCCTGCCGACCGTCGTTTCCGTGGCGACCTGGCCCGTCAGTTGCTGTACATCGGGGTACCGATGGGATTGCAGTTTTCCATTACGGCCATCGGCAGTATCATGCTGCAAAGTGCGAACAATGCGCTGGGTACGGCCTGTGTGGCAGCTTTCACGGCAGCCATGCGTATCAAGATGTTTGTGATGTGTCCGCTGGATAGCTTGGGAATGGCTATGGCGACGTATTCCGGACAGAATTACGGGGCCGGAAAGCCGGACCGCATCTGGATGGGTATCAAGTCGGCCACGCTGATGATGACCGTCTATGTCATAGCGATTGGTGCCCTGATGTGGGGACTGGCCGAGAAGTTTGCCCTGCTGTTTATCTCACCGGATGAGACCGAGATTATCGACGATACGGCTTTGTTCCTGCACATCAACACTTCTTTCTTCTTCTTGCTGGGTATGCTCAGTATCTTGCGCTATACCATTCAGGGAGCGGGCTACACACGGCTGGCTATGTTCTCCGGTGTGTCGGAAATGGTGGCCCGTGTGCTGGTCAGTCTGATTGCGGTTCCGTTGTGGGGGATTCTGGGGCGTATGCTTCGGCGACCCGACAGCCTGGCTGTTTGCCAACCTCTTCCTGATTCCGGCATTTATCTATGTGTACCGCCGTTTGCAACGGATTGTGGTGAAAGAAGGACGGGTGGTGGCTAATTCCTGACAGGCAGTCGCTTCCAGAGGAAAGGGGGTATCAGTCGCCAGAGAGCCACCAGTATGCGATAGCGCCAGTCAATCACGACAATGCGTTTCTTTTTCTCCAGGGCACGTACGATGTGGCGGGCCACTTTCTCCGTATGCATCAGCATGGGATAGTGTTTGCCGTCGTTCAGGAGCCCGGGTGGCTACGAATCCCGGACGGATGTCTGTGAAACGGATGGGAAGTTTCTGGATGTGAGCCAGTTGTTCCAGCGCATCGATGTAAGTGTTCTGGAAACGTTTGGTGGCAGAATAGGCCGGAGCAGCTCCCAGCCCTTTGGTTCCCGCAATGGAACTGATGACTGCCAGGTGTCCTCTTTTCTGTTGGGCAAAGTAGCGGAAGGCGGCTGTTACCATGCGTACAAATCCGGTGCCGTTGGTCTCCAGTGTGCGGAGCTCGATTTCCGGGGTCAGCTGGTAGTTCTGGTGGCCGATGCCCGAGCAGTGCAGGTAGAGGTCCATGCCTCCCATTTCTTCAATCAGTTCCAGCAGGCGGTCGGTCGCATCCTCCTGACAGATGTCGATGGCCTGGATGTGGATACGCTCCGGAGCCAGTTGCTGTAGTTCTTTCAAATTCTCTTCACGTCGGCCTGCCAGTCCGAGTATCCATCCCTTCTGGAGCAGTTGCAAGGCCGTTTCTTTTCCGATGCCGGAAGTAGCCCCTACGATGAGGGCACGCTGTATAGGTTTCTTATTCATCAGTTGGTACGTATTTCATAAAGGAATTCCTGCGAAAGAGGAACTCCTTCGGTGGGTTCACAATGGATTTTTCCGAAAAGAGGCATCTGCGGCTGGAGCGGTTTCAGCTCTGCCGACAGGTGGTTGCAGAATGCCGTGTAGGAATGGTTGTGCATGCAGGGCCCCGCATCGTCACGGTACACCAGAACGTAATGGTTCAGGGGGCTGGCATGCACCAATTGGTTGATTTGCAAAGCTAGGTCGCGTGCCTCCCGCGGAGAAATACGGTCGAACAGGCTGGAGAGGTTGAAAATCACCAGTTCGGTCAGTACGGCATGGGCTTGCCAGAAGGCAGCAGGCACGGCACTCAGGCGGGGATACCAGTTTGCCTGAATGTGCTTGTAGGCTGGTGAACGGAAAAAGGCTTCGGCCGTTTCTCCCATTTCCTGCATGGGATAGATGCCCGTGTAGGTCAGGGCCAGATGGGGAAGGGAACGGCATACATCGGCAAAAGCCAGTCCCGAAGCTCCGGCTTCACACGAGAGATCGCAGAACACCACGCGCCTGATACCTTACGGATGAGGTCGTGCAGCCAGTTGCCGCTTCCGGTAAAGAGAGCCTGGGCGGCAGCATATTGTTTCCGCATGTACAAATAGTTGTATACCTGGCAGAAGTCAGATGGAGACATCTCTTCGGGCAGGGTGCGGAAGTCGCTCCGACCGTAGGCAGTGGCTTCACGGTAGTAAGTTTCGCTTTCTTCCAGCTGTGCCGGTGGGGCTATCAATTCCGGGAATACCTGCTTGAAATGCGCTGGTAGGGAATAGGTACCGTCTGCCACTTCCCAGTTCTTCTGGTACGAAGGCAGGGTGAAGTCTCCCCGGCAGAACGAGAGGGCATCCGTTTCCAGGTATCCGTTGTGCAGGCGGATGTACTCCATCAGCTTGTAGAAGGTGATGTTGGCCCCGAGGATATGCGGATTGCCCGTCAGCAGCAGTTGCTTGCGGGCGCGGGTCAGTGCCACATTCAGCTTGCGGTCAATCAGGAAATTGCCCTCCTGAAACGTATTGGCCGTAAGGAAGTTGAGCTGGCTGAAATTCTGTATGGTAAACGAATAGATGATAATGTCGCGCTGGCTGCCCTGGTAGCGTTCCACCGTGTCGATGGAGATGTCCTGCAAGGCAGGCAGCTGGAGACGCGCAATCTCTTTTCGTATCATGGCAATCTGGTTGCGGTAGGGCACGATGACACCTACCGTCCGGTTCGGGTCGAAACGGGATTCCGTCAGGCGGTAAATATGGCCTAACAGAGTAGCTACAATCCGGGCTTCGTTCGGGTTGGTCTTGTCCGAGCAGGTCAGGTGGTCCGGAGCTTCTGCGGGAATGAACACCATTCTGCGTTCCAGCAGCAACTGGTCGATGGTGTCTTGCGGAGTCAGGCCGGCTTCGTAAGGCGTTTCTTCCAACTGATGAGGAAGAGGCACGCTCTCCAGTTGCTCCCGGTAGTAGAACGTCTGGTTCGGGAACTCGGCAATGGCCGGATGCATGCGTCCTTGCTTGTGAAGGATGCTGCGGCAGGTATCCGGACTCGATTTGTAAAGGCGTTCGAACAGCGAGTTGCGGCAATCTTCTAGCCCGATGTTCCGCAGCAGGAGGTCGGTCACGGCAGCTTCTTCCGCACTTTGCTGGGCAATGGCCGGCAACTGCTTGTAGTCGCCCACCAAGACAAACTTGTCGATGGCGTTATGCTGCTGATGACGGGCAGACAGGATGCCTATCAGGTCGGGTTCCAGAATCTGCGAGGCTTCGTCGATGATGGCCAGCTGGAAATGCTTCAGCGTGAACAGGTTGAGGCGGTTGTTGATGGCGGTCGTGGTACCCACAAAGATACGTGTGCGTGCCATCTTCTGCTGGATGTCGGTCAGCTTGGGACAGTCATCCAGACTGTATTTAAGCAGGTAAGGCACGAAACGCTTGTCGCACGACAGTTCGTTGCCGATACGGATGAACGGGGTACGGTCGGCAATGCCGGAATCCGTGAGCATGGCACAGATTTCATCCACCGCCCGGTTGGTGTACGACAATAGCAGGATGGAGGTATCCGGTTCGCTCAGGGCTTCTTCCACCATGAAACGCAGGGCACACGAGGTCTTTCCAGTGCCCGGAGGACCTACCAGCAGAAAGTAGTCCTTGGCCTGTTTTTCTTTCAGGATGAGTTCGTTGAAGCGGCCGTAATCGCCGTTCAGTTTGACATCCTCCAGTTGTGCAGGCGGGCGTACACCGAGCAGCAGTTCTTTCCGGTCGGCTTGTGCAGACAGAAAAGCATACAGCCCGCGGAATCCGTTGTTGGCAGAAGTATCCGAAAAATCGTGTTCCACGGCAAATACCTCTTCTTTACCGCCAATAATATCTTTATTTTGCTGTCCGTTGCGCAGCACTAAGGTCATACGGTCCGGCTGCAACTCCAGAATGTTTCCCTTCATGAGAATCTGCTTTCTCATGTCCGGTTCTTCCTTATACGCATAGAGAATCACCATGTCGCCCGTGCGGAAGTTGGGCAGGAAGTCTTCATCCTGTGCCGGAATGTGCAGTTCAATGAGGTCGTATCCTTTGCCAGGGCCGCTGCTTTGTTTCTCTTGGATGGTCAGTCCGGTCAGGATATTGCCCGCCTCCAGTTTCTCGTGCAGCGGGATATGCCAGTTGCCGGCAAATCCGTGAGATGCATCGTTGCTTCCTCCGGTCTTGCTGAGAATCTGTTCCTTTGATACGAACGTGAAAAAGCGGTTGAAGTAAGCCCGCTCCAGCGGCGTACAGCGTTTCAGGGTATTGATGGCCGTCTGTAGTTGCGGTTCCTGGTAGTCGTTCCACAGCTTTCCGCCAATCTGCAATTCGTTCAGCAAATCGGTGCTCAGTGAGTCTACAATTTCTCCGATGGCTCCGTCGCCCAGTCGCATCTCGTTGTGTACGATGTAATTGCGGAGCTTGATGCTCTCCCGGAACAGGTTTTCGGCAAAGTGTTCTATCAGCAATCCGTCGGCATATTTGGAATAGAGCAGGAAGGTTTGCATGTGGGCGGTTTCCTGTCCGAAATTGTACATCAGTACGCCTTGGTAGAGCATCATCTGAATGAAATGATCTTCCTTATGGCGGCGATGGTATTCGTCGCGCTTGCCGGCCTTCTGTTCGATGAGTACCTGGAAGTCTTTCTGCATCATGTCCACACGCCCCTGCAATCCCAGTTTCTCACAAATGAAGGAGGCTTCGAGCAGGGTATTCTTCTTGTTGAAGTTCCGTATGTTATGAGGCAGCACGTCGTGAACAAACGAGCGGATGTTCATCATCTGTGCCTGTGCCTGTGCGTGAAAATCGGCTGGAAGAGGGCAGGTACAGAAGTCGAGGGCCGAAGCGGCAAAGAATTTCTTGATGGTGCGGGGGTAGCTCACCGGCTCCTGCGGCTGCTCGTTGATATAGTCGTCGAGAAACTGGCTGGCCAGGTTACCCATCAGGATGGGGGCCGTATTGGCTCTCGGCTTGATTTTGTTCATGAAATAATTGAGTGGATGGTGCCCGTACTCCCGAAAGCAGGCGGCCAGCGAACTGATGTCAATCAGGAATCGGGGTGAATCACAATAAGGTTGGGAATGTAGTGATTCTCCTCGTCCACACGCACATCGAGCAGGTTCAGCGGCAGGTTTTCTGAAAGCAGGTCTTTCAGGTAGAGCAGGTCGCCGTCATATCCTCCTTTGGCATAGTTGATGATGATGAACGGGTCGGTTTCGCTGTCGGTCGCTGCAAAAATCTGCGTGTCGTTCCAGCTGGTCACCGAAGCCCGTACGTACGGGATGTGCGACAGGCGTGTACCCTGATACGGACGGTTGGAGTGAGGGATTTCCGGAAGAATGGAAGCCGGAATGTCTTCTTCAAAACCCAGTGAGACAAAGCGCACCAGTGCCCGCAGGTCGTAAAGGTATTCCTGCATGTCGGCCTGAAAACGGTCGCCCATGGCTGCGTTACAGTTACGGCGCATGGTCTGGATGGCATAGCGGTCGGAGGGAGTCATTTTCTTCTCCTTGCAGATGTAATCCAGACGGGAAAACAGGTTGGCGAACGAGAGCGTGACACCAGTGGTCAGTTCATAACAAGCCTGCTCCAGCACTTTGTGGAGCAGGATATACTTAGCTTGTAAATTGTCGGGGGCAGCCGTCGGCTGATGATGAATCCGTTCGATGCGGTTGAACAAATCGAAGGATTGAAGTTCGATACGGGACATGTGCAAAAAAGTGTCGGCAGAATGTTAGGGCTGCTTGGTCAGGTGATAAATCCGATACGCCTTGGTGAGTCCGCTGAACTCTCCCTTGTATTGTGCGGTTACCTCTTCTTTGATAAAGCAGCTGGTGGTGGCAGCTCCTTCTTCGTTTGTAGAAGAAGTGTTGTCAGCAGTCTGGGTAGAAGACGTTTCGTTTTCGAACAGCATGAAAGTGTATGTTCTTTTGGTGCTTCCTGCCATTTCTACCTGAATCTGCTGGTAAGGTTCACCGGTATTTTCCGTGTACTTTAATGTGCGTTCAAAAAGTCCGATTTGATAGCTTCCGGTATAGTTCGGGAAAATTTTCAAATCGCCGTATGACAAAGAAGCGTCTGAGTAGGTGAATAGCAAGCGTCCGCCTGACTGAACCGGAGCGTCTTCGGCAATTCGTGCAAGCAGTTCCGCTTCTTCTCCTTTGGTTAGATTATCACCTTCCACTTCTGCGCTGATGCTTTCTATCCGGTAGTTGTTTTGCGGGTTATTGACAACAATCGTCAGTGTGTAACTGTTGCCTGAGCGGTCGGCAATGAGGGTAGAGGTTTCTCCGATGCTGACTGGAATGAATGTCAGTGTGTCACCGTCGTAGCGATAGTCTACGATTTCCTTGTTCTCATTTTTGATGGTATAATTTCCTTCTCCTCCACGGATTAAAAATTTCTCTCCTTTACTGAACGGACTGATTTCCAATTGGCCGTCAGTTATTTGTTGATGGTCGGTAGCACTTACCAGGTAAATGGGGCCGTGGTCATCCTTGCATGCCATAAAGGAAAGGATGAGTACAATCAGAAGTATTCCATGAAAAAAATGTGTTCGTTTCATAAGCCTATATTTGAATTGTTGCTTCAAATATACGACTTTTTTTGAATTTGTGAAGGGGATGGGATAAAAACAAAGCCAATCAGTACAGTTCTTTTCATTTAAGACTGATAGTGAATGTTTGAGTACTTCCCTTGCAGTACTTCAGTACTTTCACGGCAGTACTGTAGTACTTCGCCGTCAGTACTTCAGTACTGCCAAGGAAGTACTGGGATTAGATAAAACCCTTTCAATCAGTTCTTTTCTTTCAGGGTATAATCACCGGCTTTTTCATCAATCAGTTGTTGCAGTTCTGAAAGTGCAGGTACTTTCCCTTGGAAGGTAATGACGGCTTCCGGCGGAGTGAGTGTAACCTGAGCGGAGGCTCCTTCCCACATGTTCAGTACTTTCTCTACGCGGGTACGGCAGTGGTCGCACATCATCCCTCTACCAGATAGGTTTTCCGGTTTTCGGAAGCGGCTGGAGCAGCTGTTTCCGGCTGTGGGGTAGCTGTTCCCACTGCGGGTGCGGTGATTTCTTCAGTGGGTTGCACTTCCTCCTGTACGGTTACTGCGGTGTGTGCGAATTTCTTTCGTTTCAGTCGGAGACTGTTGCTTACCACGCTGACACTGCTCATGGCCATGGCGGCTCCGGCTATCATCGGATTCAACAGGAAGCCGTTGATGGGGTACAGAATACCGGCGGCTACCGGGATACCTATCAGGTTGTAGATGAAGGCCCAGAAAAGGTTCTCGCGGATGGTGCGTACGGTGGCCTGAGAAAGGCGGATGGCATCGGTAATCTTGTTCAGGTCGGACGAAATGAGCGTCATTTTGGCCACGTCCATGGCAATGTCGCTTCCTTTTCCCATGGCAATGCTGAGGTCGGCCTGAGCCAGTGCCGCACTGTCATTGATACCGTCGCCCACCATGGCTACGATTTTGCCTTCTTTTTGCAAGTCCTTGATGAACTGGGCTTTCTGCTGCGGAAGCACTTCGGCCTGAAAGTGGGTGATGCCGCATTGTGCTGCAATTCTTTGGGCCGTTTCCGGATTGTCACCGGTCAGCATATAAGTTGAGATTCCCATTTCTTGTAATTGTCTGACGGCCTCTTTGGAGGTCGGCTTGATGCGGTCGGCAATGGCTATCAGTCCTAATGCCTGCTGTGAATCGGCCAGCCAGATGACGGTCTTGGCCTCCTGGCTTAGTCGGGCAGCTTCTTCCGTCAGGGCAGGGGATACGGTAAGATGGTGCGTTTCCAGCAGTCGGCGGTTGCCGGCATAATAATAGGTTCCGTTGATTTTGCCTCGTACTCCTAATCCTGTCAGACTTTCAAATTCTTTCATGGGAAGTATTTGGCGGGTCTGATGCTGTACGATGCTTGTGCCAGAGGGTGTTCGGAAGCGCTTTCCAGGGTAAAGAGCACATCGCCTAACGGAGATTGAAGAAGCGGGTCGGAGATGTCGGTCACCGTGGGGTGTCCTTCGGTTAGCGTGCCGGTCTTATCGAGTACGATGGCATTCACCTTGCGGGCTGTTTCCAGACTTTCCGCATCTTTAATCAGGATACCGTTTTCAGCCCCCTTTCCGATGCCGACCATGATAGCCGTCGGTGTGGCCAGTCCTAATGCACAGGGGCAAGCAATGATGGTGACGGTGACTGCGGCTAGCAAGCCGTGGGTGAATCCGTTGCTGCTGTCCAACCATATCCATACTAAAAACGAGAGGACGGCAATACTCAGGATGGTAGGCACGAAGATAGCCGCGATGCGGTCTACTAATTGCTGTACGGGAGCCTTACTGCCTTGTGCATCTTGCACCATGCGGATGATATGGGCCAGAACGGTTTCACTGCCCACCTTGTCGGCGATGAAGCTGAAGCTTCCTTTCTGGTTGATGGTGCCGGCATATACCTTGGCACCGGGAGTCTTTTCGGTAGGAAGCGGTTCGCCGGTGAGCATGCTCTCGTCCACATAGGAACTGCCTTCATATACGGTTCCGTCCACGGCAATGCGGCTGCCCGGTTTGACTACCAGTCGCTGGCCCTGCTGTACTTGTTCCACGGGAATTTCTTTCAACTGTCCTTCCGGAGTGAGAATGGTGACGGTGGCCGGCTGTAGTCCCATCAGTTTTTTGATGGCTTCCGAGGTATTTCCTTTGGCCTTCTCTTCCAGTAACCGTCCGAGCAGGATAAAGGAGATGATGACGCTGGCCGCCTCGAAATAGACGTGAGGGTGAATGCCTCTGCTCAGCCAGAACTCCGGCCAGAACAGGTTGAACAGGCTGAATGTATAGGCAATGCCAGTACTCACGGCTACCAGCGTGTCCATGTTGGAGGTGCGGTGCTTCAACTGTTTCCAGGCGTTGCGGTAAAAATCTCTTCCCAGCCAGAATACTACGGGAGTGGAAAGAATCCACATCACGTAATTGGCGTACGTCCAGTCCATGAAGCACATGCCGATAATGGCTACGGGCACGGAAAGCATCAGCGAAAAGATAGTCCGCTGTTTCAGTTGACGGTATTTCCGGCTATGTGCATCTTCTGCTATTTTCTCTTTTTGAGCATTCGTTTCGATGACCAGGTCGTATCCGGCATTCTGAATGGCATCTTTTAATGTTTCGGGTGTACATTCTTGCGGGTTGTATTCTACGGTGGCCGTAGCGGCTGCATAGTTCACCTGAGCATGGTATACACCCGGCTGACGGTTCAGTGTCTTTTCCACCCGTGTGGCACAGGCAGCGCAACTCATGTCCAGCACCGGAAAGGTTTGTGTAGTTTTAGTAGTATTCATATTCTCTTTATTTAGAATGGGACAAAATTACAACATTATTGGTTGAATAGGAAACTTCTGTTTCATATTTATCTCTCAGGGGGATATTTCTTGTAAGGAATTCGTTATTTTGCGCAAATAAAATACAACTGTTATTATGTCGCATTTAGCTCCTCTTATCAGTGATTTGGCCTTGATATTGATTAGTGCCGGAATCATGACGTTGCTATTTAAGAAATTGAAGCAGCCTTTGGTGTTAGGCTATATTGTCGCAGGTTTTGTCTGCAGTCCTCATTTCACGTTTACTCCTTCGGTGGTAGATGCGGATAATATCCAGACATGGTCGGAGATTGGTGTTATCTTCCTTTTGTTTGCGCTGGGACTGGAGTTCAGCTTTAAGAAACTGATGAAGGTGGGAGGTTCGGCGGTCATATCGGCCTGTACGATTATCTTCTGCATGATACTGGTCGGTGTGTTTGTGGGCTGGATGTTTGGTTGGAAACAGATGGACTGCATTTATTTGGGAGGAATGCTGGCCATGTCTTCCACCACCATTATCTATAAGGCATTTGATGATTTGGGACTTCGGCAACAGCGTTTTGCCGGGTTGGTGCTGAGTATTCTGATTCTGGAAGATATTCTGGCCATTGTGCTGATGGTGATGCTTTCTACCATGGCCGTAAGCAAGAATTTTGAAGGAAGTGAGATGATTTACAGCATCGGAAAACTGGTGTTCTTCCTGATTCTCTGGTTTGTGGTAGGTATTTATCTGATTCCGCTCTTCTTAAAGAGGGCACGCAAACTGATGAGTGACGAGACGTTGCTCATTGTGTCCTTGGCCTTGTGCTTCGGGATGGTGGTGCTGGCGGCCCGTGTAGGCTTCTCTCCAGCCTTTGGCGCATTTATTATGGGGTCCATTCTGGCGGAAACGGTGGAATCGGAACACATTGACAAGCTCGTGGCTCCGGTGAAAGATTTGTTTGGAGCCATCTTCTTCGTGTCAGTCGGAATGATGGTCGACCCGAACATGATTGTGGAATACATTTGGCCGATTCTGGCGATTGTGG
>ENA-OPYS01000087-OPYS01000087.1-human-gut-metagenome-genome-assembly--contig:-NODE-87-length-13757-cov-1.156126_pt1 | contig 13757 bp, 14 predicted proteins | sample MGYA00242635_ERZ504478 | MGnify/ENA primary metagenome ERZ504478 (study PRJEB26092, sample SAMD00036246) | human gut metagenome | host: Homo sapiens | study: EMG produced TPA metagenomics assembly of... | reverse complement strand
GCAGTACTCCCAGTACTTCCCCTGAAAAGTACTACAGTACTTCTTAGGCAGTACTCCCGGTACTTTCGGGGGAAGTACTGGAATCAGGTGAAAGCATCTGGTTCATTCACTTAAACACCAGCTCTTCCGCATCGCCAAAGTTATCATATCCTGTGGTAATCACCCAATCGCCGGGCTGCAAACCTCGGTTATTTCGTATTGCAAGGGGTTCTGACGCCCGATTACCACCGGAACCCTTCTCGCCCGGGTCTTGTCGGCATTGAGTTTGTAAATCCACTGCCCGCCGGTCTGCGAATAGAAATTACCGCGCGGAATTACCAAGGCTTGTTCCGGTTGCCCTAACTCAATCTGTACCCGGAAGCTTTTTCCCAGACGGACGTTTTCGGGCATTTCTCCCGTAAAGACTAAGTCCACATCAAAGGTGCGGTCTTTCACCTCCGGCACCACCTTGCTGACTTTCAAGGCATAGCGTTTTCCCTGATAAGTTACGGATGCCGGCAGACCTACTGTCACCCGGTCTACGTAGTATTCGCTCAGGGAAGCATGCACCTTGAACTGCGACATCACTTTCACTTCCGCCAGATTCTCTCCGGCTGCCACCTGCTGGCCTAATGTGACCTTCACAAAACTGAGCTGCCCATCGGTCGGTGCACGTACCACCAGCTCTTCCATCCGCTGCAAAGAACGCTCCAGCTTCTTCTGTTCCCGTTCCCGGTCGTTACGCAACAGTTCTCTGCGAATGACCGTCATGGCCGAATCGCTCTGCAGGCTCTGCATCTTCAGCTGGGTAGAGGCCGTTTTATAGCGGTACTCATCTTCCGACACTTCCAGCTGCGCCTTGCTGCGGATGCCCATGCGGTATTCTTCCTGCTCCAGTGCAAAGCTTTTCCGTATCTTGTTCAACTCGTAAGCAGCCTCCAGTGTCTGCTGTTTCAGGGTCAGACTTTTCTGTTCCATCTCAAGAGCCTTCTCCTGATAAGAGATGCGTTGCTTCTCCCATTCATCCCGCTGGTCGTCTATCTCGCGCAACAGATCCGGATTGGTCAGCAGCAAAATGGTATCTCCCTGCTGTAAAAGACTTCCTTCCTCGGCTACGATACGGGCTACATTACCCGACTCGCGGGCATTGACCATCAAAGTCAGAATGGGATGCACCACTCCTTCCACGTCCACGTATTCACGGAAAGGGGCCTGCTTCACCTCGGCCAGTTGCACAGAGTCCGCATCAATGCGTAAACGCTGGGGGCCGGAAGCCAGTATAATCACATAAATCAGTCCGGCCAGCAAGAGTACGCCGCCCGCCAGATAAAGACGATAGCGAACGTACCAGGGTTTCTTTTTCAATTGTATATCCATAATCGGTTTGTGTTATATTTCAGGTAAAGTTTCAGTCAGCGGACAGTTCCGGTAAAAATCATATTGCGTCAGGCTGCGGAGTCCGTAATACAGCATCCAGTAGGTTTTCAGGGCCTCAATATAATTGCGCCGGGAGGTATCTTTCTCGGTGGTGGCCGCATTCAAATCGAGCACCGACGATTTGCCCATCAGGTAAAGACGGAGGGCCACTTCATACCGGCGACGGGCTGTTTCGTCGGTACGGGAGGCGACTTCCACCTGCCGTGCCTGAAGATTAAACTGCCGTACCATCTGCCGCACGTTCAGTTCAAAATCATTCATGCCCTGTTCCACCTGGGTATTGACCAGCTCGATGTTCGATTTGGCCACACGCACTTTTCCTTTGCCTCTCCCCCAGTCCAGTATCGGAATCACTACGGACAGGCTCACGTATTGCTGGTCGAGCGGGTCACGATAGGAATCCCGAAGACGGGCAGCGGTCTGCGAAAGTCCGAACTGAAGGTACAAATCTGCCTTTAGTCCCCGACTGGCACGAGCGGAGGCCAACTGGCTGCGACTCTCCAACTGCATCCGCCGGTAGGTCTCGATTTCCGGACTGTGAAAATGCGCCTGTTCCAGCGCTTTGTCCAAAGGCACTTCAAAATCCGGTACACTGTCATGCGGAACCACCTCTATCTCTTCTTCCTCCCGGATACCTAAGAAAGAACGGAAGGTAAGCATCGCATCTTCCACACTGATACGGGCTTTCATCAGGTTGGTTTCCTCGGTCAGTTTGTTCACTTCCAGCTGCAACATCTCGTTCTCCGTAATGCTGCCGATGCGATATCGTCCGCGGGCATAGCGATACAAGGTATCAGCGGAAGCATAGTTGGCTCGGGCAATCTCCAAGTCGGACTGGGCAGATGCCAGTGCAAAAAACAACTCGCATGTTTTCGAGGCAATCAGCTCCAGCGTCTCACTATATGTTTTCTTAGCCTCCTGAAAACGGACGGGCTCAATGCGGCGGTTCCATTTCAAGGAGTTATAGCCAAAGAGCGACTGACGGTAACCTACCGTGAAAGGCTGGGTGTTATAAGCCGTACTTTTCTCGCCCAGTTCATCCATACGCTGGGCAGCCGTCTGCATGAACAAGTTACCTCCCGTGAACCAGACGTTCTGGCTGACGGAAAGCGTCAGGTCGGTAGCCAGCTGGTTCTGGCGGAGAAACAGTTCCGTACCGTCGGGCTGGGTCACCTTATTAATCTGCCGGTTCAGATAAGGCGATGCAGACAAACTTACCTCAGGCAGGTAGTCTGCCCGAAACGAACGGTAACTCCAGTAAGCTGCCCGGTAGGTATGCCGGGCAGCTTCTGCCTCTGGAGAGCTGGCCTGCGCCAACTGAATAGCCTCTTGCAGCGTCAACTTCTCTCCCCACACAACTTGCCCGCAAAAAAGCAGGCAACTCATAAGCCACAGTATCTTGTTTCCCATCTTCATACGCATAGTTATCTGCTTTTTTATATCCAAAAACTGTGCCATTCGGATAACACACTGATTATGTAGAAGATAGAAAAATCGAGCAAATTCACTTCGTGTGCGCATCCGCACAAAAAAGCGTGCGAAAATGCACATACAGCACATGCAAAAAAACATTATCTTTGCGAAAGACACCTTGATATTGTATGGAAGAAAAAGGAAAAATACTCATCATTGACGATAACGAAGACGTGCTCTTCGCCTTGAACCTGCTGTTAGAGCCTTATATGGAGCAGATTCGAGTAACCACACAGCCTACACGGATTGAACATTTCATGACTACCTTCCATCCCGACGTGATTCTGCTCGACATGAATTTCCAGCGGGATGCCATCAGTGGGCAGGAAGGATTTGACTACCTGAAACAGATTCTCCGTATCGACCCGCAAGCGGTGGTGGTGTTCATGACGGCCTACGCAGACACGGGAAAGGCGGTGCAAGCCATTAAAGCCGGGGCAACTGATTTTATCTCCAAACCATGGGAGAAGGAAAAGCTGTTGGCTACATTGTCGGCTGCCGTCAAACTCAGCCGCTCACGCCAGGAAGTAGGACGGTTGCAGAATGAGGTACAGGCCCTGAAGGGAGACGACCGCATTCCGGAACTGATTGGCAACTCCCCCGCCATGCAGAAGGTAAAAGAAACCATCTACAAGCTTTCCGATACGGATGCCAACTTGCTCATACTGGGAGAAAACGGTACCGGAAAAGATCTGGCCGCACGCATGCTGCGCTTCTTCTCTCCCCGCCGGGGACAGGTCTTTATTCCCATCGACTTGGGAAGTATTCCGGAGCAGTTGTTCGAAAGTGAGCTCTTCGGGTACGAAAAAGGTGCTTTCACGGATGCCCGAAAAGCCAAGCCGGGAAGAATGGAAACGGCTTCAGGGGGTACGCTGTTTCTGGATGAAATCGGTAACTTGTCCCTGCCCATGCAGGCCAAGTTGCTGACGGCCATCGAAAAGCAGTGTATCACCCGACTGGGGGCAGTCAATACGATACACATCGATGTCCGGCTGATTTGTGCCACCAATGCCAACCTACATCAGTTGGTGGCAGAAGGAAAATTCCGTCAGGATTTATTGTACCGCATCAATACCGTGGAACTTCACATCCCTCCTTTACGGGAACGTGGAGAAGATATTCTGCTGTTAGCCACACATTTTCTGAATCAGTACAACCGGAAATACCGCAAGGAAATCAAGGGATTGACGCGTGAAGCCAAAAACAAACTGCTGAAATACGAATGGCCGGGCAATGTGCGTGAGTTGCAGCACACCGTAGAGCGTGCCGTCATCCTGAGCGAAAACGGCCTCCTGAAACCGGATGATTTCTTATTTCCACAAGGGAATGCCGCCGCGCACCAGCCTGCACTGACGGAGGAACTCAATTTGGAGAAACTGGAAAAGAATGCCATCGAACGGGCCTTGAAAGTGAGCGCAGGAAACATGAGCAAGGCTGCCGAACTATTAGGAATTACACGTTTTGCACTTTATCGGAAACTGGAAAAATGGGGCTTATGAAAACGTATGGATACTACCTGATACTGCACATCTTGGGACTGACGGGTCTGATTGCCGCAGGTGTTTTAGCCATGCTGCATGGACTGTGGTTCTGTACCATCATCTGCGGACTGTTGCTCATTGGCATCTGTTACAGCCTATACCGCATACAAATCCGGCAGACTGAAACCATGTACCGGCTCGTGGAATGCATGAAACAGAATGACCTGGGACAGCGGGTTTGCGCACCTTTTGCCGACCCACAGATGCAGAAGTTAGCTGAAGACCTTTCACAGGCCCTGAAGAACCTGCGCACCCGTATAGTAGATGAGGAGGTAAAGCATCAATACTATGAAATGCTGCTGAACAAGGTAGATACGGCCGTCCTCGTCACCGACCGAAGCAACCGGATGGAATGGATGAACAAGGCAGCCCGCGAACTATTGGGACACTGCGCCCATCTGCCCGAAGAAATCAGCACGGCCATTCAGGAAAACCAGCAGGTGGCTCACCTGCAAAAAGGGAACGCCACTTTCGACCTCTCCCTGTCGGTCACTCACATCCAGCTGCAAGGACGAACCTGCCGCCTGATTAGCTTGAAAAACATCCACGGCGCATTGGAGTACAAAGAAATGGAAGCCTGGCAAAAGCTGATACGGGTACTGACGCATGAAATCATGAATTCTATCACACCGATTATCTCCCTGGCAGATACATTGAATGAACGAAGCCAGGAGCACCCTGATGATGCACGTACGCATACCTACATACAGCAAGGGCTACAAGTCATCTACCGCCGGGGGAAAGGCTTGCTGGAGTTTGTTGAGAATTACCGGAAACTGACCCGTATCTCGGCCCCGATGAAAACGGAAATCCCACTGGAACAGTTTCTGTCCGACCTGCAACGGCTTTATCCGGAACTGGAAGTGCTGTATAAATGCCCGTCTTCCCAGCTTACCTGGTATGCTGACCGCACACAGATGGAGCAGGTATTTATCAACCTGCTGAAGAATGCCCATGAAGCATGTGCCCATCGCTCTCATCCGGACATCCGCATCCAGGTAGAAACCCATGCACAGGAACTCATTTTCGAAATCAGCGATAACGGAGAAGGTATGCTGCCGGAAGTGACGGAACGTATCTTCGTGCCTTTCTTCACCACTAAGAATAACGGTTCCGGTATCGGTCTTACCCTCTGTAAACAGATTATCAGCCTGCACGGGGGACAAATCAGCGTACAAAGCACAGCGGGGAAAGGAAGCCGTTTCCGCCTATCTTTCCCCGCCGTATAAGTATATGGTTCAATTACTTATTTCATAACCCATTGCAGACAGACCGGTTTATCGGTATGGATAGTCTTGCCTATATCCTGCAAAAGACCGGTTTCCATATCACGCGCAAATACCTGAATCTCGTTTGTATCCCGACAAGCTACTAACAGATACTTTCCGTTCGGCGTAATCGTGAAATTACGCGGATGAATGCCAGTCAACTGATAACCTACCTTAGTCAGTGTACCATCGGAAGGAGAAACCTTGAAAATAGCTACGCCATCTGCCTGCAGACGATTGGAAGCATACAGGAATTTTCCATCGGGCGACAGATGAATATCTGCACTACCTTTCGCACCCACCGTGTCTGCCTTGATGACTTGCTGCTGTCGTCAGGGTCTTTCCATCGTACGTCCACACCACTACCTCGCCAGACAATTCCGTCAACAGATACGCATGTTTTCCCTGCTTGTCAAAACACGTATGACGCGGACCTGAACCTGGAGCCAGCTCAATATCAAAAGCAGCCGCTTCATCCAATAAATCCGTTCCTTTCGTTCCTGAAGTTTGTTTTACCGGAAAAGCGTGAATACGGTCTAAACCTAAATCGTTTGCCAAAAGCAACTTTCCGTCGGGAGTGAAATACACACAGTGCAAATGAGGCTGCTCCTGCCGTTCCTTATCGGCTCCTTTTCCCTGGAAGGAAATGACATGCCCCTCTCCTAACTTTCCATCCGCCAGACGAGGGAAAACCGTAATATTCGCTCCCATGTAATTGGCGGTCAACACAAACTTGCCATCCGGACTCACCGTAATATAACACGGTGAAGCTCCACCCGTAGACTGGCTGTTCAGCAACGTCAGCCCCGCAGTCAACGTATCCAATGCCAACGCATTAGCCGTAAACCCTTTTTCCGTCTCTCCCACGGCATACACATGCGTACCGTCTTCCGTCGGCACTAAAAACGACGGATTCTCAATCCCAGACAACGTACTGGCCAGCACAGCTCTCCCGTCTCCTGATTGAAGCGATACGTCTTTATCCCTTCTTGATCTGCACTTGCATAACTGCCCACCAGCATCAACAAAGTATCCGGTTCTTGTGACACACTCATTTTCTGCTCACCTTTTCCAGCACAAGCCCCCAACAAAAGAGAGCCGGCACACAACGACATTAAAATGTGCTTCCTCATAGTTCTTATATTATCTAAGTAAACAACGTTCCAAAAGTAAACTCATAAAAAAACGAAGAACCTTGACTCGCTAAACCCAAGATTCTTCGCTTTTATGAAAAAGGAGAAGCCGTACCCGAGGCGTGACGAAACTCCGAATGACAGGTTTTGAGTGCTCCCCTCCTTTGTAATCCACCGGCATAAATGCTACCCGAAGGCGTGGCCCGCCATTGGAAGTAGAAGCTTGTCTCGGTATTTCTTTAGATTTGATGAGTTTCCCGATTCTGCAAGTACGGCTTCAATTTTTCTATGACAAATATACGACAAATATTTGAATATACAAAAATAATGCACAAAAAAAAGGATGCCATTTTAGGGGCATCCTTTATACATTGTCTCCGTCTCCGGTGAGATTAAGCAGCTTTAGCTTTAGCAACCACAGCCTTGAATGCTTCAGGGTGGTTCATAGCTAAGTCAGCCAACACCTTACGGTTGATTTCAATACCTGCTTTGTGCAATGCACCCATCAACTTAGAGTAAGACATACCTTCCAGACGAGCAGCTGCGTTGATACGCTGGATCCACAATGCGCGGAAGTTACGTTTTTTGTTCTTACGGTCACGGTATGCATAAGTCAGACCTTTTTCCCAAGTATTCTTAGCAACGGTCCAAACGTTCTTTCTTGCACCAAAATAACCTCTGGTTAAACCTAAAATTTTCTTTCTTCTTGCTCTAGAAGCAACGTGATTTACTGATCTTGGCATAGTTTTATTCTTTTTTGAATGATAGCGCCGATGTATTCTCAATCGGACTTGAGGCTAATGCATTCGGTTAATAATTTAAAATGATACGTTTTTACGCTTTTGTTAAGATTACTTCATGCAAAGAAGTTCTTTTACCTGAGCTAAGTTAGCATTGTCAACTAAGCCCATGTGGCAAAGGTTTCTTTTCTGCTTTTTAGTCTTCTTAGTCAAAATGTGACTGTGAAAAGCGTGCTTTCTTTTGATTTTACCTGTTCCGGTAAGAGCGAATCTTTTTTTAGCACCGGAGTTAGTCTTGATCTTTGGCATCTTGTTAAAATTTTAATTATTATTATTCACATGGTAACGCACTATACCGGCGCGTTACGCACTTTCTTTTCTTTATTCTTTGGTTTCAACCACCTTCGCAGATTCTAGTTTTGCAGCCTTTTTCGGAGCTCCCGGCTTTTTCGGAGACAATGATATAGTCATTCTCTTTCCTTCGAGCAACGGCATCTGCTCTACCTTTGCATAGTCTTCCAAGTCGTTAGCAAAACGGAGCAAGAGCACTTCTCCCTGTTCCTTGAACAAAATGGAACGTCCTTTAAAGAACACGTATGCTTTTACCTTATCTCCATCCTGCAAGAAACCGATGGCATGTTTCAGTTTGAAGTTGTAATCGTGTTCGTCAGTCTGAGGTCCAAAACGGATTTCCTTCACGTTTACCTTCACCTGTTTAGCTTTCTGTTCCTTTGCGCGTTTTTTCAGCTGATAGAGGAATTTAGAATAATCTATAATTCGACAAACTGGAGGAACTGCGTTAGGTGAAATTTCGACCAAGTCGGCTTCGTGTTCTTCCGCAAGTTTCAAAGCCTGCGCAATCGGATATACCGCCGATTCAATATCATCTCCCACAATACGTACTTCTTTGGCGCGAATCTGTTCGTTGATTCGGTGTTGCCCTTTTAACGTGTCATTTTTCATTAAAAATAGTGTCTTCCTGTTTGTTTTTTGAATTTATAAATTATTTATTTTAAAGTCCGTTTGCCGCAGAATTTTGATTCTGTCAGCAAACGGCTGCAAATTTACCATTTATTTATCATATTATGAACTTCTTCTGCAATATTTTTTGCAAATTCTTCGATTTTCATGGTTCCTTTGTCTCCTTCACCCTGCTTACGTACGGCAACTTCACCATTTTCGGCTTCTTTTTCGCCCACAATCAGCATGTAAGGGATGCGTTTCATTTCGTTGTCGCGAATCTTACGGCCAATCTTTTCGTTACGGTCATCCACCAATGCACGTACGTCATACTTTTTCAATTCCATGCGTACCTTATCGGCATAGTCATTGAATTTCTCAGAGATAGGCAGGATAGCCACCTGATCCGGAGTCAGCCACAACGGGAACTTACCAGCAGTGTGTTCAATCAGCACAGCCACGAAACGTTCCATTGAACCAAACGGAGCACGGTGAATCATTACCGGACGATGTTTCTGGTTATCTGAGCCCATGTATTCCAACTGGAAGCGTTCCGGCAAGTTGTAGTCCACCTGAATGGTACCCAGCTGCCAGCGACGACCGATAGCATCCTTCACCATGAAGTCCAGTTTCGGACCGTAGAATGCAGCTTCACCGTATTCCACTTTCGCCTTCAAACCCTTTTCTTCACAAGCTTCCACGATAGCCTGTTCTGCCTTTTCCCAGTTTTCATCGCTACCGATGTATTTTTCACGGTTTTCCTTGTCACGCAAAGAAATCTGTGCTTCAAAGTTTTCCAGACCCATAGAAGTGAACACGATAGAGATGATGTCCATCACGCGGAGGAACTCATCTTTCACCTGGTCAGGACGGCAGAAGATGTGCGCATCATCCTGTGTAAAGCTACGTACACGAGTCAATCCGTGCAACTCACCACTCTGTTCGTAACGACATACCGTACCGAATTCAGCGATACGCAATGGCAGGTCACGATAAGAACGCGGAGAGTTCTTGTAAATCATACAGTGATGCGGACAGTTCATCGGTTTCAAGAAGTATTCTTCGCCTTCTTCCGGAGTATGGATAGGCTGGAATGCGTCTTTACCATATTTTGCGTAGTGACCTGAAGTCACATACAACAGTTTGTTACCGATAGGCGGACACATTACTTCCTGATAGTCATAACGTGCCTGGATACGACGGAGGAAGTCCTGCAGACGGATACGCAAAGCAGTGCCTTTCGGCAACCACATCGGAAGTCCCTTACCGACTGTATCCGAGAACATGAACAAATCCATTTCCTTACCAATCTTACGGTGGTCACGTTTCTTGGCTTCTTCCAGCATTACCAGATATTCATCCAGCATCTTCTTTTTCGGGAAAGTGATACCATAGATACGTGTCATCTGCTTGCGGTCTTCCTGACCTCTCCAGTAAGCACCAGCTACTGACAGCAGCTTGATAGCCTTAATAGGAGCAGTAGACAACAAGTGCGGACCACGGCAAAGGTCGGTAAACGCACCCTGAGTATATGTACTGATGTGACCATCTTCCAATTCAGAAATCAGCTCACACTTGTAAGTCTCACCTCTGCCACCGAACATTTTCAAGGCATCTTCCTTTGAAATACTCTGGCGAACCAGCTCTTCCTTCTTGGCAGCCAGTTCAGCCATTTTCTTTTCAATGGCAGGCAGGTCACCTTCCTTAATCACAGCCTCACCCGGATCTACGTCATAATAGAATCCGTTTTCGATAGCCGGACCGATACCGAACTGAATGCCCGGATACAATTCCTGCAATGCCTCAGCCAGCAAGTGTGCACTTGTATGCCAGAAGGCATGCTTTCCTTGTTCGTCTTCCCATTTATAAAGAACGAAGTTGCATCTTCGTTGATAGGACGATTCAAATCCACAGTTTCACCGTTCACCCCACAAGCCAATACATCCTGTGCCAAACGGGAACTGATGCTTTCTGCAATCTGCAGACCAGTAACTCCTTCGTTATACTCGCGAACGGAGCCGTCAGGAAAAGTTATCTTAACCATAGTCTTTTTGTATTAATCTATTATTGAGACGCAAAAATATAAACTTTTTAGTTAAAGAAAAATATTGCATCCAATTATTTCTCCTCTATTGTCGTAAATCGTTTGATAATATTGTAGGCCGAGAATATTCCCAGTTCACCCGCCTTACTCAAATCCTGAATACCCTGGCGATTGTTCCCAAGAAAGATATTCGTCAATCCGCGATTGTAATAGGCATCCGCAAAACGGGGATCCAGTTCAATGGCCTTGTTGTAATCTACCAGTGCAGCCCGATAGTCTTTCATCACCGCCAGGATATTACCCCGGTTATAATATGCATACACAAAGTCAGGAGCCAGTTCAATCACACGGTCCAAATCTTCGCGCACCTTATTATAGTCATACGAACGCACCTGCAGGTTCTGTTCCTCTACCGTTTCCACTTCAAACTTCCGGTCGCGCTTACGGTATTCCAACTGCTTGTAATAAATCAGCGCACGACTGAAATAAGCCGGGAAGAACGTAGAGTCACAGCGGATAGCCTCATCCAAATCCTTCAACGCATTGTCAAAGTCCTGCACCAGATAGAAGTCAAGTGCCCGGGCATAATAATGCAGCACATTACCAGACTCCTTCACAATGGCAGCCGTCTGTTCATCAATAGAAGCGAAATGCTGCTTCACCTGCTCTTCCGACAACGAAGCCTCGTTGTTCGTAATCAGCAGGCGATGCGGAAGCACCCTGCGTGCATTCAAATCGTCGATACCCTTATAATAATTGACCTGACGCTTCACCTCTTCCGGACGCTCGTAGTAATTCAGGGCAAACATCGGCTGTGGCAAAATCGTCACATTCTTGTCCTGCACCCTTCCACGGTAATCCGTCTTGTAACGGTCGTCTTCCGAATCATTGTCGGCCACCACAATCTTGCGGTAGTTTTCCACGTTCTTATCCGATTTCTTACGCGTCTTGTCGTTCGAAGCCGTCTGCTTCTTCGTACCGTTCTGCGCTTCAATCTGCGCTTTCAGCACCTTAAATTCGTCGGCATCCGCCCCTTTCAGGCGCCCACCTTTCTTCTGGCTGCGCACGATACTGGTATCCAGCCAAGAAGTTGGGATATTCTTCCAGCACCGCCGAATAGTCCTCGATAGCCCAGGATAATCACCCGTACGGTCGCGCAGCAAGCCCCGGTTGAAACGGGCCATCAGGTTGTCCGGCTCCATCTTGAGCACAAAGTCGAAATCCTCAATCGCGCGGTTGTCATCCCCCACCTGTGCACGCAGCAAACCACGGTTATAGTGTCCGATAAAATTATTCCGGTCCACATCCAATGCCAGGTCATAATCCGACATCGCCCCTCTCAGGTTATTCTGATGGTATCTTGCCAACGCACGGTTGATATACACGCCCGCATTACGCACCGACAGACGAATCGCCTCCGTCAAGTCCGTTTCTGCATCCTTATATTTTCCGCGTTGCAAGAACAGCATACCCCGCGACGACCATGTATCCGGATTATAGCGGTCCATCTCGATGGCCTTGTCCGCATCGTTCATAGCCTGCAGCGTATCCTTCTGCTTCAGCGACACCTCCGTACGCATCAGGTACGCATCCGTATAACGCGGAGAGATACGAATCAGCGTATCCAAATCCGCACGTGCCTGCGCATATTCCTCCTCGTGCATCCGGCACAAAGCCAGGTTATGCCACAGACTGATATTCTCCGGATCCATCTTCAAGGCCTTGCGGTAATCCTGAATAGCCCCCTGATAATTCTGCTGGCGGATACGTGAGATACCGCGAATCTGATACGCATTCACCACAAAAGGATTGCGTTCCAGCGCCTGCGAACAGTCGGCCTCCGCCCCCTGATAATCATCCAGGTTCATCTTGGCCAGTCCACGGTAAAAATACGGTTCAGCCAGATACGGTTTCGCCCCGATTACCTGATTGAAATACTGGATAGAGAGGACATAATCCTCAAAATAAAGTGCATTTTTCCCGATGGTCATAACCCTGTCCGTATTAATCTGCGACAGGGCAACCACCGGGAAAAACATACCTATATATAATATGTATAGGATTCTTTTGATCATTTCACCGTTTTCACTTTATAAGAGCAACGAGCTTTACCATTCACCATACCGTTCAGCTTGCCACGAATCATCTGTTTGCGCAAAGCCGACAAATGATCGATAAACATGGTACCATCCAGGTGGTCGAATTCATGCTGCATCACACGGGCCAGATAGCCTTCCACCCACTCATCGTGCGGCTGCATGTTTTCATCCAGGTAAGTCACGTGAATCTTGTCCGGACGCTTCACACTTTCGTGGATACCCGGCAAGCTCAGACAGCCTTCTTCCATTGAAACCATCTCACCGCCTGTTTCCAGAATATGCGGATTGATATACGTACGCTTGAAATCCTTGAACTCCGGCATATCATCCGACAGCACGTCCAGATTCACCACTACCACACGGATAGGAAGCCCGATCTGAGGAGCAGCCAGTCCCACCCCGTCGGCACGGTCCATCGTTTCAAACATATTTATAATCAGCTCTTTCAAGCCCGGATAATCTGGCGTAATATCTTGAGCCTCCTGACGCAATACAGGCTGCCCGTATACATAAATAGGTAAAATCATATTATTCAAAAATTTATTAAGTTACATTCTTCTCGATTCCAAATAAGATTGCAGAATAATCGTGGCACTGATTTCGTCCACCAGCGCCTTGTCCTGACGTGCCTTCTTCTTCAGTCCGCCGTCAAGCATCGCCTGATGTGCCAGCACAGAAGTAAACCGTTCGTCCACCAGTTCCACCGGCATGTCCGGCAACTTCTTCTTCAGCTGCGCCACAAACGGTTTGATATACTTCATGTTTTCGGAGTCCTCATTGTTCATCTGCTTGGGATGCCCCACCACGATGCGCTCCACCTTTTCCTGTCGCCACATACTTCAGTAAAAAATCCATCAGCTCATGTGTCGGCACGGTAGTCAGTCCGTTCGCTATAATCTGCATCGGATCGGTCACTGCAATTCCGGTGCGTTTTCTGCCATAATCTATTGCCAAAATTCTGCTCATACGGCGACAAAAGTACAAATTTATTCCTTACTTATTTACATATAAAACTTAAAAAAAGCATACCATAAGGCTTTCAAAGCTCCAAATGACAGGTTTCGGCCTCAAATAAAATCAAAG
>ENA-OPYS01000084-OPYS01000084.1-human-gut-metagenome-genome-assembly--contig:-NODE-84-length-14147-cov-1.046291_pt1 | contig 14147 bp, 17 predicted proteins | sample MGYA00242635_ERZ504478 | MGnify/ENA primary metagenome ERZ504478 (study PRJEB26092, sample SAMD00036246) | human gut metagenome | host: Homo sapiens | study: EMG produced TPA metagenomics assembly of... | reverse complement strand
AGCACCACTATGCTAACGGCTCGCGGATTTGCCCGGCAGCCTTCCGCAAATCGAAGATGGCCTTTCAGCCCCCGCCTCGTACCTCGACGGGTTGGGTATTCCGTGAAATTCTCCGGCCGTTTGCTTGCCTTTCCGTCCTTTCCCCGCTGTCTGGCTTGCATGTAAAATCTCTCCCGCCAAGGAAGCCGAAAGGCTCCGAAAGCAGGGAGAAGAAAAAAGCAAGTTCAACAAATTAAAAATTTAAAGTTATGCACAGCAAGATTTTTCAAATTACCGAAACACGGGTGAGCAAGGACAACTACCTGAACGAGGACACCCTCACGCAGGGCGACGATAGTTTCTTCGACTATTGTGCGGAGATTGACGATGAGGAACGCCAGTTCCATATCGACAACTTGGTAAACAACATTCTGCCCAAAGGCATGTTCGAACTTGTTTCCGACGATACCATACGCTACAATGGCGGTGCGGCACAATGGAGAGAAGAGTTTGTCGCAGACATTCGAAGCAGGGCGGAAGCCATTACCCCCGAAAGCGTACAGGAATGGATTGGCCCGGTCTATCAGCTTGAAAAATTTCTGAAAAACCCGCTCGATACCGCCTACTGGTTCTACATGGACGAAGAGGGATTGCAATCCCACGCCGAGCAATCCTACGAGTTCCTGCGGCAGGTATGCGAATTTGAACCCGGCACGCTACTCTATATCGGCGGTGTTATCGACTATCATTTTTAACCTCAAAATGCAAAACGATGAAAGGTACGGAACATTTCAAACAGACTATCAAGGAATACTTGGACGGCAGGGCGCAGACAGACGAACTTTTTGCTGTCTCCTATGCCAAAGAAAACAAGAACTTGGACGATTGTATCACGTTTATTCTCAATCAAGTAAAGGCAAGCGGCTGTTGCGGAATGACTGACGACGAGGTGTGGTCGCTCGCCATTCATTACTATGATGAAGACAACATCGACGTAGGAAACCCCATTAGCTGCGGTGTCGTGGTCAACCACAAAGTAGAACTGACCGAAGAAGAAAAGGCACAGGCACGAAAGGAGGCGCTGAAAGCCTATCAGGAGGAAGAAATGCGCAAGATACAGCAACGCCACAGCAGGCCGAAGCCGACCGCCAAAGCTGTACAGAATACCCAAACGGAACTCTCACTCTTCGATTTCTGACCATGAAAGCACGAACGAAATTCCAACATAAGGTAGTAGCCGCCAACAGGCGGTTACTGCCTATCACGGAGAAGCAAACAGAATGGGCGTTCCGTCATACCGTCGGACATTACGCTTTTCGCACGCCCAGCGGACAAACGACCTGCCTCGATTGCGGGTATCGGTGGAACGAGACGAAAACTAAACATTGCCATTGTCCGAACTGCCATGCCAAACTGACGCTCAAAGACACGCTTTGCCGCAAGACGGACGAGAAAAGTTATTTTTCCGTCATCACCACACAGGACGGATTTCAGGTACAGCGGATTTTCAGAATGACCGTTTATTATCACAAGAGCCGGAAAGCTCGGACGGACGTGTGCGAAGTGGCCAGGTATTGGTTGGACGAGAACGGTAAAACTGCTCTGACGGCCTTACAACGGGCAATGGGACGTTACTTGGATTGTTTTCTGTACGGGTCGGGATTGGAACTGCGGAACGACAACTATGTTTATAAATATATTGCGGATTGTTACGTTTATCCGAGATATACATCTATTCCGAAATTACGACGCAATGGTTTGAAAGGTTCGTTCGCCGACATCGCCCCGCAAAAGCTGATGAAAGCTCTGCTGTCTGACAGCCGTGTGGAAACGATACTCAAAAGCGGACGCAAACGCGACCTCAAGTATTTTATAGACCACCCGCAGGATTTGGATTTCTGTTGGCCGTCCTACAAAATCGTGTTACGCCAGAAGTATCGGATAAAAGACATGGGAATATGGACAGATTATCTCCGTATGCTCGACAGGTGCGGCAAAGACTTGCACAACGCCCACTATGTTTGCCCTGCCGATTTGAAAGCCGAACACGACAAGTACCAGAACAAGGTGCGTATTCTCCAAGAGCAGAAAAAACGCATGGAGCAGATGAAACGGGCAAGGGAAAACGAGGCACGTTTCAGGGAGTTGAAAGGCAAGTTCTTCGGTCTGGAGTTCACGGACGGGACGATAGTCGTCCGTGTGCTGGACAGCGTGGAAGCCTACTACGACGAGGGCAATGCGTTGCATCACTGCGTAGGACAGTGCGAGTATTACCTCAAGCCGAATACGCTGGTATTCTCCGCACGGATAGAAAACAAGAGGGTCGAGACCGTAGAGTTGAGCCTCGAAACATTCAAGGTGCTGCAGTCGAGAGGACTGTGTAATAAAAATACGAAATACCATAAACGGATTATGAACCTTGTGCATAAGAACATCGCACTTGTCCGAAAACGTATGACCGCCTGATACCGGCTGCTGTCGGTCAACCACCTGCCAATCGGGACAGGTGGTTGTTTATATTCCGGCCGTTGCCGCATACTTTTGTAGGCAGCTATCTTCACTTGAATAGCCCAATCAGCATTTATATGCCATGAGCAGGCAGGCGTTTATAGTTTGCTTCTCCCTTTTATACCGTCGGATTATCATTTCCTCGAAGCCCGTCACCGCCACAGGCTGTTTTTACCGTGCAAAGGTACGGCGGACGAACGGCTGACCAAGTATCGCAGAGCTACCTTGCTGAAATTTGACGAAAACTTTCCGAAATCACAGATCCCGGTATTTCATAAAATTTCATCGGCGGTTCCTTGTTTGCGGTTCTTGCTTCCGCCGTCGGGTATCGCACATAAAAACCGACCCTGCGGCGGGCTGAAAAGCTCGGAACAAAGGGAAATAAAAAAACGAAACGATGACAACAACAGAACAAATTATCGCAGTAGCCACAGGATTGGGCTGGCAAGCATCGACAACGAAGTACGAAAATAGAGTGGTGTTCGATTTTCAGCAATATACGCCCAAAGGGCAGGATTTCAACGTCTCTGTTGAAATGAAAGACGGGGATTTCGACAGGTTTCTGTGTGAATTGGAAAATTTCTACGAAGCTTCGACCCCGACTATGAAACCTACCTGTGGATAGGCAATGACGGGCACGGCAAAAACGGTGCGCCCTACCACATCAAAGACATCGTAACCGATATGGAAGAAGCCGAGAAAATGATAGAAACCCTGTATGAAACATTAAAAAAAGCAAATAGCATGAGAATGAAAACACTTTACACAAAAGATGCGGAAAGGACAGGAATAAGCCGCTTTCCAAATTTCCACAAGACAGGAAGCATCACCGGAATGAAAGAACTGTATTATGGCAAAAACGCCCTTTTGGTACGTTGTGGCAATTACATCTACAATGTATCGAGCGAACCCGAAATTTATTATAACATAGCACATTAAATGATATTCATTATGGAAAGGACAAGTTGTAAGACGGATTTTCAGAGTTGGAAAGGTATAATGGCTCTAAAATTACTCTGCTGCAATATAATTGCAGGCCGTTTTGATTGGAAGAAATATTGTACGCCACAACCTTACTGTGGTCAGGATATTTGCGTCATACCATTACATTGCTCCTACGGACAGATAGGCTATACCGTGTATTTCCCTTATGCTGATATGCCGGAAGTGGAATACGATTGGGAAATGAACAAATTAACTATCGACAAAGAGAACTGGGAAAGCTATTTAACGTGAGTATAATTCAAATATAGCCAGTTGCCCGTCTTTGAAAAACATACATCAATGGCGGGCTTCTTTCAAAAAACAGTATGTTGTTATGGTAGAAAGGGAGTTGGAAATAAAGTTGTATTAAAGGAGCGGGGCATGGAATATTCATTCAACCATATATTTCCCTGAAATTGAGCAATTTCTTTGCAAAAATCATCTGCTATACGATAAATCTCCGTAACTTTGGTCTCTGAAAACATCATGGTAATTGCTTAAATGTCGTTAATTGAATACTATAAATTCAATGCTTTTATTGCTATGTGCCTAATTTATTTACAGAATTAGAATTGAAAGAATATGACACAGACTTTTTATACCAAATGGCAATCTTCTGTCCTTGCAGATGCAGGGAATTATGTATCAAAGGAATACAATAACTTCCAAACGGCGTTGTTGAGTGAAATATCCAAATATGCAAAAGCCGTGGATGCGGCAGTTGTAGCCGAGAGCAAGGGGCATTACCTTACAAGTTGCTTTATTGAGCGTAACGGTAAATTCGTGTACATAAGCCATTCTTCGGATGCGCGGATGGACGGTGGGGTAAAGATAGAACTTGATTCGTTCCTGATACGGACTGCCCGGCACGTAAAGGATTATACTGGTGGTATCAATCAATATTGCGATATGTCACAGCTACAGTCAATGATTGACAAACTGTTGTCTTAATGTAATGTATAAGAATGTGAGGTGGCTTCACTTCAACGCCACCTCACACTCGTTTCCGTTATCGGTGCAGACCGCTGATGTAGCTTTCCTCTTGCACTTCGGCCTGGTATTCTTCCATACCCTCCAGTTTCTCGTTCACGCTTTGCAGGTTGGCTTCCATCGACAGACAATGGTTGTAAGCGAAGCGGTGTCTGTCGGGTATATCCGTACCGGTAAACGGTCCGGCATTGAGCGTGTCGGTTTCCCTGTTATACCAGACGAACAGATGTTTTCCGTTCGGCATCTCGAACATCGGGAGTTTCTGATGTTTCAGGACATCAAACTCTTCCGCCGCCATATCCTTGGCCACCTCTTTCACATCATCGCTGGCGCGGTCGGTTCCGTAACGCCGGATATGGTCTCGCACCTCCTGTTCCGTGTACTTCAGCATGATGTCGTAAGTGCCCCCGACACTTCCGTTGTACACTACGGCAAAGTCTTTATCCTCGATTAGCAGATCATCTCCCCGGTTCTGGAGGGGAGAAGCGAATGTATGCTGCTCGTCCATACCGTTGCCGTCGTAATACTCCTTGGCGAGTGCCAGCAATCCCTTGTAGTCGCCTTTGTCCTTCAATTCGTCCAGTTGCGTCGTGTCATCGGTGGATTGGAGATAAGCCACCGATGCGTAAAAGATACGTTCCTTGGTCGAGTGTTTGTTCTCTTGCTCTTCAGTAACATTTTGTTCCAACTCCTGTGCAATCTTATCCACCTTTTGAGTAACGATTGACGAAGCCCTTTTCACGTCCAGAAGCGTCGTCTTGATAAACTGTGGCGATTCCTTCAATTCATCGAGCCACCCTTTGAGGTATGCGCAACTGTCTTCCTTGATATGCTTGGTCATGCCATAGCGTTGTGCGATCAGTGCACTGCCGAGTTCGGCCACCAGTTCCTCGCGGGCATACTCTTTCGAGCCGAAAGATGTCGGCTGGAGGCGGTCGAGAACACCCTCGGCGCCGGTGGAGTGGACCATTTCATGAAACAGCGTTCCGTAAAAGGCTTCTCCGGACTGGAACTGTTCTTTTTCGGGCACGATTATCTCGTTTCTCGTAATCGAGTAGTATGCTTCGTCCTGATGTCTCGGTTTGATAGGACAAATCCAAAGGTTATCCCGAATCATCGTATCGACGGGCGCGAAACTGAAATGTTCGCCGTTTTCGATCCTTTTCCCGTTCTCTACCTCCAACTGCTCCCACAACTCCGGTCGTGCCTCCCGCAAGTTGGTCTGGGCGACATTGAACACCCGGAACACCTGCATTTTGGGATAGACGTTGTATTGCGCCTTCTCCTCGTCGGAGAGCTTCTTGTAATCGTCATACTTGATTTTTTTCCTTTGTCTCCTTGTGTATGCAGGTGAATGTGGTCAGCATCACGGGAAAGGATTTCTCGCCTTTCAGCACAGATACCCTTGGCAGTTCTTGTCCGTCCTTACCGGGTTTGTTGAGCCGCTGCACGCAGTCGAACGTACAGAAACGGGGAATCTTGTACCCTTCGTTCTCACAATGCAGGAGCAGCATCAGGGCGTTCATACCGTTGTACTCGCGCCCCGACAGGTTACGCGGCCATTGCAGTACACCCTCGGTAAACCACGGCTTGTGCCAATCTTTCTGGATGCTTTCGATTTTCTCGATCATCATCTCGGCAAAGAGGTCCAGCGCCTTATCCTCGCTGTTCGGTCCCTCTGTATTTCGCTTTCTATAACCGGCCATGACTGCTACTGATTGGAGTTATCCGATTCGGGAATATATTGCGCCAGTTCTTCCACCCGGCAGGAGATGTCCGGCTTCCCGTTATGTACCGAGACCGTCAGTTCGCCCTTGGCTCTACCTTGACACCCGGTTGCAACCACTCTTCGCGTTGCCTGTCGAAGCAGAAGAAGCGCACCCACTGGTACTCGAAATTCTCATCGACCTTCTTGATGCTGAATGCCGAGAACATCGTGTAGGGTTTGTCGTTCCTGTCTTTCCGTTCCTCGATATTTTTGCCCACTTTACCGCGAAATGCCATATCTCCTTTGAGAAAATCCGCCGTGTCTGAGGCAACCGGATCGATACGGTCTGCAAAAAGGTTGAAATAGAGTTTGTCACCCCTGCGTTTCAGAAACAGCGTTCCTGTATCTCCACGTGCGAACCGTTCCGATAACCTGATGCCTCCTCTTGGGAGCCGTCTTTGCTGACACTGATTTCGATAACTTCGTTTTGACCGTCTCGGTCCGGAATCGTGACACGTAGCGGAAAAGACAGAAACGAATTTCCTTCCTTGTTTGTTCTCGCCGAAGCATTGCGGCCTATCGTGCCGCATACCGTAACATTACATTTAATCATTTTGCTTTTGTCTTTTAATGATACACATATACCATCTGACAAACAGGGTCCTATGAATTGAAGTTGAACAGACTGGTGGCGGCCCTAATCAGGAGCACGTATCCTTATGTAGATGAATCCTGCTGCAATCAGCAACTGCACCCCCATGACGACGAGCGTTGTCACCCAGCCCAGCAGCAGGTAACAGAGCAGAATGTGCAGGACGCAGACGGATAGTCCGAATAGATACCCGCATAACCGTATCATCACGCGTTTTATCATGGCTTTCGGATTTTATCGTTTCAGGATTTCCGTCTGTCCCCGTTGCTCGGCCATTCCCTGCTCGAAATTCAGCGAGGCTGCCTCCGAGAGGATGACCGTGTTCAACAGTCCAGTCACACGCAGTCGTTTGGCTTCTTCCGAAAGAGAACCGTCGTTAAGCGTCACCGACAGGCGGCTTAACTCGGCAGAGGTCAGTTCCCGCGATACCTGGACGCTTCCGTTGTCCGCTTGCAGGACAGCCCGCCCGTTTTCCCCGATCACGAGGTCGCAACTTTTCATGCCGGGCAACAGCGATGTCAGGTCGATTTCCCGGCGGTCCATCGCCTCGGAAATGGCCGCCTTTTGTTCTTCCTCGTTTTTGCTGTCGATTTGCGTCGCCAGCAACATCAGGGAGGTAAAAGCGGTCATGGCCATCTCCACGATAGGGTCGCTACACCCTGACAGTCCCACGCCGCTGTCCTCCGAGGAGAGCAGTTTTTTCATCCATGCATCGGGTGAAAGGTTTTCCTTGGCATTCTCCGGACTTTTATATTTGGCGAACAGGTCGTTGCCGTTATGCAACACTTGTTGTTTGATGTTGCCCTTTTGTGCGATTTCAGCCAGATACGCTGCCGGATCGACGTCCCGTTGCGTACCGTCCGCATGAATTTGCCGGACACTGAAATGCAGGTGTTCCCCCGCTCTTGCCCGATTTACCGAGCCGATTTCCGGCCTGTACTGTATCATCGGTTCTCACGAATACCTCGCCGAGGTTTTTTGTAGGTACACTGTATTTTGCAGCCGTCCGCACGGGGGTATTCCACCGTGAGCGATTTGTTTCCGACAGCGACGACCTTGCCGCCTTGTTCCGTCGCCAGCACTGCATCGCCGTTGTTACATCGGATGTCCATGCCTGTGTGCATTCGTTTTGTCCCGTCCTTGGTGTCTTGCCGCATACCGAACGGTGAGGTGACGAAAAGAAACTCTTTCCGTTCCACCGGAAACGAATAGTCCACTGCATTTCCGGCTTCCCGGAGCGGGTTCTCTTCCACACCGAACCGCTTTCCCTGCGCTTCCATCTCCTGCATGACCTGACGGTCGTACTTTTGCAGCCCGTTCTGCTCGATGATACGTTGCAGACTGTCGGCATAATGCCCGCCCGTGGCATAGCCCGCCTTTTCGAGCCCCAGCGTCCAGCCTTTGTAGTCGTCGGGAGAGAGCGAGAAACAACGGGCATAGCGGTTGTTCTCTTTCAGGAAGCGTGAGTGATGCTCATACGAATCGCCCACACTGTCGTAACTGCAGAACTTCTCGTTCGGCTTGTCATCGGAATACAGGCTGTACCGGCCACCCTCGGCAATCCATTCGGGCGTGGCCTTGATACCGAAGTGGTTGTTCTCATTCTGCGCCAAACGGCTCTGTCCGTTGGAACTTTCCAGTATGCCCTGTGCCAGCGTCACGGAGGCCGGAATGCCGTACCGCCGCATCTGTTCCATCGCATAGTCTGCATATTGTTCCGTATATTCTTGATTCTTGTTTGCCATATTTCTACCTCCTCATGGTTGGACGTTGTTCGTTCTCTTCGTCGGTTGTTTCTGCAGGCCCGTTTTGCTGTGCCTTGGACATACCGTCACAATCCATCACGTATGCCCGTAGCGCATGAATTTGCTGCCTTGTTTCCTCATTGTCATGCTCGAATACCAATATGATTTTGTTTGCATCATACGGAACGCGTTCTTTGCTCGGAGGCAGGTTCAGTTCGTTCGCAATGGTCTCCGCATCATACATGGAAGCATAATAGTTGTTCCCATGTTTGAAAAGGACGACCGCTTCCGGTTGTTCTTCTTTGATTTGCTCATACTTGCCATACAGTTGTTCCGGCATATCTTTTATGGACAACTCTTTTAGGGATGAACCGGCTTTCTGGGCTTCCCCCGGCGGTTTGTTTAGGATTCTTGTCTTTATCCTGCTGCTGGGTATCCTCTTCTCCTTGTTTCTTTCCGGCACTCTCTTCCTGCGTCTGTCCTTTGCGCAGTACGTCGGCGAAAAGCGTGGCCGCCAGATGGCATTTGTATTTGGCACGGTCCTCCGCCACCACATGCGTTGCCATTGTTGCCGGGTGACGCTTCGGGGTTGTAATTTCTTTCCGTCAATGGTCGCCACGCACAGAGTCCCTTCTTGTTTGGTCTTGAACACGGACACCCGCTGAATCCGGTTCAGGTCAATGTCCTGCGCCCCGCTGCTGAACAGGTCCACTTTCAGGTCGGGTTGTGTTTCCGCCAGCGCATAATACTTGTGCGCCAGCTCCATGCGTACATTTTCGATATTGTCCATCGACTGTTTGAGGGTGGAGAAGAAGCGGTTCAGGTCGTCCTTGTCGGGATAGATACTGTACCCGCTCTGATGTTCGGGCTTCAGATACAGTGCCCAGCGGTTCTTGTCGTCCTGAATCATCTGTACTTGGTCGAAGCCGATTTCGTCCGCCCGTTTGACCGCAGGCGTTACGTCCAATGTGGAGAGCATCTCCAGCGCCCAGTTCTTCAGCCGGGCCAGTGACACCTGTTTTTGGGCGAAATAAGTATCATCGGGCCTATACCCCCATGCGCCGTCAGGATTGAAGAAACGCACGTTTTCGATCCCTTCCCTTCGCAAAGCCCTGCCGATACGGGCCTTGTTCATGCCCGGCACTTCATTGTCCACTTCCGGCGACGCACCGGCAGGGAGTATCACATCCGCCGATTTCGAGGACGGGTCGATGACAATGACAATGGTCTTGTCCTCCTTGTTCGGGTGTTTCCGGATCTCGTCAGCTACATAGAAATGCTTGGGTAACTGCTCCTGCATGTCCGAGGTCTGCCGGCGGTTGCGCATCGTGGCATATTCGATTTTCTCGCCCCGTTCTGCCTTATGGATTACTTCGAGGGCGTTGTTCACGTCGCTTTCGAGGGCATCCATCAGGTTGGGGTTCTCCTTGAGTTCCCGGTTCCAGTAGTCCACCAGTTCAAGGCTTTTGTCGGACAGACGGGCGGGCAGTCCCAATTCCAGCATTTTGATTCCCGAAGCCACCTCCACGATTAGCCGTTCCTGTTTGAGGGCATCTTCCGAGGGACCCATACCGTTTTTCATCACCATGCCTTCACGGGCCAGCCGTTGCTGGTGTCCCGTGGCACTTACGATTTGCCGCAGTGCTCCTGTACATAATCGTTGTAGTGTCCGAAATCCCGTTGGCGCGGCATATAGACCGCATCGCGGTCTGTCTCGTAATGGGGCATTCCGCTTCCGTCCGAACGCACGGGCACGAGATTGTCCCGCATTTTCAGCAGGAAGTCGTTGAAACGGATATGCAATCGCCGTTCGTCGGCCTCGGAATATCCCCGTTCCACGGCACTGCCGTCTTTCAGCAATACCATATCGTATTCCTCCTTATCCACGTAAGGCAGTGTCGTTTGGTCGATATTGAAAAGTGTGCGGATCTCCCGGTTATGTATGCCCTTGTACTGTTTCTGCACCTCCTCGTCCAGTTTCAGATAGGCGTCTCGGCTGATGATGTCCTCCGGATTGTTGCGATGGACGTACTTATTCCAGTTATAGAACAGGAACGGGACTCCCTGCTCGTGCTCACGGACAGATGTGCCGCGAGCCTTGGCATCGCTGTAAAGGGTAAACAGGTTGGTCTTGCACCCGTTCCGGTCCGAATGCAATGCCATAAACAACCCGTTGAACGGGCTGACGGCGACACCGCGCGGGTAGAATTTTGGAAAACCTTTGCCAGCGGCGTTGAGCCAGTGGCCTCCAGCGTTCGATGCTTCGTTCAAAGCCGTGGAGAGCAACTCTATCTGTCGCTCCTCGGCATTCTTTTCTATCTGCGATTTCTCTTTCATATTCCAAAATTTTTGTCGGTTACGAAATGATATTACTGAATGCCCCGTGTCCGCACGATGGTCTCCTGTTGTCCGTTGTCATAGTTCTGCGAAGCCATCTGGCGAAGTCGGTCGCTTTGGACGAGCACGGCATTGGCCAGCGTGTTCAGCGGCAAGGCACCGGCACGGTAGGCGTCCGCCACCGTGGAATTAAGCTGCACCGTGCAGGGCACGTGGTCTATCGTGGCAATAAGGGTATTGCCTTGCAGTACCGGATTCACAATACGTGGATTGAGCGGCTCATCGGGATAGCGTCTGTACTGCACCTTTTTGTCGGTCGTGGCCACATTTCCGTTTCTCTCCGTCCTTTCTTTTCCCAGTGCCTCGTGCCCCGCCTTGTTCAGCAGGTTCGCACCACCCAAGCCGATAAGCAACATCTTTAGCATCGGATTCTTGACGAATATGCCCGCCACGATACTCGCTATCGGCAGCAGGTTTTCTTTCAGTCCCAGTGATTGCGTCTTGCCTGTGAATATACCCAATAGCATGTCTGGCAGCATGGCCAACACACTGCCCGGATTACTCATGACTTCGCTGAAACCTTCCAGTCCGAGGAAACGGGTCAGTCCATCCCAACCGTTCTCGTTGGTCTGTATGGTCTGCGGTTCTTGCCCGGACGGCTCTTCCCGTATCGTTTTCTCGGTGGAGACTGTGGAAACCTGTACTTCTTTCGCCTCTTTTTCCCTCTGTTCGGATTCCTGACCGGCTTGTTCCGTTTCGGTATTCCCTCTTTCCAAGTCTTGCAGATAGGCTTCCTCCTGTCCGGGAGCGACCACCATCGGCACATCTTTATACCGTTCCGCCCGCTTCCGTTCTTCCCCGGCAGTTTCTTCCCGCCACGGCATATTTATACTGTCTGTTTTCCACCAATCCATAAAATCGAATGTTATAATCGGTATCTTTTTCTGTAACTCTCCGTTGGCTTCGGCCAAGAGTGTGTTCTCTTTGGGTGGAATCGCCGCTGCTTCCTTACGGAATCCCTCGAACACATTGCTTTCGCTGCCGAACACACCCTTGCTGATACACTCCTCTGCAGAGAGCGTCTGTGTCTCTTCTGCCCCGAAGTGATCGGCAACGGCCGAGATGGCTGTATCCGCTCCGATGAACCGTGCGAAGCTCGCCCACGAACCTGCACCGCCCAGCATGACGGTATCGGCTGAAGCCCCCAACACCCAACCTGCTCCTTTTTCCAACTTGCTCGGACGATAGGCGGCCTCTCCGCGTTTCTCTATCTCTTCGGCCAGCGGCGAGCGGCTCAACGCCTGAGGCAACCCCAACAGGCTTGATTCAGCCGCTTTGCGGATGATGTAGTCCGCCGAGGACTTGGGCATACGTTCCTTCACCAGATGGTCTATCATCAGTTGCTCCACGCGGTAGTCCACGAAAACGTAGGCGAGGTCACAGCCCAATTCCTGCGACAGTTCGTCGTAACGCTCGCGTCCGACTTCCTGCACGACGGTATCGCGCCACTCTCCGGCCATGTAGGCGAGATCGTGCTGTATTTCTTCCGACGAGAGAATCCGTTTATTGCACATCTCGATGTAGTCCTCTGTCGTTTTGGAGTTCCATTCTCCCGTTACCTTGAGTGTTTGGTACGGGTCGGAGAGCGGTTGGCCCGCCGACGCCATCATGCCGAGTATGCCGCTTATGGAAGTCGAATACTCCTTCATTTCCTCGCCCTGCTTCTCGGTCAGGTAGGTTTGCGTCTGCGTCATGACGGGGACGAGATGATGGCGGAAATAACTGCCCATCAGGGCCTCCAACTCCGCAAACCTTCTGCTATGTTTGATTCCGTCCATATAATCAATGTCTTTCTATATCATGTTTATTTTGTTTCAACAGTTGTTCCTTCGTCTGCTCGATAGCGTTATGGTACACCTCCATTTGCTTGGGGGAAAAAACTCTTCGAGCCATGCATCTTTTTCGATACGGTCTTGAATGAAGCGTACCGCCTGTTCCCGTTCGATTTCCACCGAGGCTTCCCCTTCTTCCCTGTTGTTGAACCATGCTTTTGTCCACCAGCGGACTCCGGCGCGGTCGGGATAGACGGAGACAATCCTCGATATGTCGAAACTCTGGATGTCGATGTCCAACTCCGCCAGCGGGTCGATGAGTCCGCAGCCCGCTACAGCTTCGTCATGAAGTTTTTTTTTACCTCGCCGCCCATTGTGGAGAGGTACACCTCATGCCGCAGGGCAAGGTAGTTCAGGAAATCCGCTATCAGCAGGTTCTGAACTTTGCAGGCAAGCGGCATGGCTTTGCGCCCCAGTCCGAGGGGATTGGCTATGCTCGGCATCTGCTCGTAGAAATACTCTTTCATCGCTCCCATCGTGAAGATGTGGCGGAGCGACTGTTCCGTATGTGCGGGCACCGTGTACGCTCCCCGCTGCAAATCCTCCATGTAAAGCGGCAGAAAGCGGAGCATCAGCTCTTCTATTTCCCTTTGGTCCTTCTCGTAGTCGTTTTTTACTCCCGTTTCCGCATCGTAAAAACCTGCAGGGCCGTTGCCGTCGGTTTCCTGCAAAGCCTTGATGTTGCCGTACAACATGGTCAGGAACTCTATCGGGTTCAGCTCCTCGCCCTTGAATTTGACTTCTATATGCAGCAGTTCGCCGCTCAAAGCCACCGTTTGTCCGGCTTTCACCCGCTGTCCGAATTGGGCGAATACATTCGACAGATGACCGTATGTCACCTCGTACCCGCCGTAACGGACTGTCTGGCAAATGCCGTGTACCGGGTCGTTTCCCACGCCCGACACGATGCCACTGGCCACAGCCGACAGTATGTAGTACCGCGCTTTGAAGTCTATCCCGTGATGAAAGAAACTTTTCTCCCGTTGTCGGGTGTACCTGCTCGCCGTAACCGAGCGACAGTTCCACGTCTTTTCCCCGCGGCTCTTCGAACGGCATACAGTAACCGCTGTCCGAGTGCAGGATCATTTCTTCCGTATATTTCATTGTGATATATATTTTTTTATGTGTTCCTACCTTCTCATTCCTCCGCTTTGCGCTTGTTCCTCCGGAGAGAGTGTCGGCGTCTGTGTCCTCGATACCGTTTCCGAGGGAACCGTGCGGACAACGCCCGCATTGTTGCCGATAAGCATCATGCCCAGGAACAGACCGGCGATTTTACCCAGCCAGCCGGAACGTCCGAACACGAGGTACGCCGCCGCAATCAGTCCTGCCAATGTTCAACCCGACACCAT
>ENA-OPYS01000082-OPYS01000082.1-human-gut-metagenome-genome-assembly--contig:-NODE-82-length-14312-cov-1.271061_pt1 | contig 14312 bp, 12 predicted proteins | sample MGYA00242635_ERZ504478 | MGnify/ENA primary metagenome ERZ504478 (study PRJEB26092, sample SAMD00036246) | human gut metagenome | host: Homo sapiens | study: EMG produced TPA metagenomics assembly of... | reverse complement strand
CCCGATTTATCAGAACGTGGATGCACTTCCACACACTGATCCGGCTGAAATCAAGAAGAACCTGGTGGCACAGCTTACCGCTTCTGTACGCTGGACACAGACTGTACAGCAGATGATTGCCGACGGAGCTGATGACTTCACAGAATGTGGTCCGGGTGCAGTATTGCAGGGATTAATCAAGAAAATCAACAAAGACGCCAATGCGCATGGAATAGCATAATCAGGCCATGAGTCTGACAAGGGCACGAATTATACAAAGCAGACGGATTCTCTTTCTTATCCGTGCGAAAGTATAATTCGTGCTTTTTTCGTTTTTAAAATTATTCAAACATTATGGAAACAACAGAAAAGATTATCATATACCAAGTTTTTACCCGCTTGTTTGGTAACCAGAACAAGACCTGCCGTCCGAATGGCAGCCTTGAAGAAAACGGATGTGGAAAGATGAATGATTTTACCAAACAGGCCTTACATGAAATCAAAAAATTAGGCGCTACACACATCTGGTACACCGGACTGATAGCACACGCTTCGCAAACGGATTACACTGCATACGGCATTCCCAAGAACCACCCTTCCATTGTGAAAGGGAAAGCAGGCTCTCCGTATGCCATCCGCGATTATTATGACATCGACCCGGACTTGGCCGAGCATGTAGACAAGCGTATGGAGGAATTCGAGCATTTGGTTACACGCAGCCATGAATGCGGACTGAAGGTCATCATGGATTTCGTTCCGAACCATGTGGCACGGCAGTATCACTCTCTGGCCAAACCGGCTGGTGTAAAGGATTTGGGTGAGAACGATGACTGCTCTCAGGATTTCAATCCACAAAACAATTTCTACTATATACCGGGACAGAAGCTGGCAGGCGAAATCGACCTTTATGATCCGGAACAAGGGAATTACGAGGAAATGCCGGCCAAGGCTACCGGAAACGACCGCTTTGACGCATGGCCCAACCGGAACGACTGGTATGAAACCATCAAACTGAATTATGGAGTGGACTACCTGCATCACACCGGAGGACATTTTGACCCGATACCGGACACCTGGAAGAAAATGGAAGACATACTGAGCTACTGGGCCGGAAAGGTATCGACGGTTTCCGTTGCGACATGGCCGAAATGGTACCTTGCGAATTCTGGGGATGGGTTATTCCTCGTATCAAGGCTGCCTTCCCGCAGATTATCTTTATTGCCGAAGTGTACAATCCGAATGAATACCGTAACTATATTTACAACGGACATTTCGATTACCTATATGATAAGGTAGGACTGTATGACACGCTGAGAAACATTACTTGCGGATATGGTTCAGCCACCGGAATCACCCACTGCTGGCAAAGTGTAGACGACATTCAGGACCACATGCTGAATTTCCTGGAAAACCACGATGAACAGCGCATTGCATCCGACTTCTTTGCTGGCAATCCATTCAAGGCTGTTCCTGCCTTCATCGTATCTTCCTGCCTGCGAAGCAATCCGGTCATGGTCTATTTCGGACAGGAATTGGGCGAAAAAGGAATGGACTGCGAGGGTTTCAGCGGACAGGACGGACGAACCACTATCTTCGACTATTGGAACGTAGACAGCATTTACCGCTGGAGTAACCGCGGACGCTGGAATACGCATCTGCTCAGTGAAAAGGAAAAGGAACTGCGTAAAACTTACGAAACCATCCTGCATATCTGCCAGAAAGAACAGGCCATCAGCAAAGGTGAATTCTTCGACCTGATGTATGTGAACCTGAACGGATGGCAGATGAATGAGCACAAGCAGTACGCTTTCTTGCGTAAATACGGTCAGGAAGTACTCTTCATTATGGTAAACTTCAGCGACACGGCAACTCAGGTAGCAGTTAACGTGCCGGCTCATGCATTTGAATACTTCAAAATGACTCCATCTGCCAATGCAATGCCAAGGACCTGCTTACCGGAAAGACAGAAAAAATCTGCTTCACGCCCGAAAGTCCCACTTGCACGGAACTGCCTGCATACGGTGGAAAGATTTTTAAACTAAAAGTAAAATAAACAGCCGAAACAGGACCGATAGCTTTCAAACGTAAATAGTTTTAATTTATTTTGTTTGGAAACTTGAAACAAAAAGGTATCTTTGCACAAATAGCATAACTTTGTGCAAACTATAAATACAATTATATGGAAAAAAGCTTTCTGGCCTTCATTGAGGACAGTATCAAAAAGAACTGGGACCTGGATGCCCTGACAGACTATAAAGGTGCCACTCTGCAATACAAGGATGTAGCACGTAAAATAGAAAAACTGCATATTTTGCTGGAAGAAAGTGGCATCAAGCCGGGCGATAAGGTAGCCTTGTGCGGACGCAACAGTTCACACTGGGGAGTAGCCTTTCTGGCTATCCTGACATACGGCGCGGTAGCAGTTCCTATTCTTCATGAATTCAAGGCAGACAATGTACATAATATCGTCAATCATTCCGATGCCCGTCTTCTCTTTGTAGGAGATGTGGTATGGGAAGCGTTGAACGAGGCTGAAATGCCGAACCTGGAAGGTATCATTCTGATGACCGACTTTACCTTGTTAGTATGCCGCAGCAAGCAGTTGGAATATGCCCGTGAACACTTGAACGAAATGTTTGGAAAGAAATTTCCACGCAATTTCCGGAAGGAGCATGTCAGCTACCGAAGAGATATTCCGGAAGAACTGGCACTTATCAACTATACCTCTGGAACGACCAGCTTCTCTAAGGGGGTAATGCTTCCTTACCGCAGTCTGTGGTCGAATACACAGTTCGCATTTGAGGTGTTGACCCTGCAACCTGGCAATAAGGTAATCTCCATCTTACCTATGGCACACATGTACGGACTGGCATTTGAATTTATCTATGAATTCTGTGCAGGTTGCCATGTGTACTTCCTCACTCGTATGCCGAGCCCCAAGATTATTTTCCAGGCGTTCTCGGAAGTGAAGCCCCACATTGTGATTTCGGTTCCACTTATCATTGAGAAGATTATCAAAAAGAACGTGTTGCCTAAGCTGGAAACACTGAAAATGAAACTTCTGCTGAAGGTTCCTCTGATTAATGATAAGATTAAGGAAGCCGTACGTGAACACATGGTGCAGGCTTTCGGTGGAAATTTCTACGAAGTCATTATTGGAGGAGCAGCTTTCAATCAGGACGTAGAAAGACTACTCAGAAGTCTGGATTTCCCATATACGGTAGGATATGGAATGACCGAATGCGGACCGATTATCTGCTACGAGGACTGGTTGCGCTACAAACCGGGGTCTTGCGGTAAAGCCGCACCACGTATGGAAATAAAGATAGACAGTCCGGACCCTCAGAATATTGTAGGAGAGATTCTTACCCGAGGAGAAAACGTGATGTTAGGATATTACAAGAATCCGGAAGCAACGGCACAGGCAATCGATGCGGAAGGCTGGTTGCACACAGGCGACTTGGGGGTAATGGATAAAGAAGGAAACGTGACCATCAAAGGCCGAAGCAAGAATATGCTGTTAGGACCTTCAGGACAAAATATCTACCCGGAAGAAATCGAAGAAAAGATAAGCAACCTGCCGTATGTATGCGAAAACATTGTGATTCAGCAAAGCGACCATAAACTGGCTGCGCTTATCTATCCGGACTTTGAGGAAGCCTACAAACAAGGATTGACAGATGCCGATATTGAAAGAATCATGGAAGAAAACCGTGTAGCGGTGAATGCGGAACTTCCTGCTTATTCTCAGATTACGCGCATCAAGATTTATCCGGAAGAATTTGAAAAGACACCTAAGAAAAGCATCAAGCGTTTCTTATACCAAGAAGTCAAGTAGCATCATGAAACGAACATTTATATCCGCGTTCCTGTTAGGAGGTATCCTGGCAGGAACGCACTTATCTGCACAGGAAACGAAACCGGCCTCAGCTCTGAAAAAAAGGTCCGAATGTTTCACTGAACATCACCAATAAAAAGAAATTCCCGCCAAGGACATACGTAAACCTTGGCTTATTTAGCAATTATTCTTGTTTGAACGGACTTGGTATCAACGCGATTTCCAGCCTTCAGCATTATAATTCGTATGGTATGCAGATTTCCGGATTTACCAATGTGTCCGGACTGAAATCTACGGGGGTACAAATCTCCGGTATTGCCAATGTGACGGGTAAAAGAGCCTGCGGGTTTATCCTTTCCGGATTGACAAACGTCACAGGTACTTCTGCATACGGCTTATCCATTGCTGGTTTGGGAAATATTTCCGGAGGAGACATTAAAGGTGTTGGCATTGCCGGTTTGGTCAATGTCAGCGAAGATACCAGAGGACTTGCTATCTCTGGCTTGGCCAACGTAAACAAGGATATTCAAGCCGGACTCATTATTGGAGGATTGATGAACGTTTCCGGAAATTCTTCCAGAGGTGTACAACTGACTTCTCTATTAAACGTAAGTGGAAAGTCTAACCAAGGATGGCAATTAGCTGGACTTGGTAATGTGAGTGTAGAAAATAAAGGGGTACAAACTGCCTTGCTCAATTACAGCGTCACTAACAGAGGGGTACAGTTAGGAGTAGGAAATGTCAATACTAAAAACAGTTCCAAAGGTTATCAGATCGGTATTGTCAATGTCAGTACGGACAGTACGGCCCATCAGATTGGATGCATCAACCTGAAACCACAAACCCGTGTGCAAATGCTTATATCCGGAGGTAACGCCAATAAAGCCAGCCTGTCTATCCGGTTCAAGAACAAATATACTTATACGCAAATCGGTACAGGTGCATACTATCTGGGCGTAGACAATAAACTTTCCGTCACAGGATTCTATCGTGCAGGCGTATATCACAGCCTGACTGACAAATTAGACCTCAGTGCCGACCTTGGATATTATCACATAGAATCATTAGAAAACAAGCACCATGGTTATCCGGCCCGTTTATATGCTATCGAGCCGCGAATAAGTCTGGAATATAGCTTGACAAAGAAATTCGGCCTGTTCCTTGCTGGTGGATACGGATGGACCCGGACATATAAAGGCAATCAGGCTTTCGATAAGAAAATGGTGATTGAAGCAGGAATGGTTTTGTTCTAAACAAAACCATTCCTTTTTATATGAATAAAAGATTTTACTTATCCGTTCAGACTTGCAGAACGCACACGGCTCAGGGTTTCCGGTGTCATTTGAAGCAAAGAAGCGATATAGACTAGAGGAGCACGCTTCAGGATTTCGGGATGCAACTGAAGCAATTTATTATAACGTTCATGCGCCGGCTCAAAACGCAACGTATCAGCCTTTACCTGAGATTCAATCAAGGAAGCTTCAAATAGTTTGCGATACCACACTCCTATCTCTGCATCCTTTAAAGCCAGCTCTTCTATTTTATCTTTAGGTATATCCCACGCAATGGTAGGCTCCAAGGTTTCAATCATCAGACGGGTAGGCTCTTCTTTCAAATAGCTTTCCAGACAAATCACGACCCCTCCTTCATACGCTATATGTTCGGTCAGGTCCTTATCGTATTTAAAATAAAACTGACGAGTCAGTCCTTTTTCCAGATAAAGCATGGAACGGCAAACCTCCCCTTCGTCGAGGATACGTTCGCCTTTCTTGAATTTCCGGCAAACCAATATGTCAGCCAATTCATGAATCTGTTCCCGGCTTAACATACATTTCATTCCGGAAACCATAATCTTGGCTACTTCTATATTTGTCATCATATTATTCATTTCTAATTATTTGACCTTAATACGATCGAAACCTTCACCAAATACACCAATAACCGCACTCTGAGAGACGAATGCCTTAGGATCAATGTCTTTAATTAAACGGAAAATAGTGTTGGATTCTCTTTTCTTAGCCAAGACAAACATCATTTTCACTCCGTTATGCGTATAACAGCCTACACCGTCAATAAAAGTAACTCCACGATGCAAGTCTTTATTAATACGCGCACCTATTTCTTCATATTTACTGGAGATAATAAAGAACTGAACAGACTGACGGGCACTGTTTACCACCTGGTCCAATACAAAACTGGAAATAAAGAGCACCACATATCCATAGACGACTTTCTCCCAGTTATGCAACACTAGGTAACTTGAAGAAATAATAATCACGTCACAAATCAGGATGACCCTTCCCAGCGTGATGTCACGATACTTGTTGATAATGGCCGCAATAATATCGGTACCTCCTGTACTTCCGTTGGCAGAGAATGCGACTCCGATACCGGCTCCACAGAAAGAAGCTCCCAGCACACACGACATGAAAGGCTGGTCATGAATCAACTCTCCAGTGACAAAATTCTGAATGACACTTAATATAAACGTCAACGTAAAGACGGCAAATATGGTCTTCAGGCAGAACTTCAACCCTAAGATCTTCAACGCAAGAAGAAGCAGTAGAAAATTTATAATCAGATAGGTATACTGCACTGGAAAGCCGGTTCCCCAATAAATGATAGATGCAATACCCGGCACCGCTCCTGAAGGAATATCACTCGGCAACAGAAATACGGTCCATCCGATGCCATACATAATCATACCCAAAGCAATCATTAAATAATCCTTGGTCTCTCTCAAAAATTTCTGCTTTCTTGTAGCAGGCAAAGCTGGATTCATTTTCGTATCGATTTTCTAAAAAAAATTCAGCTGCAAAAGTAAGAAAAATTCCATACAATTGACTTATATCAATTTCAAAAAATAAGAAAAATAAAGCAGGGACAATCTTTTAAAAATGACATGATTTTCGTACTTTTGCCGCCAAATAGAAGAATAAATGGCATTAGTCAACGAACACCTGCTCAAATTACCGGAAAACTACTTGTTTACCGATATAGTGAAAAGAGTTAATTCTTTTAAAGTGACACATCCCCAGGCCCGCATTATTCATTTGGGAATCGGCGACGTGACCCTCCCTATCCCCAAAGCATGTGTAGAGGCTATGCAAAAAGCAGCCGGTGAATTAGGGAATCCCAACACATTCAGAGGATACGGACCTGAGCAAGGATACGACTTCCTGATCGAAGCCATTTTGAAGCATGATTACGCCGCCCACGGCATTTATTTCGATGCCAATGAGATTTTCATCAGCGACGGTTCCAAATCGGATACGGGCAATATTGGCGATATACTGCGCCACGACAACAGTATCGGAGTGACAGACCCTATCTACCCGGCTTACATTGATTCAAACGTTTCATGCGGAAGAGCCGGTACATTGGAAAAAAACGGCAAATGGAGTAATGTGGTATACATGCCCTGCCGCATAGAGAACAACTTTATCCCAGAAATTCCCAAACAGCGCATTGACATTATTTATTTGTGCTACCCCAACAACCCTACCGGGGCTGTATTAAGTAAAAGCGAACTCAAAAAGTGGGTCAACTATGCCATAGAGAACGATGCACTGATTATTTTCGATGCTGCCTACGAACGATACATACAAGATCCGGACATTCCTCATTCCATTTATGAAATAAAAGGAGCCAAGAAAGTAGCCATCGAGTTCCGTAGTTTCTCGAAAACCGCAGGTTTCACCGGTGTGCGATGCGGATATATGGTAATTCCCAAGGAAGTGACCGCAGCCACTTTGGAAGGCAAACGGATTCCGCTGAACAAACTATGGCTCAGGCGACAATCCACCAAGTTCAATGGTGTATCTTACATCACCCAACGAGGAGCAGAAGCGATTTATACCCCCGAAGGAAAAGAACAGGTGAAAGCCATGGTGCAATATTACATGGACAATGCCCGAATCATGAAAAAGATGCTCTCGAAGACAGGCATACAATTTTTTGGAGGAGAAAACGCTCCGTATCTATGGATAAAGGCACCGGACAACCAGACTTCCTGGAAGTTCTTCGACAAACTTCTGTACGAAGCACAAGTGGTAAGCACGCCTGGAGTTGGTTTCGGACCAAGCGGAGAAGGATATGTACGACTGACCTCTTTCGGCGAACGCCACCAATGCGAAGAAGGTATCCAGCGAATTTGTCAGTGCCTGTAAACAAAACAACCTGTAAATATAGAAATCAAATAACTTAAAATAAGAAATAAGGTATTATGTCAAAATTAAGATTCAGAGTAGTAGAAAAGGCATTTCACAAAAAACCGGTAGAAGTGGCCTCGCCAGCAACACGCCCCAGTGAATACTTTGCGAAATATGTATTCAACCGCGAAAAAATGTTCAAGTATCTGCCGAGCAACGTATATGCCAAACTCATTGATGTGATTGACAACGGTGCCACCCTCGACCGCAGCATCGCCAATGCCGTAGCCGACGGAATGAAAAATGGGCAATCGAATTAGGGGTGACCCACTATACACACTGGTTCCAGCCGCTGACAGAAGGTACAGCCGAAAAGCATGATGCTTTTGTGGAACACGATGGAAAGGGTGGCATGCTGGAAGAGTTTTCAGGAAAATTGCTTGTTCAGCAGGAATCAGACGGTTCTTCATTCCCCAATGGAGGTATCCGTAATACATTCGAAGCCCGCGGATACAGTGCATGGGACCCGTCTTCACCTGTCTTCGTGGTAGACGACACCTTGTGCATCCCGACCGTATTCATTGCTTATACCGGAGAATCACTCGACTACAAGGCTCCGTTGCTGAAAGCACTGCGTGCCGTAAACAAGGCTGCTCTGGATGTGATGCATTACTTTGACCCTTCTGTAAAGAAAATCATCTCTTACCTGGGATGGGAACAAGAATACTTCCTGGTTGACGAAGGCTTGTATGCTGCCCGTCCGGACTTGTTGCTGACTGGCCGTACCCTGATGGGACACGAAGCATCCAAGAACCAACAGCTGGAAGACCACTACTTCGGAGCCATTCCAACCCGCGTAGCTGCCTTTATGAAAGATTTGGAAATCCAGTCACTGGAATTGGGTATCCCGGTCAAAACACGCCACAACGAGGTAGCCCCAAATCAGTTCGAGCTTGCTCCTATTTACGAAGAATGTAACCTGGCAGTAGACCACAACATGCTGGTTATGTCGCTGATGAGAAAAGTGGCACGTAACCATGGTTCCGTGTACTGCTCCACGAAAAACCGTTCAAAGGTGTCAACGGTTCAGGTAAGCACAACAACTGGTCACTTGGAACCAGCACCGGTACTTTATTGATGGCTCCGGGAAAAACTTCTGAAGAAAACCTGCGTTTCATCACCTTCGTAGTAAATACCCTGATGGCCGTTTACCGTCACAACGGACTGCTGAAAGCTTCTATCATGAGTGCAACCAACACACACCGTTTGGGTGGTCACGAAGCTCCTCCTGCCATCATTTCTTCTTTCCTGGGAACACAGCTCAGCAAAGTGCTAGACCACTTGGAAGAAAGTACCAACGACGACTTAGTGTCTTTGGGTGGCAAACAGGGAATGAAACTGGATATTCCTCAGATTCCGGAACTGCTGATTGACAATACAGACCGTAACCGTACTTCTCCTTTCGCATTTACAGGAAACCGCTTTGAATTCCGCGCTCCGGGTTCAGAAGCTAACTGTGCCAGCGCCATGATTGCCCTGAATACAGCGGTAGCCGAACAGCTCATTGAGTTCAAGAAAGAAGTAGACGAACTGATAGAACAAGGAGAACCTAAGATTTCTGCTATCATACAGGTGGTTCGCAAATGTATCAAGGAATGCAAGCCTATCCGCTTCGACGGCAACGGCTACAGCGATGAGTGGAAGGTAGAAGCTGCACGACGCGGTTTGGACTGCGAAACCAGCTGCCCGGTAATTTTCGATAACTACCTGAAACCGGAGAGCATCCGCATGTTCGAATCAACTGGTGTAATGACCCGCAAAGAGCTGGAGGCCCGTAACGAGGTGAAATGGGATATGTACACCAAGAAAATCCAGATTGAAGCCCGCGTATTGGGTGATCTGGTAATGAATCACGTGGTTCCGGTAGCCATTGAATACCAGACAAAACTGATAGACAATGCATACAAGATGAAATCATTGTTCTCAGAAGAAGAAGCTCAGACCTTGTCAGCTGAAAACCTGGCTATCATCAAGGAAATTTCAGAACATACTTCCTTCATCAAGAAGCATGTAGATGAAATGGTAGAAGCCCGCAAGGTAGCTAATCGCATTACCAGCGAACGTGAAAAAGCCATTGCTTATCACGATACAGTAGCTCCGATGCTGGAACAAATCCGTTACCACATCGACAAGCTGGAACTGATTGTCGACGATCAGATGTGGACACTTCCGAAATATCGCGAACTGTTGTTCGTTCGATAATTCCGGCATACAAGTCCTACCATTATTTTATCATCCCCGAAAGACTTTTATCGGCCAAATTGGCGATGAAAGCCTTTCGGGGATTTCTTTTCTGCATACTTTTTCTAACATTTTGTCTGACACGAAAGAATTATTTTCCACAAAGTATATATCTTTGCAGCATGGAATGGCTAATTAATTTATTTGTGGAACAATCCGCTCTTCAGGCGGTTATCATACTGTCGTTGATTACGGCAATCGGATTAGGATTAGGGAAAATTCATATCTGCGGTATCTCCCTTGGAGTCACATTTGTTTTCTTCACCGGAATTCTGGCCGGGCATTTAGGTCTCGCCATCGATCCGCAAATGCTCAGCTATGCAGAAAGCTTCGGATTGGTTCTCTTTGTCTATTCATTAGGACTACAGGTCGGTCCGGGATTTTTCAGCTCATTTCAGCGAGGCGGATACCGTCTGAACCTGTTAGGATTAGGAGTCATCTTCCTCGGTACAATAATGGCCGTAGTACTGAGCATGACCACCCCCATCAGTCTGCCTGACATGGTAGGTATTCTTTGCGGAGCCACTACCAATACTCCTGCCTTGGGTGCCGCACAGCAGACACTGAAACAGTTAGGTGAGCCCACCAGTGGAGCTGCCCTCAGTTGTGCCGTGACCTATCCGCTCGGAGTGGTGGGAGTTATTTTTGCCATCGTCGTTATCAGAAAGTTCTTCGTACGCCCGTCTGACATGCAGGAGCATGAACACGACGACTCCAACCACACGTACATTGCTACTTTTCAGATACACAATCCCGCCATCTTCAACAAGAGTATACAGGATATTGCTCAGGTAGGCTATCCCAAATTCGTCATCTCACGACTCTGGCGTGAAGGTACCGTGAGCATTCCGACTTCTGAAAAGATACTGAAAGAGAATGACCGTATTCTGGTAATCACGACCGAAAAAGATGCGCCCACACTGACCATTCTGTTCGGTGAACAGGAAAAACGGGACTGGAACAAAGAAGACATTGACTGGAATGCCATCGACAGCAAACTGATTTCCAAGCACATTATCGTCACCCGACCGGAAATCAACGGAAAGAAACTGGGTTCACTCCGTCTGCGCAACACGTATGGCATCAATATCAGTCGTGTGCTGCGAAGCGGTGTACAACTGCTGGCCACTCCGGGACTGGTACTGCAATTAGGTGACCGTCTGACGGTAGTAGGTGAAGCGGCAGCCATTCAGAATGTGGAGAAAGTATTGGGAAATACCGTAAAAACGCTTAAAGACCCTAACTTAGCCTCTATTTTTATCGGCATCATACTGGGACTCATCGTAGGGTCCATTCCTATTGCCATTCCAGGCATCAGCTCACCTGTCAAATTAGGACTGGCAGGCGGACCGATTGTAATCGGTATCCTGATTGGAGCCTACGGGCCTCGTCTGCATCTGGTGACCTATACCACGCGCAGTGCCAATCTGATGCTCCGAGGTATCGGCTTGTCTCTTTACTTAGCTTGTCTTGGACTGGATGCCGGTGCGCACTTCTTTGAAACCGTCATGCGTCCGGAAGGAGCCTTGTGGGTAGGCATCGGATTCCTGATAACCTTTATTCCTGTCGTTATCATGGCTTTGGTATCCCTTCGTCTGTGCAAAATGGACTTCGGCAATACATGCGGTATGCTCTGCGGAAGTATGGCCAACCCGATGGCACTGAACTATGCCAACGACATCATTCCAGGAGATGACCTCGGTAAGCTACGCGACGGTCTACCCTCTCGGAATGTTTACCCGCGTCATCATCGCACAATTAGTGCTCATGTTATTTTTATAGCAACTTTTAAATCACTCAATATCATGAAAACCTACAAACAAATTACCCCGGAAATGATACAGAAGGACATCCGCTACCTGGAACTCCTTTCACACGATTTTCCTAACCTGGCTGCAGCCAGCACGGAAATCATCAACCTGGAGGCCATTCTGAACCTTCCGAAAGGAACGGAACATTTTCTGGCCGACTTGCACGGGGAATACGAAGCTTTCCAGCATGTGCTCCGCAATGCTTCCGGAGCTATCAAACGGAAGGTAAACGAGATTTTCGGCAACAACCTCCGCGAAATGGAGAAAAAGGAACTCTGCACGCTGATATATTATCCGGAACAGAAGTTACAACTAGTAAAGGAAGTGGAAAAAGACCTTGTAGACTGGTATGTCATCACCCTGAACCAGCTGGTAAAAGTCTGCCAGAATGTATCATCCAAATATACACGCTCAAAGGTACGCAAGGCGCTGCCTGAAGAATTCTCCTACATCATTCAGGAATTGCTTCACGAAAGTCCCATGGACCCCAACAAGCAGGCTTACATCAATGTCATTATCCGTACCATTATTGAGACACGCCGTGCCGACGACTTCATCATTGCACTGTGTAACCTGATACAGCGACTGACCATCGACTCACTGCATATCTTAGGAGATATTTTCGACCGTGGTCCTGGTCCTCACATCATCATGGACACACTTTGCAACTACCATAACTTCGACATCCAATGGGGTAATCATGACATCCTCTGGATGGGAGCCGCTTCAGGAAATGACTGTTGTATAGCCAACGTACTGCGTCTGGCCATGCGCTACGGTAACCTTCCGGCATTGGAAGACGGATACGGCATCAACCTGCTTCCGCTGGCTACCTTTGCTATGGAAGCCTACGCCAACGACCCATGCGAATACTTTGCTCCTAAGATTGCGCCCGAAAGCAGTTCATACAATGACAAGACCTTGCGGCTCATCTCGCAGATGCACAAGGCCATCACCATTATCCAGTTCAAGCTGGAAGCTGCTGCCATCCGGCGTCATCCGGAATTCGACATGAACAGCCGTCTGCTGTTGCACCATATCGATTTCAAGCGGAAAGTATTCCAGCTTGACGGAAAAGATTACGAAATGCGCGACTGCCTGTTCCCGACCATCGACCCGGAAAACCCATACCAGTTGACAGAGGAAGAAGAAGAAATCGTACAGAAACTGCACAAATCCTTCACGGGAAGTGAAAAGTTGCGCAAGCACATGAAATGCATTTTCCGTTACGGATGCATGTACAATGTATGCAACTCCAACCTGCTCTTCCACGCTTCTATGCCGATGAATGCCGACGGAACGCTTAAGGAAGTAGACATCCTCGGAAAGAAAATACAAGGGAGAAGCCCTGCTCAAGCGCGTAGGCCAGCTCATCCGTACAGCTTATTTTGCAGAAGAAGATAATCCGGAAAAAGCATTTGCCAGAGACTTCATCTGGTACCTGTGGTGCGGAAAGAACTCTCCTGCCTTCGATAAGAGTAAAATGGCTACCTTCGAGCGCTATTTCCTGACCGACAAGGAAACTCATAAAGAAGTGAAAGGCTATTATTACACTTTGCGCGACCGTGAAGATATCTGCGACATGATTCTGGATGAATTCGGCGTGGAAGGAGAACACCGCCACATCATCAACGGACATGTACCGGTAAAAGCAGTCAAAGGAGAGAAACCGATTAAGGCCAACGGTAAACTGATGGTTATCGATGGTGGATTCTCCAAGGCTTACCAACCGGAAACGGGTATTGCAGGCTACACATTGGTGTACCACTCACGCGGTTTCCAGCTTGTACAGCACGAACCCTTCACTTCTACCCAAAAAGCCATCGAAGAAGGACAAGACATCAAGTCGACCACCCAAATCGTAGAATTGAGCAGTCAGCGCATGATGGTGAAAGATACCGACAAAGGACGCGAACTGATGGTACAAATTGAAGATTTGAAGAAACTGCTGGTAGCTTACCAGAACGGCATTATCAAGGAAAGGGGTATTTAAATTTTCGTCTTATTCAATCAAAAAACAAAAGACACTGTCCAAAATTTTGTGTAAATGGAAACAGGATTCAGTTGTAAGTTTGTTCTTATATCTGGATTCTGTTTTCAAACATAAGCATAAATTGATTTATAATCAAGCCCCAGTTATGAATCGGCTGTGTCCATTTCTTCTCAATCTCCATAAGTGGAAAGATACACGGCCTTTTTTGACTGCATCATCGGAAGGGAATGAAAGCTTTG
>ENA-OPYS01000081-OPYS01000081.1-human-gut-metagenome-genome-assembly--contig:-NODE-81-length-14319-cov-1.388317_pt1 | contig 14319 bp, 11 predicted proteins | sample MGYA00242635_ERZ504478 | MGnify/ENA primary metagenome ERZ504478 (study PRJEB26092, sample SAMD00036246) | human gut metagenome | host: Homo sapiens | study: EMG produced TPA metagenomics assembly of... | reverse complement strand
GTAACTCTTGCGAAATCAGAATTTACAACGTTGTTCAGACGGTCGATCAGTCCTTTGTCTACGAAAGAATTGAAGAAATTCATCTCTTCCGGAGCGTTTTCCATCACGTAGCGGATAACATATTTCAGCATGTTTTCTGCAAGGATCATGTCATCTTCCAGATCTGCAAATGCGATTTCCGGCTCGATCATCCAGAACTCGGCGGCATGACGTGTGGTGTTGGAATTCTCCGCACGGAATGTCGGTCCGAATGTATAAATTGCTCCCAAAGCAGTAGCAGCCAATTCACCTTCCAACTGTCCGGAAACTGTCAGACTTGCCTGCTTTCCGAAGAAGTCATTATCATAAATAATAGAACCGTTTTCATCTTTCTTCAAATCATAGAGGTTCATGGTCGTAACCTGGAACATCTGTCCGGCACCTTCACAGTCTGATGCTGTAATCAGAGGAGTGTGGAAATAGAAGAAACCTCTTTCATGGAAGAACTTATGAATCGCAATAGCCATGTTATGACGGATACGGAACACTGCACCAAACGTATTCGTACGAGGACGCAAGTGAGCAATCTCACGCAAGAACTCCATTGAATGTCCTTTTTTCTGCAATGGATAAGTATTGTCACAAGTACCCAATACTTCAATCTCACGTGCCTGAATTTCTGCTGCCTGTCCGGAGCCTACCGATTTTACCAGTTCTCCATTCACGCTCAGACATGCACCCGTTGTAATCAACTTCAGCAACTCTTCATCAAAATTAGCTAAGTCGACTACAATCTGCACATTATTTATAGTAGAACCATCATTCAATGCAATAAAGTTTACCTGTTTGCTACCACGGCGAGTACGCACCCAACCTTTCACATTGACCATCGCGCCAAAATCTTCACGCTTCAGCAGGTCAACAATTTTTGTTCTACGAATTGTTTCCATTTTGATTCTATGTTTTATCAATTAATCTAAAAACACAGGGATGCTCCGTTTCCGTGTATCCCTGTGTTCTGCTATATTTATCATTATTCAAAAGATCCCATACGAAGCATGGCCACTTCCTGTTCTGTGAGGTAACGCCAGTCACCGCGACGCAATCCCTTCTTGGTCAATCCCGCAAAGTACACACGGTCCAGCTTAATCACACGATAGCCCAGCGATTCGAAAATACGACGTACGATACGGTTCTTTCCAGAGTGAATTTCAATACCCACCTGCGACTTGTCTGTATCCGACGCGTAGCTGATAGCATCAGCATGGATTTCACCATCATCCAGTGTAATACCCTGTACAATCTGATCCAAGTCTGCCTTTGTCACATTCTTGTCGCAGTATACATGATAAATTTTCTTCTTCAAGAACTTAGGATGAGTCAGTTTCGATGCCAAGTCACCGTCATTTGTCAACAGCAGTACACCTGTGGTATTACGGTCCAGACGTCCTACCGGATAGATACGCTCCTTGCAAGCACCTTTCACGAAATCCATCACCGTCTTACGTTCCTGCGGGTCATCCGAAGTCGTTACGCAATCTTTCGGTTTATTAAGCAGTACATATACCTTACGCTCAATATTTACCGGCTGATCGTGGAACTTCACCTCATCCGAACGCTTCACCTTTGTACCCAGTTCCGTTACGATTTCACCATTTACAGATACTACTCCTGCAGTGATAAACTCATCCGCTTCACGACGAGAGCAGATACCTGCATTCGCAAGGAACTTGTTCAAACGAATCGGCTCATCCGGATCAGTCAGCAGTTCTTTGTACTCGATCTGCTTCTTCATACTATATTTTGCATTCGGGTTGTAGTCGGCAGTACGCGGACGGTAACCTCCCTGTGGACGACATATCCACCCTGCTGTCCGCCATTGTTGTTAAAACGAGGACGATACGGACGCTGTTCTCCACCCTGTTGTGCATTATTAAAGCGCGGGCGATATGAACGCTGTTCTCCTCCTTCCTGGTTGTTGTTGAAACGAGGAGTGTATGCACGCTGCGGACGTCCACCATTATTGTTGTTGAAACGAGGATTGTAAGAAGAACGCTGCTCTCCTCCTTCATTATTGTAGGAGCGGTTTCCGTATGAACGCTGCGGGCGATTACCGTAACCACCTCTCTGCGGACGGTCCTCTCCATTATTAAAGCGAGGATTATAAGAAGAACGATAACCTTCTCCCCCTTCTCTATTGTTGTTATACGGACGGCGACCGTAGCTGTTGCTTTTCTCGCCTCTACCATATTTGTTATATCCTTCTCTGTTGTAAGACTTGTAACCATCGCGGCCAGACTGGCTGTTTTCGCCATCTTGTCTGAATTCTTTTTCTGCCATAATTTTTTTGTTTAATGCTAATATTAATACTCAACACCCTCTCGGGCGATATTTATTTTTTAAAGTTAGACTCCAGTATAGTTGTGCGGAGTAATCGCACGCAATTCCTTTTTAATATCCTCGCTGACGTTCAGTGTTTCAATAAAATCTTTGATTGAAGCTTCTGTAATAGCCTGGTTCGTACGAGTCAGCGCTTTCAACGCTTCATACGGATGTGGATAAGCTTCACGGCGCAAAATCGTCTGAATAGCTTCAGCCACTACGCTCCAGCAATTATCGAGATCTTCATAGATTTTATGTTCATTCAACAGCAATTTTCCAAGACCTTTCAGTGAGCTCTGGATGGCAATCACCGTATGTCCGAAAGGAACACCGATATTACGCAACACTGTAGAGTCCGTCAAGTCACGCTGCAAACGAGAGACCGGCAATTTGGAAGAAAGATGCTCCAATATTGCATTGGCCATTCCCAGGTTACCTTCTGCATTCTCAAAGTCAATCGGGTTCACCTTATGCGGCATGGCACTTGAGCCGACCTCACCCGCTTTGATTTTCTGCTTGAAATACTCCATGGAAATATACTGCCAGAAGTCACGGTTCATGTCAATCATGATGGTATTGATACGCTTCATTGCATCGAAGATGGCACCCAGTCCGTCGTAATTTGAAATCTGTGTAGTATATTCTTCACGTTCCAAACCTAATTTTTCAGCAACGAACTTATTACCGAAAGCCTTCCAGTCAAAATCCGGATAAGCACGTGATGTGCATTGTAATTTCCGGTTGCTCCACCAAATTTCGCAGTCAACGGACAAGCCTTCAATACAGCCAGCTGACGGTTCAGACGATAAGCAAAAACCATGATTTCCTTGCCCAGACGAGTAGGAGAAGCAGGCTGCCCGTGAGTCTTTGCCAGCATCGGAATATTTTTCCATTCTTCTGCGTAGGCAGTCAACTGGTCAATCAGTTTCTGAATCTGCGGATAATAGACTTCTTCCAACGCATCCTTGATAGACAAAGGAACTGAAGTGTTATTGATATCCTGTGAAGTCAGTCCGAAGTGAATGAACTCTTTATAAGGTTCCAGTCCACCCAGTTTATCAAACTGTTCCTTGATGAAATACTCAACAGCTTTCACATCGTGATTTGTCACACTTTCAATTTCCTTGATACGTGCAGCATCTCCTTCAGAGAAATTACGGTAGATATCACGAAGAGACTCAAAACGAGTCATATCAAATGACGCCAGCTGCGGCAAAGGCAATTCACACAAAGTGATGAAATATTCAATTTCCACCCGCACACGATACTTCATGAGCGCATATTCTGAAAAATAAGCAGCCAAAGTTCCTGCTTTGCTTCTGTAGCGACCGTCAATCGGTGATACAGCCGTGAGTAAATCAAGTTCCATCATTATCGTAAAGTTTTTTTGGTATCTAAATTCTAAAGTTTCATTTGAATTCGCGAAATTAATGCTTTTTCCTGAGTTATCAGGGCATAGTCCTTAAACTTTAGTATTTATTTTATAATTAGGTTATTCACTCAGCAATTTTACAGCATCGACATACTGTGCGATACCCACTGCCACGCTCTTTGCTGCTTTCATAGCCATCACTACCGTTTGCGGACGATGCACCACATCACCTCCGGCAAATACTCCTTTACGGCTTGTCATACCGAAAGGACGTTCTTTCACCAGTACATACCCGTTATCATCGGTTTCTATGCCTTCCGTAGTCGACACAATCCGACTGGCCGGACGTGAACCCACAGCCAGGCAAATGCGATCGAAAGCATACTCCTTGACTCCCTCCGGCGTATTGGCACGTAGTCCGACAACCTTCCCGTCTTCATTTCCAAGGAACTCTGTCGTGGAAGTCTGCCATAAGAATTTCACACCTTCCTGCAAGGCAGCCTGATATTCTGCCTGTATAGCGGGCATATCGGCTTCCGTACGTCGATACACAATGGTCACACTGGCCGCTCCCATACGTACGGCCGTACGGGCCGCATCCATGGCTACATTTCCGCATCCCATCACTGCCACGTGCTCTCCTTCGATAACCGGCACCTTATCACGGCCAACAGTGCCTTCATTATAGATATTGGCCATATGCAACAGATAAGTCGCCTGAATCACTCCACGCAATCCGGCCCCCGGAATATCCAATGATTTGGGCAGAGCCGTACCTGAACCAATAAAAATAGCATCGTATCCCTGCGCAAAAATATCATCGATGTTCAGCTGCTTTCCTACCACACAGTTCAACAGAAAAGTCACCCCCAGTGCTTCAATCTTCTCAATTTCCTGACGAACCACCTGTTTGGGAAGCGATATTCCGGAATGCCATACATCAACACCCCACCCGGTTCTGCCTGGCTCTCAAAAATTGTCACGTTAAAACCCTAGACGAGCCAAGTCTCCGGCTACGGTCAGTCCGGCAGGTCCCGAACCAATCACGGCAACCTTTCCCCGTGTCTTCTGAGGTAGTTTTTCGCGAATCAGTTTCATTTCCGTATCAAAATCGGCCACAAAGCGTTCCAGCTTACCGATTTCTATTCCCTTCCCTTTCGGGTACAATACACAATGCCCCTGACACTGCTTTTCATGCGGACAGACACGACCACAAATAGCCGGCAGGTTACTCTTCTCATTAATGATTGCCATGGCATTTCCCATATTGCCTTTTGACAATTCATGAATGAACTCCGGGATATGATTTTCTATCGGACATCCTTCTTGCAAGAAGGATTCTTACAATTCAAGCAACGTTTTGCTTCAGCTATGGCCTCCTGTAGCGTATAGCTCTCGTTTATTTCTCTAAATACAGCTTTTGGCTTATTCATCTTATCAAATTTGTCACATGCAAGTATTCCCTGCATACCTGTTTCATATTGGACGGCAAAGTTCGTAAAAAAATGCCATAAAGAAAGCAGAATGAGTTTATTTTTATTTCTACGGACAAAAAAATATCCCACAGACTCACCGTCCATGGGATATTTCCACCTTTTAATACCTTAAGTCTTAATACGAACTGAAAGTCAATACGTAAAGTCAGATTTCTTTACATATACTTTGTAATCCTTTATCAAACCTGGTGCACCGGCTTCTGCACGAGGCAACATCCGGAAACCGGTCACATTATATTCCTTACCTAAATCTATGACAATCTGATGAGGATAAGCGGTATTGTCTACCGTCTGCCAGAAAGTACTTTCCTGCAAGTCGAAGACTTTATCTGCCGTGCGGTTTCCACTACGTGTTTCTTCACTGTCGGCATACACAATCTTCCAGTTCTCACGAGAAACAGGCTTTCCGTTATTATCCAGCACATCTAACTCTGCAATGGCTGCGATATTGTTTCCTTCATAGTTAGAAGTACCTTCCAGACAGAAATAGCGTCCTGCTGCAGGCTGCGCAAAACGTACTTCCTGCCAGCCGTTTCCAGCTTTGAAAGTACCTGCATTTACTACTTTTTCAGCTTTCAAGTTCAGGTTCTGTCCGTCTTTACGATGAGTTTCCGGTGCTTTTTCACGCAGCATATCCAAAATCGGTTTTTCTACGCCAGCCACTTTTGCTTCAGCCGGTCCCTTCAGGTCGAGCACAATAATTTCATTCTCTCCTTCTTTCAACCAGCAACCCGGCATATACAAAGTCTGCTGCGGACCGATTTCCCAGAAACGTCCCATAGCATGTCCGTTTACCCAAACCATACCTTTTCCCCAAGTCTGCATATCCAGGAAAGTATCACCTGTCTTATCCAAACGGAAGGTAGCTTTATAATATGCAGGTCCGTCAACCGGCTTGCCTGCCTGATAGTTCTTCTGGCTGACAAATTCATAGAACGGAGGCAAGTTGTATACTTCCCAGCCTTTCAGTTCCTTCACCTGTTCGCCGCTTACCACTTCCACCTTGTTCGTAATACCTTTCCGGTCATGAATTGACTTATCAAAGTTCACACGTCCCATCGCTTCTACCAGAATATCCAGACGTGTACCTTTTTTCAAGGTTTCTTTCAGCGGTAAAGTGAACTCACCACGACGACGGTCTAAGCGGCCCAGCAATTTTCCATCAGCAAAGACCTGTGCCCAGTCGTGTACTTCATCAATATGCAAAATACCTTTTACATCTTCTTTCAATGTCGTACGATACAAGATACTTCCCCAGCCCTGGTCAAACTGCTCCATAGGCTTAGTATCTTCCGACTGTTTAGCCTGAGGCAGATTATCGAACAAGGGCGCGACTTCCCATTCTGTAATGGCCGGTACGGAAATCACCGGATACTGAGCCGGAGGTTCCGGCAAGGTTTCTCCCTCCGGAAGATACTGTTTCAGCAAATCACGCAACTGGAAGTATTTCGGTGTAGTCCATCCTGCTTCACTGATAGGCGCATCATAATCGTATGAGCTGCACATAGCCGAGTAAGCCGGATTGTTGGCACCGCCCCACCAGCCAAAGGTTGTTCCTCCGTGTGTCATATAAAGACTGAAAGAGATATTACGGTCCAGCATATCTTTAATACCGCTCACCATTGTAGCCGCATCACGAGTCTCGTGTTTCCGGCCCCAATGGTCGAACCAGCCGCTCCAGAATTCACTACACATCATCGGAGTTTCCGGACGCAGTGATTTCAGTTTCTTGAACTGCTCGTCAATGTTGGCTCCCGTACCAAAGTTTACGGTCCACAGCAAATCATCCAGTGCGTTGTTGGTGAAGTTAGAACTCCAGTCGCACTGGAACAAAGGTACATCTGTAAAGCCGGCTTTTTTCACCAAATCACGAATGGCCGATACATACGGTTTGTCTATTCCATACGAGCCATATTCGTTCTCTACCTGCACCATAATAATATTTCCACCACGAGAAATCTGCAAGTCAGCCAACTGCTTGCCTACTTCATTCATGAAAATACCAACACGTTCCATATAATAAGGATCCAGCGTACGCAACTGCACATCGTCTTTCTTCAACAGCCACCAGGGCAATCCACCCATTTCCCATTCTGCACATACATACGGACCCGGACGTACAATAACGTACATTCCATGCTTCTGTGCCAAGCGGCAGAATTTGGCAATATCTTTATTTCCGGAAAAATCAAACTTACCCGGCTGCTGTTCATGCAAGTTCCAGAACACATACAGACAAAGGGTATTCATGCCCAAAGCCTTACAAGAAAGGATACGCTGTTCCCAATAAGGTTCCGGAATACGCGGATAATGCACCTCCGCAGCTTTCACCACAAAAGGCTTTCCATTTAACAGGAACGTATTTTTCCCCACTTCAAACGTTCCACCGGTTTGCGCACTTTGACACGAGCAGATAAAAGCCGTCATCAAAAGACAAACCACCCCTAATGACAATTTTCTCAATAATTTATTCATGGTATTCATTTTTCTCTTTTACAAAAATAGAGACTTACCACCAAACCGTAGAAATAGAAATCAATCAATTATAACCTAAAAATCATTCAAAAGCAGTGTTATTTTGTCATTTCGTCCGACTTTATACGAATCACGCTCAAAGAATAAGCCGGCATTTCATACTGCGACAATTCTGTCACGGATACATCTTTCTTCACCGGTCGTGCATTTTTGTCGGTAGGTTTTCCACTCAAGACCTGCAAAACTGCTTTTCCATTTTCAGTTTGCGTCAAGCCTTCCACTTTCGTCTTTACCGGAACTGGCAACAAGTTCACCAGCTTCACAATCCAATCTCCCGTCTTACTGTCACGTACCACAGAAGTACCGATACGTTTCTGCACATCCTGACGAGGATTGTCTATTTTCCGGTCGGCAGGCAAGTAAGTATCTCCGGAATTCTGTCCGTAAAGCTGCTGGGTGTAATAACCTACGGTAGGTTTCACCTCACGGTTATTGAAATAAATCAAATCGGGGTTCCACTGAGTGTGTCCTTCCTTGGCCAACAAAGGCGCATAAGAAGTCATTGACACGATATCACCATTACGTTCTACCGAAGTCAGATACAGCGCCTCAGCCAAAGCTGTTTCAATGTTATTGGGACGTCCCGGCAAATGTGCGGCGTACTCTCCTAAATACACTTTAGGTTTTGTACGGTCATAACGGTCGTAATAATCCTGATTATTTATAAACCAGCCCGGTGTATTATAATAATGTTCATCCACCATCGGCACATTCAGGCGCGTAGCAAACTTCCATCCGGCTTCATAATCCGTACCTTCATAGAAAGGACCGACCGTACCAATCACCGTGATTTCCGGATACTTTTCTTTTACTGCCTTGAAAATCATTTCAAAACGCTCCTCAAAAATAGGCGTAATCAAATCCTCGTTTCCAATGCCGATGTACTTCAAGTTGAAAGGTTTCGGATGGCCTGCTTCTGCACGCATCTTTGCCCATTTATTCTTTTTCGGGTCACCATTGGCATATTCTATCAGGTCCAGAATATCCTGCACGTATGCATCCATCTCTTCCATGGGAATACCTCCCTGCTGTCCGCCGCTCAAAGGTTTTCCCGGAATACAAGCTGAATTCTGACATGGAACACCGGCCGCCAGCACTGGAAGAGGCTCTGCTCCTATATCTTCACAGAACTGGAAATACTCAAAGTATCCCAAACCTAATGTCTGATGATACCCCCACAAGTTCCCCATCGGTTTACGGGCTTCCAGCGGACCCACTGAGTTTTTCCAGCGATAAATATTATCAATTCCGTTTCCATGTGCCACACAACCGCCCGGGAAACGTACAAAGCGCGGATGCAAATCGGCCAACGTCTGTGCCAAGTCAGCTCTCAATCCGTTTTTACGCCCCTTGAAAGTCTCTTGAGGGAACAAGGAAACCATATCCAGATGTAATTCTCCCGTCACTTCCGGTTCCACTGAAAGCACAGCTGCATCCACATCAGTCTGAGCCGTCAGCACAGCCGACTGCTTTTTCCATTTTCCGGCTGCTACCCGTACAGAAGATTTCGCCACTTCCTTTCCCTCATTATCCAGCAAGCGTACGATTATCTTTCCACCTTTGCTTCCTTCAGGCATACGAGAGAAGACAGAGAAATCATACTTTTCTCCTTTCTTCAACGTAATTCCATCAAAGCCTGAATTACGGAGGGCCATTCCAGGCTTAGCCTGCAATACAACATAATGCGGATTGTTCTCATGCAAAGGATTTTCAGTTGACACCTTCACAGCCGACGACTGCCCGTTCTCCCATACACTCCAGGCATAGCCACTGTCAAATCCCTGATGTGCATTGTCCTTCGGAGAATACTCAAAGTCACGATTCTGTACCAGTTCCGCATAAAGTCCACCATCTGCTCCGTAATTAATATCTTCAAAGAAAATACCAATCAATTTATCACTGATAGCTTCGCCTCTTCCGGACGTACCGTCAATTGCAGGGATACAGGAGCCAGTCCGGCAAAACGTTGTGCATCCTGTTCTGTACGCTCATTGTGCAACTGGTCTCTGTAAGCCCGATAGTCCACGAACTTCAACAGACGATCCACGTCTTCCCAGGCCACTTTCTGCACATATCCTTGTTCCAATACACCTTCCACTACGGCTTTCTTACGCGTTTCACTTCCTCGTTTTACGGTCGGGACCTGTTCACCATCCCGAGCAGGCTGCATATAATAAGTCTGCGGATTCCACTTCATTAAATCCGGCGAAGTGGCATGTCCCCATTCTTTTCCACTTTCGTTCAACTGCCAGAAGCAGTGCCATACTCCCTTTTCATCACGCACCAGATGAGGATTGAGCATACGTTTCTCGGCTCCCCAGGTGCCATAATCACATCTCACGTATCCATATCCGTTGCCGATACTGAACCAGCGTGTTGCATCTGTACTCCAGGCTAATTTCAGGCCACTACGCCCCGCATCGTTCACGGTAGCATACGAAAACAGATATACTGAATCCGGTTCATTCATCACTTCCTGCACATGCGCTGATACAGGAAAACTGGTAAGGCACGCACATAAGGCTGCCAAATGTGTCAGGTGTTTCATAGGTAAGAAGGTTTTATTTAAGATTATTATTTGGAAACTTTCACCCGCTGAATCGTGCCGTCCGCATTAAATTCCATTCGGTCGATACAAACTTCGCGGTGTACACCAGGAGCTTTGTCTTTATCCAGGTAATTTTTATTGATACGATGGTACACGATATACCATTCATCTGTACCCGGTTTACGGACTACTGAATTATGTGCCGTACCGTAAATTTCTTTCGACGGGTCTTGTATCATTACAACCGGGTCCTTAGCTACCTTAATCGAGCCTAATGGAGAATCCGATGTACCGTATGCCACATGATAGTTCGCTGAACCCGTATCATCTACCGACCACAAGAAATAGTACAATCCCTGACGATAGAACACGTATGGCGCTTCACGATACGCATAATCTTTCAATGTACCTCCTTTCGGAGTCATCACCTTCAATGTTTCCTTTTTGATAGACACCATGTCATCGTTCAGTTCAGCGCCGGCCATATAGCCATTACCCCAGTACAAGTAAGATTTACCGGAAACCGGATCGGTAAACACATCCACATCAATCTGCTGTCCGTGTCCGACCGGAGAATCTGTAATAATCGGTTTACCCATATCCTTGAAAGGTCCTATAGGAGAGTCTGCCACAGCGATTCCAATCTTCTTGCCCGAATCATCGTTCGGGTTACCGCTATAATAGAAGAAATATTTATATTTTCCATCAATCAGTTTCTCTTCAATAGCCGGTGCCCAGGCATTTCCATTCGCCCATGGAACCTGCGGAGAACGTAAATCCAGCATCACTCCTTCGTAAGTCCAGTCTTTCAAGTCAGCCGAAGAGAATACGGTAAAATACCATCCTCCCCATCCCGGTTGTCCGTCTGTAGTAGAATAAATGTAATAACGTTGAGTTTTCTGTGAATACAGCACTTCAGGGTCTGCATGGAATCCCGGCAATACCGGATTTACCGGCAGTTCACCCAGTTCAGCCGGTTTTCCCCATTTGTCTGTAATGCGCTTCAATTCTGCACGGGTAATAGGAATGATGGTACCATGACGAGGATGGAAATTCATCTGCACCGCATGATCTATCACTTTGAAGTTTTTCAAGTCGGTTGTTTCCGTGAACTGATAAGCTCCCTTCATGTATACATCGTACATCAGAATGTACTTGTCCTGTCCAATCAGTTTGAACGTACCGGCTCCTTCCACCGCTTCCTTTGTCTGCTGTTTATAGTCCGGTTGTTCTTCCCATTCTCCGGAAGTCAGCGAACGAGTGGTTGCCACTTTAATACCGTTACCGTGTCCTTCCGTTTTATAGAAAAGATGGTATACCCCGTCTTTATACACGATATCACCGTCTATACAAGACTTTTTGTCCTCGGGATAAAAAGAGGTTTCGGTTCTCCTTCCAAGTCCGTAAAATCTTCATTGGCATACGCATAATAAATTACGTCTACCCCACCGGCATACTGCATAGACCAGTAGACCATGTACTTCCCTACTTCCTTATTATAAATAGTCTGAGGAGCCCATACACGTTTCAGCTTTTCCTGCCCCGGATAACGTTTCTGTATATTAATGACAGAGTGCGACCAGTTTACCAGGTCAGTAGATTTCAACAGCACCATTGCCCGGTTAGAATCCCAACCATTATCCGACACCATATCGGTCAGTACCATATAAAAAGTCTGACCGTCTTCTCCTCTCAGGATATGAGGGTCGCGCACGCCACCGGTAGAACTGATTACTTTTGAATCAAGCACCGGTTTGTTATTATTCAGGGCATAATAGGTATATCCATCCATACTTACCCCATAACATACGGCTTCTTCACTGATATGATTCCCCGTAAAATAAGTAAACAAATAAGCTACATAATCTTTTTCTTCCACCAAGGCGGCAGACACTGATTCCGAAATAAACGGAAGTAAGAATAACAAAGACAGGATTCTGTTTCTCATATACTTTATATGTTAACGTTTGATGCAAAGATAGGGAATTAGTGTATCACATACAACTATTAATCATGCAAAAAAGGAGGAGAATCGTGCATTTTTATAACCTATAAACCGTTATTACCTTGGAAACTTAAAGTAATTTGTATATTTGCACTTACTGTAACCGTAAAAAGAGTTGTAATATATGCAGTATAAGCCTATATCACTGCATTATAAACAAAAACATATCACCATGAAAAAACAAATGAAACAAATTGCCTTACCTCTCTTTCTGGGAGGTTTGATAGCATGCAGTCCTAAGACTGCCGTAAACGAAACTGGACTTGTTGGGCAACTGGACAGAAATACTTCCTACTTCATCCAACTTCGTACAAGGAATGACACTGGCAAAGGAAGGAAAAGCCTCCTCCATCGGCATGGCCACTCTGCAATATGAAAGCTGGCAACTTCTGCCGGACGGACAGCTCATTCTGAACGGAAAAAGCATCGGAAACGGACAGACAATTTCATTCTCAGATACACTGGCCATCCTGTCTTTACAACAAGACACTCTCACCCTTCGGAAAGGGGCCGATTATCAGATAAAATATGTACGCCAGCCGGAATCAGCACCTTTAGTCGGAACAGACAAGGCTTCTACGGGATACACCTGGTCGGACGTATTACAAAAAGACATCCGGATTTTTGAGACAGGACAAAAAGTACTCTCTTCCACCGACAGCCAGGCAACCCAAGCCGGCTTCTTAGTGTTTGCAACTGATTCTTCAAAGGTAGAAGTGTTCTTACCTGATACCAAAGTCATACTCGACCGCCGTGTGCGTCCTGACGGCATTGCAGTCTGGAACGTAGAAGACGACGACACCTATCAGGTGCAAGCCTGTGCAGACTCCTGGATTGTATCCAGAAGAGGACGGCTACTTTATAACACGCACGGAACCGATAAAAAAATAGAAACCTCCTTCCTCACCGAGGAAAAGACAGAAATCCCTGTGGCATTCTATCCGCATGAAGCCCTCGCTGAAGTCTGTCTGGACGGACAATACATGTTACTCTCGCAGTACCGCACAGCCTCAGGTTACGGTTACAAGAATACCATTCTCGATTTGCGTGGCAAAGGAAAAGAAGCTACACTGACACGTAGTACAGACGGAAAAACCTTCCAGCTAACAGAAAAGGACTAAAAACAGTATCGTATGTGGATGAATCTACTTTTATTAATCGGCGGATTAGCTTTGATTTTAATAGGAGCCAACGGACTGACCGACGGAGCAGCCTCTGTAGCCAAACGCTTTCGTATCTCCGACCTGGTTATCGGATTGACCATTGTAGCCTTCGGGACCTCTGCTCCAGAACTGGTTATCAGCGTACTCTCCTCACTACAAGGAAGTGCTGAAATGGCTATCGGTAACGTGGTAGGAAGTAATATCTTCAATGTGTTGATGATTATCGGATGCACCGCTCTGGTCCTCCCCATACAAGTGGGGCAGGGCACTATGAGTAAGGAAATTCCGCTGGTCATTCTTTCTGCACTGGTACTCACCTGCTTTGCCAACGACTGCATACTCGATGGAGGAAGCCGGGACATCATCAGCCGGATAGACGGACTGGTACTATTAGGCTTCTTCCTGATTTTTATGCGTTATACTTTTGCCATCGCCCGCAACGGAAACGAAGATGGTGGCGAAGAGCAGAAGGTGAAGGAACTGCCGGCATGGAAATCAGCCCTATATATTATAGGAGGACTGGCCGGATTAATTTTTGGCGGACAATTTTTTGTAGACGGTGCCTGCGGTATTGCCCGTTCATTAGGTGTCAGCGACTCTATCATCGGACTTACACTGGTGGCCGGAGGTACCTCTCTGCCGGAACTGGCAACTTCCGTCACGGCGGCCTTGAAAAAGAATCCGGGTATTGCCATTGGTAACGTCATCGGCAGCAACCTGTTCAATGTATTCTTTGTACTAGGATGTAGTGCAAGCCTGTCTCCTCTCCCTATGGGAAATATCAACAACATCGACATGGCTGTACTGGTAGGCTCTTCCATTCTGTTCTGGCTGGTGGG